>Ga0111166_1009_pt1 | contig 50482 bp, 40 predicted proteins | sample DeeMarSeWOR28_12_FD_80267 | JGI IMG/M metagenome (GOLD analysis project Ga0111166, IMG submission 80267) | Thiotrichales bacterium SG8_50
GAGTGTCGGAGTAGTCGCAGGGCGCCGTGTCGATCGAGCCGACCAGATTCCAAGGGAATCCGTCGCTGTAAATCGACTGACGGTCGCGAAACACCGGATGGTCAGGCAGAAAGTACTTATCAAGTGTCCAGTGGGGCAGTTGCCTTTGACGAAGCCCATCCATGGCTCGCTGCCGATGTTCGGTCGATTCGAACAGCACTCGAAGGCTAACTTTGACATCGCCCGGGCCGCGATCGATAACCGAGAAGAAGCCCCGCTCGGGTACCAATTCGCGCATCACGGCGTAGCCGCGTTCGAGTCCGGCCAAGATGTCGTCGAGCCAGCGAAACTGCTGGAGTTGAATTGCGGCGGTCGCCTCTGAGGCGACCAGGTTCTCACCGAAGAACGTCTCTGCTTTCCAGGTAGGGTACGCACCGTGAACCCGGGTCGCCCCGTGATCGTGGTAAGCACGGGATAGCTCATAGCACCGATCACTGTTGGTGATCAGTAGGCCACCCTCGCCTGAGGTGAGAACCTTGTTGTGGTGGAAGCTGAAAACGCCGGCATATCCGCACGCACCCACCATGCGCCCATCTTGATGATGGGCTCCCAAAGCTTGTGCGGCATCCTCTATGACGTACTTGCACCCGGCTCGGATTGGATTCACTGCTCCTTCCATATGCGCAACGATGGCTCGCTCAGCATCGGCAGGAAGCCGTGAAAAATCAAAGCGAAAATGGTCGTCCACGTCGAGTAACACCGGAATCAAGCCGCACGACAAGACGGCACCGACAACCGCAACAAATGTAACTGCCGGAACGTATACTACATCCCCTACCGACGGCTGCGTCGCAACCAATGCCACGCGAAGTCCCTGAGTGCAGTTCTGCAAGGCCAAGGCATGTCGCACCCCGAACAACCCCTTCGCCAGGTCTTCCAGTTTAGATGCCTGGCTCATCTCAGGCGTCTGATAGCGAAAGAGGACTCGACTCTCGATTGCTGCGCGCAGCTCGTGCATATCGTGCCAATCGAGGTAGTTCGCCCCGTAGGGCAGCGGACGCAGTCTCCCAGTCTTTTGGCGTGCATCCGCCATTAAGTCTTCCAGACATTCGGAAGCACGGCATGCTCGCCGGCGTAGTTTTGGATCCAAACACGGTCTTCGTGCATCTCAAACTGGTGGGCGTGCAGGGGAATCTTGCCGAGTTTCGTCGTTAGCACGTATGTTGGCACGGCGAATCCAGTCATGTAGCCAGAAACCGCGTCCATGAGCTCCCTGCCTCTTTCGATAGTTGTCGCAAATCCGGAGACACCCCTGACATTGTCGCAGTGATATAGGTAGTAGGGCCGCACGCGGATTCTCAACAACTGCCTTAGCAGGTCTTTGAACGTAGCGTCGTCGTCGTTGATATCCCTAAGCAGAACCGTTTGATTCTGCACGGGGACTCCATGCCGCAACAATCGGTCACACGCCGCCGCGGCCTCCGCGGTAACCTCTTTAGGATGATTGAAGTGGGTGTTGAGCCAAACTGGATGAAAGGCTTCCAGCATGCGACAGAAATCGAGCGTGATGCGCTGCGGAAGCAAGACTGGATATCGCGTACCGACTCGAATAATTTCAACATGCTCGATGGCACGAAGTTCACGCAGAATTGCTCTCAGCCGCTCGTCGCCGTACGTTAGCGGATCGCCACCGGTCAACAGAACGTCGCGAATCTCCGAGTGGCTGCGGATATAGTCGAAATCCTCGGTGAAATTCTCCGCCTCTCCGGTCTCAAAGTAACTGCTGCCGTACGCGGAAGTATGATATTTTCGCGTGCAGTGTCTACAGTACACAGGGCAGAGCTGAGTCACCAACAGGATCGCCCGATCGGGGTATTTATGTATTACCCGATTCGTCCGTCGAAAGTCGCGATCCCCCACGGGGTCCGCTTCTGAGTCGGGCAGATCTTGGAACTCAACCAATCCGGGAACTGCCTGCCGGCGGATGGGGCACGCTGGACTATCCGGGTCCATCAAATCGGCATAGTATGGCGTGACCGTCCACCGATACAGGCCGCGACAACGCTCTATCGCCTCGGTCTCGTTCGCGTCAAGCCGAATCCACTTGCGCAGGTGCGACACCGTGGAGATTCGATTGCGCATCTGCCACCTCCAGTCGTTGCGCTCGTCACCCAAACGCTGATAAGTCTCACGACTTAGCTCTTCCGATGTCATGACGTGGCTCCCGAATCAGGAACGGCTTGCAGGCAAGAAACAGCGCGGCGTGCGACGCGGCGATAGCAATCAAGTTATACACGCCCGGCACGGTACTTTGGTCTGTACGAACGCTGAAAGCAACCGTTCCCTCCGCTCCGCCCGACACAGACACCTCTTGTACATGTGGATAGCAGGAGGCCCGGAGCCAGGGCGGCGGTCGCTCGAAATGCAGCGATACAAAAGCACGTCGTCCGAACGCCTGATTATTTCGGAAGCGAACCACCTGCTCGACTGTTTCGCCCAGTACGCATGAGGTAGAAGATTCGATCCTCAACGGGAGTTCTTCTGAAGGTGAATCTGAGGTTACTCCGCAGCGCACGCAATGATGAAGGGTCCTCCGAACCTCGGCCCGCATCGGTGATTCCAGCTGCACTCGAAATCTTGGATTGTTACAATATTCGCAGCGCCCGGCCCTCTCCTCGATACCAATGAACTGCAAATGCCCGCTGTAGAAAGGAAGAAAGTAGTACGGCATGTTCCAGCGCGACCATCGTCGCACCAATATATCGTCGGCTGCTGCGACAACCATGCGGAACAGCCCGAACTCCTCTTCGATGCGATCGCATCTATCAAGCGAAGACACTTGCTCGCTCAGGATGAAAGCGATCCGCTTGGCGTGATCTAGCCCCCGATTGGCAAGGGCGACTATTTCTCTCAGATCACCTGCCATTTGCTTCAGCTCGGGCCCGTCTCGCAGCCCCTCAGCACGATCGACCTTACGGTGTACAATACCAAGAAACGCCACATTCCGTTCCACTGAACGGAACTGATTCACTAGGCGTGCTTGCGCGTCTAGGGCTGGCTCAATTCGAAGCTTCATGGGAGCGAAGGTCATCGGCGCCCCGGAGAACGCAAGCAATGAAAGCGGATGGCCGGTCAACTTAGGAAGCACAGCCACCATCGCGGGCGCCATGCCTGCCGGGCCATCGACCACACGAACTCGAAGCTCAGACCGACGTGACAATTCCTCAGCCGCTGCACCCTCGATGTGCAGCAATAGTGCAGCACTCCCCGAGCTCCGGAGTTCGAGCTCAATCCCTTCGGCGTTGTCGTCCGTTTCGGACAGCGCAACGGCTCGTGTAGCCTTGCTAGGCGGAAACAAGCGTGTCGCGGCGTCGCCAAGCAGCAAATACGACGGTTGATCGCGCGTCGCAGCTTGGTGAAACGCGCGGAATACCAACGCAGCTTCGCCGCATCGCAATCCGGACGCGAGGAGAGCCTGCACCAATAGCGGTCCCGTTGCGGTAGAACGTAGGACTTTGAAACTCGAAAGGAACCACGCGGCGTAGCCTTCCAGAGCTCCTAATGCGAGCGACAGTTGAGTGGGAAACAGGCCGCCGGCCAGGCCGATACCGGAACATGCTTCGTTGAAAATGAACTTGCTCCGGACGCTGTCGATAGGCACAAACAGGAGCTCTCTCCTACGGTTGCGATGACAGAAATCGCCAACAAGACAGGGCGCGTCAACGGGCAGGAATTCCCGCGCTAGTGTCGAGTCGCCCAACGGTCTCCGACCGCAAAGCACTCCAGCATTCAGATTGGCGTCGATGTTGTCCCCATGGCTGGACAGGGCAAGCACGTCCATCGGCCCGTCGATGAGCGTCTGTACCTTCTCCCGGCTCAGCTCTTCCCAGTCAGTCACGCCATGGTCGTACTCGGTACCAAAGCCTAGCTTGTGCATTAAGACGGTCTCCCGGCGGTCGAAGTTGACATGCTGATATACGCCACCCTTCAGGATCAGGAAGGTTAGCCGCGACAAATTCACCGCAGTAAGGAGGCCGAAAGGAAGGCCACCGAATCCACCGGAACTCCGGTCCACGAGTCTTTCCACTATTTCGGGCTTCAGCGAGTCAAGCGAGGCAACCAGGGTGTAAGATTCGGCGTCCGGACGTTGTGGTCGCGCGAAGAGATCACCCCAGTCTTCAAAAAGCTCGAATGAACGGGCTTCGGCCATCGCCAAAGCGACTGCGCCCCAGCACAAAGAGTCATTTCGCGCAATGACGAGATGGTTATGCTGATTTGAAGCAAGCATATCTCGCCTATCTGTTCGAGGGGAATGATTGGGTTGTTTGTCGTCCGCATGGCCGCTCGGATGCCGTAGCTCCGAGAAGCGATGCATGAGCTCGTCGACCAAGGACCGACGGGCATCACTTTGCCCCCGGGTCTGCGCGAGTCGACGGTCGAGTTCAATGGCGAGTCCCTGGGCTGATCTCTGATGTCGTGGAAAGAGTTCCAAGAACGAGGGCCAGTCCACGCTGACCAGCTTGCACAAACGCAGCCAAGAGTCGTACGGTTCTCGACCCCCCGGAGAAAGCAGCCAGAACGGTCGCGAGCCGTGAGTAGATGGTGAAATGCTGCGGCTTATGATCAGGCCAGAGATGTACTCGGCCAATCTGTTACAAACCACGACGGTGACACCAGTGCGAACGAGAGACTCCATTATAGGCTCCACGTATAGGCTCCGCGACGCAACGCTAGCCTCAGCCGAATCCTCGTTGTCAGCTGCATTGAGACCCCCGTCGATCTAGGTGCGCGCCCAGCTGGGAAAGGTATCGTGTTTGGTGTCACAAGGGATCCGATTGGTGAAAGCACAACTCACTGCGTCTTGCTGATCTGCCCGCTACGTTCGTCCACTCTTAGTGTGAGTCCCTGGGTGAAATCGTCACTCAGGGTTCAAATCCCTGCCCCTCGCCGCAAGGGTTGACACACGACCCAGACACCCACACTATGCGGGGGAATCGCTTGTGCGGGAACCCATAGGAGGAAGACGTTACTATGGCTAAGCAAGAAATCGAAACCAGAATAGAGCTGGACCTCACGGAAGAACAGCGCGACCTACTAAGGTCGCACGGGGTCGATACGGAGTCGCTTACGGTCCACCTTACGGAGGACGACGTCAAGAAGCTGAAGACGCAGGTGAAGCTTCCTCCTATCGACCTAGTTTGCTGGTAGGTTCTTCCGTCGACTAAACAGTAGTTACGGGCGGCACGGAACCCGGGTCGTACGGCCGGGAAACTAGTTTCACCTTCGCACAGGTTACCGTTACGTCTGTCGCGGATGGAGCGACGGTTTCAATCCCTTGATCGACTTCCTCACGTTTCAGACTACCGTCGCGCGGATCGGGCTTGCTTGTGTCCTCTGTCTGGGCGTTGTTGAAGCCATTCGCGCCCTGCGATCGCCTGATGAATGGCGACTACACGGCATAGCCCGTTGCCCCGGCGTCACGCTGGTATCGCGTCGGCTGCCTCTACTCACCGCTAGCGCTCTGTTCTTCGTCGCTACCGGATGCTTTGTATTGAAAGTGCAGCCGTTCCTGTCGGCACTGTCGATGGCAGCCATCTTTCTCGTTTTGGTCAGCCTCTACCATTCGCTCCCATGGTCGGGATACTACGAAGCGGATGACCACGGCAGCCCGGTTCGGCATATCTACCATCATCTTCACCTTGCGGGTGTCTGTGCGCTTGGCGCAGCAGCCAATGAATCCGTCGCACTAGTCGCCGGCGTCCCGCGCACGAGGCTCAGCGCCGTCGATGTAGCTGATATATCATTCGTGAACGTGATGTGGGTGTGTATTGGCAGTCACTACTTCATAGCCGGATTGACCAAACTCAGAAGGCGGGGGCGGGGTTGGGTAGATCGGCGCCTGTTCCCGTTCTACATAGCCCTGCTACGCACCTACAGGCTCGGAGACAGCGGCCGAAATGGCACGGACAGTCTGAGTTCGCTCATCCTATCGCGACCACGTTTTGGACTGTTGCTGCTCTGGATGGCGCTCGCTTGTGAACTGAGCGGCGTGCTCTATCCCTTCTGTGGGCCCATGGCTCGAATGGCCATAGGGGCCGGTTTGATCGGATTCCACGTGGTGAGTCGTTATGTTCTTTTCATTGATTTTCGTGAGAACCTGATCATGTTGATCACCTTCAGTTTTCTTGTCGTTCCGCAAACGGGGCTCTCGCTTGGTTGTGCGGCTTTCGCCGCAATCGTTGCAGCGTCGTTCTTGCTGGGTGAGCGCCTCTACCCTTTCTCAGTGCTGGGGATGTTCACGTCTCCATTCCGGCCCGCGACAGTCCTGTTCTTCGTCGATGGCGAGAGCGGTAACGTGATTCCTACTTCAGCGCTCATCGACGGAACAACATCCGGTGTTTCTCGGGAGATGCAGATGTACCTTTCGAAGGGCGGAACAGTCAGAGAATTCGCCAAGACGATCGAGAAACGCGTGGCGTTGGTTGGCCGCGGACTTCGGTCGGCGCCGATAGGCGCGATCGTTCGAACCATCAGCGTACGGGACGACGGACACGTCGAATCTGAGGAAGATCGGTATCCTGATTGCTTTGGCAAGGTGGTAGGCGTCCCGACTCAGATCACCGCTGCCAGTAATGCATAGAGACTACTCGCTCGCAATGGAGTCAGAGGATCACGCTCGCCGATGGTTATATATGCCAATGCGACCATTCTGCCTGATCCGGCGACCCCACGCAGAACTCGAAGCCGGGCACGTTAGTTCTCGCAACAAACGATGCGATGGTCCGAGCTCGACAAATATCGTAGGGGCCACCAGCGCGGTCACTCAATAGTTGTTTCATCTCGTCAGGCGTCATGCCTCGTCTGACGAGAGACTGAGCACGAGCCAAGCGCGCGCTCGACTCAGTTGTGGGAGCCAGAGCGCGTAGTTGAAGCTCGGGTACCAAGAAATGATTCGTGTGAACAAGATACTCTCGGTCCTCAATCACAGCCAGTTCACTGGAGGTTAGCTCTATGCTCGTAAGTCGGTCATCCTGAGCAAGCGTGAGGCTGGCCGCGCCACTTCGTTGAACTCGTCTTAGAAACTCAATCGCCGAGTCAATCGATTCGTGCTCGAGAATCGCTCGCGTTAAGAAATCGCAGGGAACTCCGATACCCGGCTGCGGATCAACTAGAGTGTCAACCAAGAGAGTCAAACCATGCTGATTCCTGCTTGCAGCGCAGCCGGGCAAGTTATATGCATAGGAGAGACCCGCGAAGCGCACCTGACTTCCAGTAGAGGCGGATGACACTGTGGCATCCAGTAGAAACAAGTCGTCGATACACTCGGGAGCAGCGTCTTCGTTGTGCCCGACAACGATTCCACGATCTCCGCGGCTGCCCACGCTTGTGCAGCCGTTCTCGCCTCTGACCTCAAGTTGTGCGAGATACTCACGCGAGGCAGTGCGAAGACCGCCAGCATTGAGGAAGAATACGACTTCAAAAGGCGCAGCCGCCGCTTCGGCCAGATTGCGCAACTCATCGAGTAGGTGCGGGAGCGATTCCTCAACTCGTTCAAGGTACGGCGCTTGACGCGCTGCTAGCGTTGCACGATCTATTCCTGCCGACGAAAGTTGGCCGACGGTCTCCTCCGTAGCAACTAGAATTCGGTGCCGAAAGCGCGTTCCAATGCAGCGACCAACATCGGCATTCGTCCCTTCGACTTTGAGTACGATTCCTGGATCCATTGGCGGCTTTCCTCAGTTCTGTATTGGTAATGTGAAGCATCCGCTTCAAGGCGCCCTGCCTTTATGAGTAGCACTCTCCTCGCCAACTTGCCCGCGAAGGACGAAGTAGCCGGCAAGAGAAGATGTTTCTAGCGGCTGAAGCCACTGGGGAACCTCGACGGTCCGAGGCGCCCGTAAAGACTCATGTCAACCTCAAGTCAACGAGCAACGAGGGCGTCGGCGAGCTAGTCGCGCAAGATCTTGGAATGCTTCTGCCGGCACCACTGAATTCAAACGACAAGCTTCGGATCTCCGCTCCGAAGGTCGCGTGCGTCTTGATCCCTTTCGAAAGCGAGCTCGAGGCCGCCGTTCCTGCCGGAATCGTGTTAGACCTCCATCTGACGAACCCGAACATGGCGATGCGGAAGTTCCTGTCGGAAAGGAACCGAATGCATGGCCGTTAGGAAACTCGCCAACTCATGGCAATACGACTTCCAGATCAAAGGCTACGGGCGCCAGCGAAAGGCTGGCTTCCGCACCAAAGTCGAAGCTCTGGAAGCCGAACGACGGGCGCGCGGCGACCTGATCTCAGGTCGACGGCGCGTTGGCTTTGCCGAGGCGTACCAGCAGTACGTCTCGGCCACGACGATGAAAGATCGCAGTCAGGATTTCTACGTTCATCTCTGGCTGCAGATCGAACCCACCCTCGGACACCTCTTCATCGAGGAGGTGGACACGGCGGCAATGGACGCGCTCAAGCACGCCCTTCCCGCTCACCTCGGACCGACCTCGGTCAACCACCGGCTCTCGTTAGTGCGTGCAATCCTTCGGTTTTGTTGGAAGCGGGGCTTCTTAGCCTCAGTGCCCTACGTGCCGATGGAGCGCACCGCCAAGCAGCCGCCGAAGTGGTACACGCAAGAAGAACGCGACTGCTTCCTCGACGGGATGTTTCGGCTTCAGCCGCAATGGTACGCGTTTTTCTACCTCACGGTGCGACTCGGCCTTCGGGTCTCGGAGGTCTACGCCATCTCGCGGAGCCGTCTTCGGGACATCCCACCTCAGCTGATCGTCGATCGGGCGGTCCAGCGGGGTACGAAGAGCCGGCCCGCGATGCTGGCGACCCGGAAGAACAACGAGGCGTACGTCTTGGACCTTACCCAGGACATCGTCGACGCCATCCGATGGCACATCCGCCAAGGATATGGCGGTTCGGAGTTCCTGTTCAGCAAGGACGGGACCTTCCCTCGCTACATCGATGGCTACAAGCGACCGGCCCGCGAAGTGCAACGCACTCTTGGCCTTCGACCGCTGAGTCACCACGCCCTCGGGCGTCACTCGGTCGCAAGCCAAGCGGTCACGGGCGGCCACTCCATCAAGGCGGTGCAGGCACAGCTCGGGCATCGATCGGAGCAGAGCACGCACATGTACGCGCACCTTGGATCGGGTGCACAACGACGTTTGGTCGAGGCGTTGGCGCCCCTCGCGCCACCTCATGTCAACCACGCGTCAACGAGCCAAAAGAAAGGCACCTAGCCGTTTCGCTAAGTGCCCAACTTCATTGGTTGCGGGGGCCGGATTTGAACCGACGACCTTCGGGTTATGAGCCCGACGAGCTACCAGACTGCTCCACCCCGCGATAGGGAGCGGCAATATAGCCATGCGAGTTGACTTGTCAAAGGCAGGCCGCGCACTAAATTTTCGCGATGATTTCGGTGGGTTTCCGTTCGCAAGGATGGTGGCTGCTCGGCCTATTGCTCGTGGCTTTGGGCTGCGAAGGCGAGGCGCCGGCGGCGAGCGGCTCGGACGGGCCGCCCCCGGCTCGGGTCTGGCTCGGCGAGGTGCGGTCGGGCAGCATCGAGGCGCAGTGGTCGTTCCTCGGTGATGTGAGCGCCCTCAGACAAGCGCGGCTGGCGGCGGGCGCATCCGGCGAGGTGCGGCGCGTGATGGTTCGCGTCGGAGACCACGTGAAAGCGGGCGACTTGCTGGTCGAGGTGGATCCGTCTCTCGCAACGGCGAGGGTTCGGGCCGCTGCGGCATCCAAGGAAGCAAGCGCGGCCCAGCTCGAGCGTGCGCGGCGCGATGCCGAGCGGCTGAGCAGCGCGGGGCCCGACATCGCGGCAGCCGCCGAAATCGAGCAGGCCACCTCGGAGAAGAAGCGGGCTGCTGCCGAGCGTGAGCGTTTGCGAGCAGCCGAAGCGGAGGCGCGCGCTCAGCTCGGCCGCCATCGCGTGCGCGCGCCATTCGACGGCGTCATTGCGGCACGGAACGTCGACCCGGGCGATTGGGTCGATCCAGGGGTCGAGGTAGTCGAGCTCGTCGACGACCGGGACGTCGAAGTCCTCGCCTCGGTTCCGCCGGACGTCGCACGTTATTTGTCGGTCGGCGACGCGGCGACCCTCGAGCTCGCGGGTCAGCGCACGGCCGCCACCATCCAAGGAATCGTGCCTGCCCTCGACACCGAATCGCGCACCATGCGGCTCCGTTTGGTCCCGGCTGAGCCCACCGCGTGGTTGCTGCCGGGAGCGGCAGTCGATGTCGTGCTGACCATCGAGCGAAGCGAAGAAGGCGCGGTCGTCATTCCGCGCGATGCGCTGGTCTATGGCATTGCGAGCACGCAGGTCGTCAAGTCGGTCGACGGTAAAGCCGAGGTCGTGCCCGTAGAGGTGCTGGCATGGAGCCGGGACGAGCTTCTGGTCGAAAGTGAAGCGCTCTCCGCCGGTGACGCAGTCGTGACCCGCGGCAACGAACGCGTGTTTCCGGGTCAGCCTCTCATCGTGTTGGAAGACTGAGCGGCCTCATGCCCGACGACCCCCATCCACACGACGAGCGTCCCGCCGGCCTTTCTTGGGTCGCCATCCAGCGGCCCATCTCGGTCCTGGTGGGGATCGTGCTCGTGGTCTTGTTCGGCGCCTTGTCGGTGAAGGACCTTCCGATCCAGCTCACGCCTGACATCTCGACGCCCACCATCACCGTCAACACCACCTGGCCGGGCGCGGCGCCGGTGGAGATCGAAACCGAGATCCTCGAGCAACAAGAGGAAGTGCTCAAGAACGTGCAGGGGCTCACGCGCATGGAATCGAGCGCCAGCATGGATAGCGGCAGCGTGACGCTCGAGTTCGAGGTGGACACCGACATCGAGGAAGCGCTCGTTCGCGTGACCAACAAGCTCAGTCAGGTGGCGAGCTACCCCGATGCGGTCCGGGAGCCCATCGTCGAAACGGCCGACAGCTCGGGGCCGCCGCTCGCGGTCATTGCGATCCGCGATCCTCAAAAGGGCAGCGTGTCAGCGTACCGGACCTGGGTGCAGGACCAGATCCTTCCGGAGATCGACCGCATTCCGGGCGTGGCGGGCATCTTCTTCATCGGCGGCCAAGACACCGAGGTACACGTGCGATTCGACGCGCAAGCGCTCGCGGCCCGCGGCCTTTCGGTGCAGGGCGTGGCCGATCGCGTGCGAAGCGAGCTTCGCGACATCTCGGGAGGCGACGTGACGCTCGGCAAGCGGCGCTATCTCGTTCGCGCAGACATCGCCCCCGACAATCCCACGACGCTCGAGCAAGTGGTGCTCGGCGCCAGCAGCGACGGCACACCCATCCTCCTCGGCGACGTAGCCGACGTGAAGCTCGCCCTGCGAAAGCCGAGCGGCGTCGCCTTCGTGCAGGATCGGCCGGCCATGGTGATGCTTCTTTCGCGCGAAGCCGGCACCAACGTGCTCGAGGTGACCCGTGAGGTGCACGAAGTCATCGATCGGCTCCAGCGCGAGGAGTTCAGCCGCGAAGGCCTACAAATCGAGATCCTCGCCGACCAAGTGGAATACATCGAAGGCGCGCTCGATCTGGTCCAGCAAAACTTGCTGCTCGGTGCGCTGCTTGCGATCGTGGTGCTGTTCTTGTTCCTGCGAACCTTTGGCGCGTCGGCCGTGGTGAGTGTCGCCATTCCGGTTTGCGCGTTTGCCACGGCCCTCGGCATGCAGGCCCTCGGCCGGACGATCAACGTCGTGTCACTGGCGGGCATCACCTTCGCCATTGGCATGGTGGTCGACAACTCGATCGTCGCCCTCGAGAGCATCGATACCTGGCGCACGCGCGCGCCGAACACGAAGCTGGCGGCCTACCGCGGCATCCGCGAGGTCTGGGGCGCGCTCATCGCGTCGACCGCAACGACGGTTGCGGTGTTCATTCCCATCGTGCTTTGGAAGGGCGAGGTCGGCGAGCTTCTGCGCGACGTGGCCGTAGCAATTTCGCTTGCAGTTTCGGTCTCGCTGGTGGTGTCGGTGCTGGTGATTCCAAGCCTCGCCGCGAGGCTCTTGTCCCAGGGCAAGACCCTAGACATCGGAGGATTGACGGGGTTTGGTAGGGCGTTCCGCGGACGGGTAACCGAGCAAGTGCGTTGGCTCTGCAGCTCGATGCGGCGCGCCGGCATGACCTTGGTGTTCGCCGTCGCCGGCTCTCTTCTCGTCGCGTGGGCGCTCTTGCCGCCGATGGAGTACCTGCCGACGGGCAATCGCAACCTCGTGTTCGGCATCTTGGTCCCGCCGCCCGGCTATTCGATCGAGGAGCTCGAAGCGACCGGCAAGCGCCTTCAATCGGAGATGGCGCGCTACACGGGGCAGGAGGTCGATGGCGAGCCCAGCATCGAGCGAAGCTTCTTCGTGGGCAGCCCCGACCGGGTCTTCGCGGGCGCAGTGGCCTCGCGGGACGAGGACGTGGGTCGCATGCTCGATTTGCTCCGGCGCGTGCAGTCGAAGATTCCCGGCATGATTTCGTTCGCCACGCAGGCCTCACTATTCGGCCGGAGCATCGGCGGCGGTCGCGTGGTGGAGATCGACATTCAAGGCTCCGACCTGCCGACCCTCACCGCGGTCGGCGGGCGTCTTTTCGGAGATCTACGCCAGGCATTGCCGGGCTCTCAGATTCGTCCCGAGCCGAGCTTGGATCCCGGCGCCCCGGAGCTCCACGTCATTCCACGGCGCAAGGAAGCCGCCCAGCTTCAGATGGGCGGGGCGGAGCTCGGACTCGTCGTCGACTCCTTGATCGACGGCGCGATCATCGGTGAGTACACGCCCGAGGGTCAGCCCAAGCTCGACGTGGTCTTGCGCGCGGTGACCGACGAGGGGGCGCTTTTGCCCGATGCGCCGGCGTTGCTGTCGGCGCCGGTGGCGACGCCAAGCGGGCACACCGTTCCGCTCGGCGCGCTGGCGCGGGTGGAGGAGCGGCTCGGACCCTCGGTGATCCGTCACCTCGAGCGACGCCGCGCGATCACTTTGAATGTCTCTCCGCCCGAAACCCTCGCATTGGAAGAAGCCATCGGCACGATCCGCAACGACGTCATCGGCGGGCTCGAAGCACAAGGCGCAGTGCCGGCAGGGGTGGAGTTCGGCTTGAGCGGGGCGGCGGGCAAGCTCGAGGTCGCGCAAGCGCAGTTTGCCAACATCCTCTTGTTGGCGGTGATCATTTCCTTCTTGCTGATCGCTGCGCTCTTCGAGGACTTCATTTCGCCGCTTGCCGTGCTGATGAGCGTTCCCCTTGCCGCCGCGGGGGGCGCAGGCGGCTTGTGGCTGGTCGATGCGTTTCTCGGCAAGCAGCCTCTCGATCTGATGACTGCGCTCGGCTTTCTCATCTTGATCGGCGTGGTCGTGAACAACGCCATTCTCGTGGTCGACGGCTCGCTTGCCCGGCTGCGCGCGGGCTCCACGCTGGATGAGGCGGTGCCGCTTGCCGTCGAAGCGCGGGTTCGTCCGATCTTCATGACCACGGCGACCTCGCTCGCCGGCCTTCTGCCCATGGTGATCTTCTCGGGCTCGGGCTCCGAGCTCTACCGAGGCGTCGGGGCCATCGTGCTCGGCGGGCTGTTGCTCTCGACGGTGCTCACGCTCTACGTGGTGCCGAGCGCGTTTACGCTCCTTTGGCGGCTCCGCGGGCGCTCCGAGACGGGTTGAGGTACTTCTTCTTGAGCTGCTGGAGCTCTTCGCGCTTGAGCTCGCGGTACTCGCCGGGCCTGAGGCCGTCGATGCCGATGCCGGCAAACGATTGGCGGGTGAGCCGCATCACGCGGTGCCCGATGGCGTCGCCCATGCGGTGAATCTGGCGATTCTTGCCTTCGGTGAGCGTACACCGTTGCGGAGGGCGTCGAGCTCCTCGACGTCGAGGTGGCCTTGAAGCTTGGCGGCGTAGACCTTGGGGACACCGGACCGCGGACGGAGCAACGCGTCGATCATGTCGCCGTCGTTGGTCACCAAGAGCGCACCGCTCGTGTGGTAGTCGAGACGGCCTACCGGGACGACACGCTCGGGAATCCGGCGGAGCAGATCGGCAATCGTCGCCCTGCCCTCCGGGTCATCGAGCGTCGTGACCATCTCGCGCGGCTTGTGCACGACGTAGTAAACGGGCTTTTCGGCCACCAGCCGCTTGCCGTCCACTTCGACGCGGTCCTTGTGCGGGTCGACCTTCGTTCCGAGCTCGGTGACCACGCGCCCGTTGACGCGTACCCGGCCTGCCTTGATCAGCTCCTCGGAGGCCCGCCGCGAAGCAATCCCCGCCCGCGCCAACACCTTCTGCAACCGCTCCACCCCGAGACCCTAGCAGCGGGGACACGCAGCGCATCCAAAACACTCCTGATTCCGACCTAGAGTCCGTCGGGGGTGCGTTGGGTGGCGAGGGCTGAGCTGCGGAGGCGTTCCTCGTCGCGGTCCCAGCGGTCGACTTTGCCGTCCCCGTCCACGTCGGTGCCGATGCGGACGGTTCGACCGTCGGCGTAATACTCCCAGGTGTCGGGCCGCCATTGCGCAACCGTGCTGCGATTGGCCATGTCGCGTTCGGCTCGGGCCGGCTGGCCGTTCTCGTGAAATCGCGATCGACTTCCTCGCGGACGGGCCTGCCTTCATCGCTGTAGAGCCGCAGGATATCCTTACGGCGGTCGCCGTTGAGATCGGCTTCGCGGCACACCAAGACCAAGCGCGCCAGGCTGCCCTCCCCCACGATCTTGAAGAGCTTTCGCACGTCGGGCGTGTTGTCGCCGGACGTGTCGTACTCGCTCACCTCGTAACCTGCGCCCTCGCGGTGGCAACGGCCCGCATCGGCTACCTCGCCACCAGAGGTGGCCTCGGCTTCCCCGGCGCCGGGGCTCGTGACCGGCTTGGCGTCCTTGGCGCTGCAACCCGCCCAACCGGTCATGGCAAGGCTCAACACGAACAACGTCGAGCGTTTCATGGTCGCGCCTCCTCGCATCGGAGCGCGTCATCGGCAGGTCCTAGGCTTCGCGTCGGCATCTCCTCGCTGCGGTCCGGCTCGCCATCGCCGTCGTCGTCGTATTGGGTCGAGACGAGCTTCCCGTTTCGGTACGAGTCCCACTTCTCCACTCGACCGTCGTGATTGTCGTCGTACTGCGCCTCGGTCAACAGGCCCTGCGAATAGACCTCCCAGACATCGACCTTGCCATCCCGATGCCGATCCCGTTCGGCGCGAGCCACCCAGCCCGCTTCGCACCAAAACCAGGTATCAATCATGTTATCGAAGTTGGTGTCGAGCTCTTTGCGGACGAGCCGGCCTCCTTCATAGAAGGAGAGCTGATCCATGCGGCCGTCGAAGTCGAAGTCGTTCCGCTCCTGCGCAATCTGCTCACCATCGGACTCGTAGTAGCGTTCCACGTCGGGCTTTCCGTCGAAGTTCATGTCTGCTTTCGTGCAGTAGCGACGGCCGTTGCGGCTGACCTCTTCAATATCCGCGCGTTGATCCCCATTGACGTCAGTGGCGCTGCTTTTGTGACCCTCACACTCGGCGGCCGGCGCCCGCGAGCCGCGTGGCATGGTACCGGCACCACCCTTTTGGCAGCCAACAATCAACAAGCCGGCCGCTAGGAGGCAGCAGCTCACCGCATGCGCGTAAAGGCTCATGTTTGCCGCCAATTCAGGGGTCCCCCAACTACCCTAACCCTTCAAGAATAGGGTCTATTCGGCTGCCGGCGCAAGTCCGTGCGGCCTAGATTGACAATATATATGGTGCCATGTAGTTTCATGCCACTTCTGAGGTCTGAATGGCGCGGAAAAAAATTTCCACCACGGTCTACATCACTCCGGAGCAGAACGAGCGCTTGAAGCTACTGCACGAGCGCACGAAGGTTCCGGTTGCCGTTTACATCCGCGAAGGCATCGACCTCGTGTTGGACCGTCATCAAGACGAGCTTCCGGGCCAAATGACGCTGGAAGCGACGCCAGCCAAGAAGGGTTGACGACGGCACGTTGCTGCCGACGCGGCCCGACGCTAGACCGGTCGCACTTTGGCGCAAGATCTCCAGCACATCCGTAACTTCTGTATCATCGCGCACATCGATCATGGCAAGAGCACCCTTGCCGACCGGATCCTCGACGTGACCGGGGCGATCTCCCTGCGTGAGCGGAAGGCGCAGCTCCTCGACCGCATGGAGCTGGAGCAGGAGCGGGGCATCACCATCAAGGCCCAGGGTGTGCGGCTCCATTACAAGGCCGCGACCGGCGAGACGTATCAACTGAACCTCATCGACACCCCGGGACACGTGGATTTCAGCTACGAGGTGTCACGTTCGCTGGCTGCATGCGACGGGGCGCTCCTGGTCGTCGACGCCACCCAAGGCGTCGAAGCGCAGACGCTGGCCAACGTCTACCTCGCGGTCGAGAACGATCTGGAGATCATTCCGGTGTTCAACAAGGTCGACCTTCCAAGCGCCGACGTGGATCGGGTTCGCCAGGAGGTCGAGGATGTCATCGGCCTCGACTGTACACACGTGCTGGCCTGCAGCGCCAAGACCGGCGAAGGCGTGCCCGAGATCCTGGAAGCGGTGGTGAAACGCATCCCGCCGCCCACCACGGAAGACATCGGCACGCTGCGCGCGCTCATCTTCGATAGCTGGTACGACAGCTACCGGGGCGCCGTTTGCATGATCCGGGTCAAGGACGGGACCGTGAAAAAGGGCGACAAGATCCGTCTCATGGCGACAGGGGCCGAACACGAAGTCACCGAGCTTGGTGTCTACACGCCGTTTCAAGAAGAGCTGGACCACCTCGGCCCTGGCGAGGTGGGTTACCTCGCAGCAAGCATCAAGTCCCTCCAAGACGCCAAGGTCGGCGATACGATCACCTTGGCCAAGAAGCCCGCCCCCAGGGCCCTTGCTGGGTTCAAAGAGATCAAGCCCATGGTGTTCTGCGGCATCTTTCCGACCGACAGCGACCAGTACACGGAGCTTCGCGATGCGCTCGAGAAGCTCAATTTGAACGACGCCGCATTCAGGTTCGAGCCTGAAACCTCGGACGCGCTCGGCTTCGGTTTCCGGTGTGGCTTCCTCGGTCTCTTGCACATGGAGATCATCCAGGAGCGGCTCGAGCGCGAATACGACATCGGGCTGATCACGACCGCGCCGAGCGTCGTGTATCGGGTGCATACTGAAGAAGAAACGCTCGAAATCGGCAACCCTTCGCAGATTCCGGATGGTCGTGTCCGGATCGAAGAGCCCTACTTCAAGGTATCGATTCACGTGCCAGCAGAGTTCATCGGCTCGGTGATCAAGCTCTGTCAGGAGCGTCGCGGAGAGCAACAGGGCATCCAGTACGCGTCGACCGAACGGGTCATCATCATCTACTTGATGCCGCTCGCCGAAGTGCTCTTCGACTTCTTCGACAAGCTCAAGAGCGCCACCAAGGGTTACGCATCGATGGACTACGAGCTCGCGGGGTATCGGGAAAACCCCTTGGTCCGTCTCGACATGTTGGTCAACGGACAGAAGGTGGACGCGCTCAGCGCCGTCGTGCACAAGGACAAGGCGTATTACCTCGGTCGGGCCCTGGCCGCCAAGCTCAAGAACATCGTTCCGCGGCAGCAATACGAGGTCATCATCCAGGCGGCCATCGGATCGAAGGTCATTGCTCGCGAGACCGTGCGGGCGCTCCGAAAAGACGTCACGGCCAAGTGTTACGGAGGCGATATCTCTAGAAAGCGCAAGCTGCTAGAGAAGCAAAAAGAGGGAAAGAAGCGGATGAAGGCCGTCGGCAGCGTGGAGATCCCGCAAGACGCCTTTCACGCCATTTTGAAAGTCGACAGCTGACGGGAGGCGTCAGTCGGTCAGCGCAGAGGTGTTGGCGATCTGGATCTCGTACTCTTCGATGACCTGAATTGTCTCGGTGACTTCTGCGGTCTTGACGATCAGATGGTCTTCGACCTGGCCGGAGGCCGAGGCGTCCGACTCCAAGGCATTGAGGTCCAAGATGATCTGTCCCTCCGCGTGTCCGGTGAGGGATTCGACGGAAATCAAGATGCCTTCGTCCGGGAACTCGATTGTTTGCGGGCGGGCCATTTGTTGCACCGCGACGTTGAGCATGATCTCGTTGCCCGCCCGATCGACCAAGGTGTAGGTGCTGACCTGCTGGATCTCGAACCCGTACGCCGTGATGACCCGGTGTGACTCCCACCTCGCCCCGAGCCCGACTTTCTCCTCGGGCAACCGTACCCGGGTCAACGTTTCGCGGGTGTTGACGATCATGCGAAGGAGCCTGATGGGAAGGTCGGCGCGTTTGGTTTGATCGCTGAAGGATCCGTCCAACACACGGCCGCGATTGTCGATTTCAATCCAGCCTCCGATCTTGTTGGCGACCGCTGCGCTCGCGCGGAGCTTTTGCGCCATCGCTTCGTCGAAATCGTCGGGCACGATGGCCTCCGATCGGACCACGTCGACCTCGAGCTTCACGCCTCTGTCGGTGAGCTCCGCAGGGCCCGAGACGACATCGAGTCGAAGACCGGGTAGCACCGACATCGCAGTTTCCTCGGTGCTGGACGCCAGGGTCGCCGCACGAAAGGTGGTGGTCGACGTGGTGGCCGTTCCCGGAGGAATGTCGTAGCGCAGCTCCGTTCGCGGCCTGTCTCCCTTGTCGAGCAAACGGACGCTGGTGTCGTCCTCCGCGCTCGCATCCGCAGCCGTGCTCGGCTTCTTGCAACCGGCAAGCGCGACCAGCGCGCACGCCGCCGCGAACCCCACAATGACGCGATGCTTTTTCATCAAGCCCTCAATCTTCCGGGAAGACAGTATTCCAATCTTTCTTCATCGAGACGACGACCCAGCCCGAACCGGCTGCCGCATCGAGCGCCCGGTCCAGTGTCCCGATGCGGCTCGCCCGATCGTACGCATACTCGCGCTCGGCGTCGTCATGATGGAGGATGAGCCCCATGCGGGATCCTCCGCTTCCAAGCGTCGTCCACTGCAACATCTCGAAATCGCCGTCGGAGTTGCCGAATGCCAGAATGGGCTGCCGGCCCACGTGCTCGTGGATTCCAACGGGCTTCCCTGCCTTGTCATTGACGAAGTCGATCTCTTGGAGACGGAAGAGAGATGGCTTCCCGCCCTGCACTTCATAGCGAGTTTCGATGGAAGAGCCGACAACGCGCTCCGGCGGAATGCCGTAGACGTCCTCGCTGAACACGCGCATGAACTCGACACTGCCGCCCGAGACGATGAAGGTCTTGAACCCTTTCGACTCCAGATAGCGGAGAAGCTCGAGCTGCGGCTGATACACGAGCTCCGTATAGGGTCTCTCGAGATCCGGATGTCGAGCATCGCGAATCCACTCCGCCACGATCGTCTCGAACAGCGTGGCGCTCATGCCCGTGTGCGAAGCGACGATGACCTCGACCAGCCCCGGGCTTCCTGCAGCAATGAGGGCTTGCTTGTCTCCCTCGAGGACCGCTCGGAAGGGCTCCTGCGTCCTCCACTCCGGGTGGACCTGCGAAAGCTCTCTCACGCGGTGAAGCGCAAACGCCATTTCGGCGTACATCGGCTGCTCGACCCAGAGTGTGCCATCGTGATCGAACGTCGCGATCCGCAGGCCGGGCTCGACGAATCCCGGATCCTCCGGGTCGGTGACGGCCCGCACGAATTCCACGATCTTGGCCTTGGCGCCGGTGTCGTTCCACGACGGAAGTGGATCGACCTCAACCTCGGCGCCACCCCTAGGCTCCCTGGCTTCGGGCGTCTGGGAGCTCGCGCAGCTCAACAAGAAGGCCATCAGCGCGGTCAGAGCGACGCGGCGCACGTAGCTTCCTCGGAAACGCATGGCGCGAACTGTAGGGGTGTACCTTACGTCCGTCCAGCTCCCGCGGCCGGCGCTTAAAAAGGGTCGCCCGGTCGTTTTGGAGGGGGGGAGACACGACCGGGCGGGGGACAACCGACGGACATGTGGGGGGGTTCCGCCGGCGAAGCTTTCGAGTTTTTCAAATCGGAGGACGTTTCGCCCTCAACCATTACAACCTAGATACATGTACAGGCCGCGTCAACGCCGGGCCTCTCGGTGGGACGCGTTTTCCGGTGGACTAGCTCACAGATCTGTTCGAAAAGAGCTGCCAGCCGGCGGCGCCTGCGATGGCGCCGACGAGGTCCGCCACGAGGTCGGCGAGCTCAGGCGAGCGGCCTGGAACGAGCGCTTGATGGATCTCGTCGGACAGGCCCCACAACAGCGAGATGAAGACGGCGTAGCCCGCGGTGCGCCAGGCGGAGGCCGACGGCCAACTGCGAGACGAGGCGGCGGCGCACAGCCATCCGAGAATTCCGTACTCGATGAAGTGAATCCCTTTGTCGCGGAACGGGAAATGTCGCACCACCGGCACGTGCACCTCGACGGAGGAGACGACGAAGATCAAGGCCATATACAACAGCACGAAGCGCCAGGGCCGCAGCCGCTCGAGCCATGCGCTGGCAGTCAGGCCGTGCCTCCCGCCTCGACGACGGACAGCCGTGTCCGCCGGCCGCCTGCACGGTGCCCATCGACATCGACACCAGCCATGTACCCAGACAAGCTGTGCCGAAACGGCTCGTCGATCGTCACCTTCACGAGCTCGCCAGTCGGGTCATGCCCCTTTGGCGCAATCAAGTGGACGATCTCGTTGCGCTCGCTGCGGCCTGCGAAACGCCCCGTATCGCCCGGGGAGGGACCCTCGACCAACACTTGGAGCTGCCGGCCGACGAGTGACCGCAAGTGGGCCTGCTGTTGCTCCTCCACGAGCGCGAAGAGGCGAGCCAGTCGCTCGTCTTTGACTTCTTCCGGGACTTCGTCTCCGAGCCGGAGCGCGGGCGTATAGGGCCGTGGTGAATACTTGAACCCGAACGCCGCGACGAAGCCGACCCGCCGTACGAGCTCGAGCGTATGCTCGAAATCCTCCTCGGTCTCGCCCGGGAACCCGACGATGAAGTCCGTGGACAGCGTGAGCCCGGGCTTCGCGTCCTTGAGCGCGTCAGTGCGCGCAACGTAGTCCGCCGCGGTGTACCGGCGGGCCATCCGGCGAAGCACCCGATCGGATCCAGATTGGACCGGCAGATGGACGTGTGCAGGAAGCAACGCGAGCTCTGCGTGCGCGGCCGTCAACGCCGGTGTGATGTGGCGCGGGTGTGGAGACGTGTACCGCAGCCGGACCAGATCGGGCACCTCCCGAGCAATGCGCCGAAGGAGCGCCGCGAACTCGGACGTGGATGGCGCCGTCTTCGACTCGGCCTTCGACGACTCGCCCCGAGGCCCAGGCTCGTGCCAGGAGTTCACCGTTTGCCCGAGAAGCGTCACCTCGCGCACGCCGCCGGCGACCAGATCGCTGATCTCGCCGACGATCTCGTCGGCCGGCCGATAGCGCTCCGCGCCGCGCGTATGAGGAACGATACAGAAGGTGCAGCGTTCATCGCAGCCCTTCATCACGGTCACATACGCAGTGACCTCACGGCGATCGGCATGCGGCCTGGCCCGAAGGAACCGCGGATCATCCATGTCGAAGACGGTCCGTGTGATCGGCGGCGCGCCCTGCTCCACCTCGCGGATGAGAGCCGGCAGCTCGGGGATGTTGTCCGGCCCGAGCACGACGTCGACGAAGGGGGCTTTGCGAAGCAGGCGCTCCCCCTCCTGCTGCGCAACGCATCCCGCCACCGCCACCACCGTGCCGCGCCGGCCCTCTTTGAAGGGCCGGAAGGTTCCGAGAAGGCTCATCAGCTTGTGCTCGGCCTTTTCCCGGACGCTGCACGTGTTGACGACCAACAGATCGGCCAATCCTGGCTCCGGCGCTTCTCGGTAGCCGCTCGCGCGCAGGACCTCCTCGATCCTGCGGGAATCGTGGACGTTCATCTGGCACCCGAAGGTTTGGACGAAGTAGCGCTTCATGAGACGGTCGGCGCTAGCTTTAGCAGCCCCTGGACTGAGCCGCCAAACGGCCGAAATTACGCCGATCGCTGGCGGAGTTGGGGTGGCTCGCGCTACAAGCCCTAGGTAGATGATTCGCCGGCGATGCATCTGCCTGCTGCTCGTTTTGGCGAGTGGCTGCAAGACGATCCCCAAAGATGCATACGGCATCGACCGGATTCGTTTCAGCGGCATGGAAAACTTGGATCCCGAAGCGCTGCGCGCGTGTCTCGCCACACAGGAGCGCGAGCGGGTCACCATCTCGTTTGGCACTGCCGTCGACCCCGCATGCGGGGTTCCACCCTTCGATGGGAAGCGGGTCTCCTTCGACCTTTGGCGAAAGCTTCGCAAAGGGTGGCCCACCCTCGATTCGGCGGTCTTCGAGCGGGACCTGGAACGCATCGAGCGATGGTACCAAGCGCGTGGCTACTACGATGCTGCCGTAGTCAGCACGGAGCTCAACCCGCCCTCCGCCGCAGGCAGCGACCGCATCGTTCCCGGTCCCGATGGAAAAGCGCCGTGCGAGAGGGAGGACGAAGACGAGGGTTGTAAGCTCACCATTGGCATCGAAGTCGAAGAGGGTGAGCCGGTCATCGTGCAATCGATCCAGGTCAGTGGCACGGAGTCTTTGAGCGAAGCCCGGCGCAAGAGGGTCGAAGAAGCCATCGGTCTCGAGATCGGGAAGCGCTTCGACGAGGCCATTTACGAGCGGAGCAAGCGGGAAATTCGCCGCCAGCTCAAAGAGGCAAGCCACGCGTGCGGGAGAGTGGCAGGCCGTGTCGAGATCGATCGCGAAGCCCGGGAAGCATTCGTCGAGCTTCGCGTCGGGGACATCACGGTTACCGGCAGCGGCGAGCTGCCCGCCGACACGATCCTGGACGTCGCCAACCTCCATACCGGCCAAACCTATAGCTCGAGCAGCCTCGCCGACGCCCAACGCGCGGTCTATGCGCTGGGTGCCCTCGCCTCCGTAGACGTGACCGCCACGCCTCGCCGAGACGAGCAGGAACAATGTACGGGGATAGTCGACGTCGACATCGGTGTGGAGCCGGGGCGCGAGATTCGCTGGGGCATCGGTGTAGGCGTCCAAAGCGGCACCATCACCACGCTTACCCTACAGCAGGATACCCGCATCTCGGACGTTCACTTGTTCGGCTTGTTCGAGCACCGGAACTTCATCGATGGTTTCAGGCGCTTGCGCATCGAAGACCGCCCCAAAATCGTCGCGCGGGACCCCTTCTTCCGGTTCGGCAGAGGCTTCTTGTTCGGCAACGAGCTTCGCGTCGAATACCGTCGCCCCGCTTTCATCGAGCCCCGAACGACTGCGTCGATTCGCTTCCGTCACGACTGGGGCCCAGACCCCTTCGAGCTCTTTCGCCGCCATGATCTTCAGATCCGTGGCAGCCTCTCCCGTCCGTTCTTCGAGGGCCGGCTGCTCTTGGAGGGAGGCCTCAACTACGACACCTATCTGGCCGTCGATACCGACCCCAGGTACCCCAGCAGCTACCAGGTCGTGTTCTTGGACGAGCGCGTCATCGTCGATCTCCGTGACGACTCTCGCAGCCCGCGCAAAGGATTCTTCTTTCAAATCGAAAGCCAACAGTCTCCGGCCGCCCTGAAGCGATCTTGGCAGTACGTGCGCGTCTCGCCCGAGGCTCGCGGCTATGTCCCGATGCCGTTGTCTTCGACGCTCGCCTTTCGCTTCGGCATTGGAGCCATGTTCTTATTCTCGCGCGACCGGAACCGACTGGACCTGATCAGTCAACAGCTCGGTCCCCAGAACTACCGCCTGCGTTCAGGTGGTCCCTCCACCCATCGAGGTTTCTTTGGCGGCTTCCTCGGCGACCCGGGCGACGTCGATTCGCTGAATCGGGAGGGTTTCGACGCGCGAAACGATGGCGGCCTCCGCCGCTGGGAGGCCGGAGTGGAATGGCGTCTGCCTGTCACGCAAGCTTTCGCCACGGCGCTCTTCATGGACTTCGGCGACGTCAATCGCGCCCCGGTGTGGCGCTTCCGATACATCCACGCTGCCGCGGGATTTGGGTTCCGCTACCAGACGCCGGTCGGTCCGATCCGTCTCGACTTCGGATTCTTGATCCCGAAGTGGCAGATCGTCGGGGAGGACGCTCCGCCCAATGCATACAACATCTTCCGCTTCATTCGAGGCGGCGTGCCCGGCGCCATTCATTTCACGATCGGTGAGTCGTTCTGATGCGTTGGCTTTCCCGTCTCGTCAGTTGGTTCCTGGGTTGGCCGCTTCTCGCGATCGTCTCACTCGTGACCAGCGTATTGTTTCACCTCGATACGGACGTCGGCCGCCGGATCGCGCGTGACATGCTCAACGAGTTCGTCTCCGGGGAGATGGCGGGCAGCCTGCATGCCGGCTACATCGTGCAGCTCCGTCTCTGGCACACGATCGTCAAAGACACGTTCGTGTATGACCCGGACGGCAACGCGATCATCTACGGAGAGACGGTTCATCTGGGTATCGATCCCATCGCGGGTCTGCGCGGCCGGCTTCGGTTCTACTATGCGAACCTGGTCAACGGCTGGGTCGACCTGATCGATGACGGCGAAGGCGCACCCACGTTTCTCGAAGCCTTCGAAGCGGCTGATCAGACACCCTCCGAGGGCGAGCCCTTCCACGCGATCGTGGACAACGTCGACCTTCGAAACATCGAAGTGAGCGGGGAGCTCCTCGACCTCGAGGACCTTCGCGTCGTCGACCTTCATGCGAAGGGCAGGATGGAGTTCTACGAAATCACGGACATCGAGATCTGGTCCGCAACCGGACGGCTCGTCCGTCCGTTCCCGTTCGAAGCCACGATCGACAACATCGTGGGCAGCGTTCACACGGATGAACGGGGTACCCAGGTGACCGCCGAGGCGAGCCGCGAAGACGAGCATCTGACCGCCGAGCTCGTATACCGACCGCACCCCGGCAGCGCGCCGGAGGATCCATATGATCTCGATCTCTTCGCCCGAGTGGAGCCGATCAGCGCGGAGACTCTCCGGGACGTGGGCTTCGATTGGGCAGAATCGCTCAAAGGCAACACCACGGGATGGGTGCGGCTATGGGGTCCGGAAGGTGACTATCGTCTTCGGGCAGACCTGGATACCGCGGGCGGCCGCGTACGAATCAACGGCGACCTGCCGAGCGAAGGCGTCACGCGCATCGAAATCGCGACGAAACAAGCCAAAGTGGCTGAGGTCGTCGGGGGTGCTCCCGACATCGAGGTCACCGGCCGGCTCGAAATCAAGAGCGACCCGAAGCAAGAGGGCGTGCTGGGAGTCGAGATCGAGACGGAAGCCTTCGACTACGAAGACCTACGCATTCCTGCATTCGTGGCAAAGACACGCGTTCGGGAGGACGGGATCGACATTCGATCTCTGCAAACGAAGTACGCGGGGGGCGACCTCTACCTCGAGGGGCACGTGGAGTACGAAGGCGTCACCGAAATCCATGCGCGCGGCAACATTCCCGAGGTGAGCGCCGATCCGAACTTTCAAAAATACGCAGAGGGGATCGAAGGCAGCGCCCAATTCGACCTCTACATTCGCAGGACGATACAGGGCGACTTCGAAACCAAGGGCTTGGTGCGATTCGACGATTTCGATTACGGAGCTCTCAGCGCGCGCTCATTAGTGCTAAAGGGACGCATCTGGGGCAATCCGGCCAAGCCTCTGCTCGACCTCGAGCTGGATGGCGCCGCGGTTCGAGTTGCAGGCTACCCGATCGGCAACGGACAGGCGGTCTTGAGCGGCGGCCCAAACGAGTACGATGCGACGGGGGAGTTCGAGGCACAAGGAGACCGACGCGCGGAATTCCGAGCTCGCGTCGAAGTCAACGACGATGTGTATCGACTCGACGTGGACACGATCGAGCTCGCGGTGGGCGATCTTTCGTGGAAGGGGTCGGTCAACAACGCGACCCTGGACGTGGATAGGGGTCTCTCCTTCGATCGCATTCTGATGGGCAAGGGCCCACAACGTCTCGAAGCGAAAGGCGAGTGGCTCTTCGATGGACCCGACGACATCCGCGCCGACCTCCAAAACTTCGACCTCGCCGTTCTGAAGATTATCTACCCCGAGAAAGCGCCCGACTTCGAGGGAAGCGTGGACCTTCACTTCGAGTTTCGAGGCGACCTCGACAAGAGGCCGACGATAGTCGCCGAAGGTACGCTCACCGACGCAACCCTGTGGGAGATTTCTCCGGTGAGTGCCGCATACCTGATCCACTACGATGCCGGCCTGCTCGACGCCGATGCACAAGTCGATCTCGGTGGGCGCGGCAACTTCACGCTAAGCACCACCGGCTTCGTGGATCCCGTTGCGGGAGGTGTCGGACCGTCGCTGCGAGAGGGCGTCTACGAAACGACGCTGAGCACTCGTGCCATGGATCTGACCTTGCTCGCGCTGCTCCTAGAAGAGGACATGCCCGACATCCAGGGCTATGCCGACGCGAAAATCGCGTTCTCCGGACCCATCGATGCGCCTTCGTTCAAAGGGCAAGTGCAAATCCCCGCGCTCACCCTCGAGGACTGGGGCCCGATTGAGCTCGACTCGGCGTTTCGCTACGAGTACGGCGCATTGCTCGCCCAGGTGCGCCTCGGAGACGACGCAGGGCCGCTCTTCGAAACGGAAGGAAGCTTATTGGTCGACCTGGTGCGTTTGGTGCAGAAACCGACCGACGCGATCGAAGCGCTCGAAACCTCGCCGTGGCGTGTGTCGATGCGCGTGCCGCCGCGGCTCTTGAGCGCGTTTCCGCGAAAGCTCGGGGAGCGCTTCTTCGCCGATGCGAACCGGCTTCAGCTCGCAGGCAGCCTCACGGTTGCAGGCGGCGCCTTCCGGACCCGGGGCGACCTATATGCAAGCGTGGACTGGCTGTCCGGGGGCTCGGAGGGGCTCTGCGGAAGCGAAGCCAATCCGCGCGCGACGATCACTGCGCGCTTGGAAGAGGGCGTGACGAAGCTGACGTTGGACGGAGTGGTCGGAGAATCCGAGGTCGTCGACGTGAGGGCCTCTGCCGAGACGCCGCTCGACGAGTGGTTGAAGGCTGCGGAGGTTCCATCCTGGCCGGTCACGAGCATCAGTGCCGATCTCTACGAAGCCCCGACCGAGAACCTGCCCTACCTATGCCGATACGCCGCTGGGGTGCTGAGCGCGCAATTGCGAGCAACCGGGCTCTTCGGCGACGACCCGAAGCTGTCGCTGACGATGCGGTCCGACGACCTCAGGGCGCGCCGGCTCGAGCCTGCCCGCCGGGCGGGGCTGATCAACACCATCGTGGAAACACCCCCAGCGCGAAACCGACTCTCGGCATCGTACGAGGAGGGGATCGGCAAGATGGACCTCGACGTGCAGTGGTGGAATGGTGGCTCCACGACGATGTACGCGGAGGCACCCTTGCAATGGGACAGCGAAAACCCCATTCCCGTCTTGGGCAAACGGGGGGAGATTAGCGGTAAGGCGGACTTCGACCGAATGCCGCTACAAGCGGTGTTGGCGTGGGTGACTGGCGCCGTCAATGTCGAGGGCATTCTCGAAGGGAGCGTTTCTGCACAGGGCTCTGTGAAAAATCCCAACTTCGTCGGGAGCGTTGACCTTTCCGACGGACGCGTGAATTTGCGGACGGTCGGGCAGACGCTCGAGGACGTGAGCGGCCGCGCCATTTTCGACGAAGACGGCATGGCGATTACCGATCTCAAAGCGACCGACCAGGGAGGCTCGGCCAAAGTCGACGGCCGGCTGGATTTCAAGCGACTCGAGCTCCGCAAGACCGATTTCAGGGTCAAGGCCGACGGTTTTCCCTTACGTCAGGAGGGAATCATCATCACCCGAATGACCGGAAACGCTCGTCTGATTGCGACGTTCGAGGAACAGTCGCTCGAGGGCGAGGTTCGTCTGCGCGATCTCCAGCTCGACATTCCCGAGCGGAGCACGACACCGATCGAGCTGGCCCCCCACCCCGAGGTCTACTTCGTCGGTGAGACTGTCGAGCCCAAGGCCCCCTCGACGCCTTATCGGGTGGAGCTCGACGTGAATTCCGAGAACCGTGTGGTCATTCGGAGCCGGGACCAAGGCTTTTTCGTCGAGGCCAGCGCGAACTTGAAGACGACGGTAGTCGATGAGGTTTTGGTCGAGGGCGCGGTCACGCTTCATAGGGGCAACTTCCAAGTATTCGGAAAGCGATTCGAGATTCGTTCCGGCAGCATGGTTTTCGACGGCGATCCCGAGATGGATGCAAAGGTCGACCTCGTGGCCCGCCACTTGCTTCGGGGCAGCAATGACACGGTGACCGTCACGGCCTCGGGGAGGCTCAGCAATCCCAAGATCGAGTTCAGCTCCAGCGTCCCGACGACGAGCGAGGCCCAAGTCATCGCACTTCTAGTGACCGGCAGCACCCGGCAACAGCGCGGCGTCAACACGTCGACGGCCCAAGCTTCGCAAGACACCTCGAACTTCCTCTCGGGCGTGGCTGCTGGTCTCTTCTCGGCATCTCTGCAGTCTCAGTTCGGCGGGTTGGCGCCGACCATCGGCATCCAGCAGGGACAGGCGGTGACCGACGATGCGGAGGCCGACACGGCAGTCCAGGTCGGGTTCAACGTGGATAGCGTCCTGCCCGAGGACGTGCCCATCCGCGGCCTCTATGTGGAAGGCCAGTTCGTCGCCCGCCGGAACGAGGGCGGCCCCAATACGACTGCCCAAGCTCAGCGTCCGGGGTTTTTGATCGAGGTGCTGTGGCCGCTAAACTTCGTGACGACAGGTACGTTTGCGCCTCCTTCCAACTGGAGTATCGACGTGACCTGGGAGCCTTGAACCCAGAATGACCCGCAAGCTTTTCGGAACAGATGGCATTCGCGGCCTTGCCAATCGCGGTGAGATGAGCCCCGAAGTCGCCTTTCGCATCGGAGCCGCCATCGCCTACCAGGCGCGAAAGCGCACCAAGCACGTCCCACACATCGTGGTGGGCAAGGACACGCGGCTGTCGGGGTATCTGTTCGAGACGGCGGTTGCTTCGGGCATCTGCGCCCTCGGCGGCGAAGTGCTGCTGACGGGGCCGTTGCCAACGCCCGCAATTGCACATCTGGCCACCAGCATGCGCGCCGATGCGGGCGTGGTCATCAGCGCCTCGCACAACCCCTATCAAGACAATGGAATCAAGATCTTCGGTCCGGACGGCTTCAAGCTCCCAGACGAGATGGAGATCGAAATCGAGAATCTGATCTTCGGATCGGAGCTCGATACCGACCGACCGACAGGCACGCGCGTGGGACGGGCGGAACGTCAGGATGACGCGCCAGGCCGATACGTGGCCTTCGTCAAGGCGTCGTTCCCCAACGATCTCACGCTGGAAGGCGTCAAGATCGTCGTTGACGCGGCCCATGGCGCAGCCTATCGAACCGCACCCTTGGTCTTTTCCGAGCTCGGGGCCGTAACTTATCCAATCGGCGTCCGGCCGAATGGAAAGAACATCAATCACAAAGTCGGCGCGCTACACCCCGAGGCGTGCGCTCGAGAAGTTCAGAAGCGACATGCGGACCTGGGCATTGCGCTCGATGGAGATGCCGACCGAATCATCATGATCGATGAAAAGGGTCAGGAGGTCGATGGCGACGTGATCATGGCCCTGTGCGCGACTCGGATGCTCCGCGCGAAGCGCTTGCGCCAGCGCACCTTAGTCGCGACCGTGATGAGCAATCTCGGTCTCGAGCGGGCCATCGAAAACGACAACGGAAAGCTGTTGCGTTGCAATGTCGGCGATCGATACGTCGTGGAGACCATGCGCAACCGCGGCCTCAACTTCGGAGGCGAGCAGTCGGGCCATCTCATCTTCCTCGATCACGCCACGACCGGAGACGGTCTGGTCGCCGCCATGCAGGTCCTCGCCATCCTGTGCCGGGAGCAGCGCCCGCTTTCGGAGCTCGCGGCTCAAGTCATGGACCGGGTGCCGCAAGTCTTGGTGAACGTGTCACTTCCCGAACGCCGCCCGCTGGACGAGCTGCCTAAGACCCGGCGCGCCATCGCGTTGGCGGAAAAGACGCTCGGTAAGGACGGCCGGGTGTTGGTCCGATGGAGTGGGACCGAGCCAAAGCTCAGGGTGATGATCGAAGGCCCTCGATTGGAGAAGATTCAAACCATGGCCGATGACATCGCCGCCGCCGCCCAAAAAGAGGTCCGGGCAGAGCGCTGATGCTCACGGGGCGTCGAGGGGCTCGACGGCAAGCAGCACCGTGACGGCGGGAGGATCGACGTCGAGCACCTCGATGTCGGGCGACAAGCCCCGAACCTGCACCGGAAGGGAGACCGATCCCCTGTTCTCGGGTGGGTCGCTCAGATCGACCGCTCCCCATACCGACTCCGGGCTTAGAGCTTCGACGAGCGTCTCGGGACCGCGAATACGCAGCGTGACGGTTCGTGGGCGAATGGCGCGCGGCACCTCGCCCTCCGCGTGCACGCGGACCGAGGAAAGTACCCGTTCGGTCGTCTTTTCCTGCACACGGAGGGTCACCACCACGGTCTGGGCCATGAAGCTCGTGTTGGCGGGCGCACCGACGAGTGGGATCTCCCGTTGCACGACACCCTCGCCCAGATCGGAAACGTCGATCTCCATCGACCGTACCGAGCGCATGGAATTGACCACGTCCCGAGGACCTTCGACCTCCACGGTGTCCGGAAACACCTCGGGCTCTGCCGCAAGCTCGAGCTCCCGTGGAAGCTTTCCGTCCAACACGACCTCCACGGGTAGTTGCCTCGTCCCCCGCGGAACCCACTTGAACACCAACGAAGGAGGAACGACGCCGACGACCGAAACGCCCGCCGGTAGGTCGAACATCTCTTTTTCGAAGTAGTAGGTCGGCTCGTCCTTGGTCTTGAGCTCCACATCCACCGGAGGCAGGTTCTCCTGGCGAATCGCATTCAGGCGCGCCCTGCTTCCCTTGAGCCGGACCCGAATCCTGTCGGGGATTTCGGTCACCAGGATCATGTCCTCGGCGTCGGGCGGGGGCTGCACGACGACCCCGACGTACACGTTGCGCTCCATGTCCTCCGCGCCGTGAACCAACGAGAACATGATGATCGCCAGACCGATGGCGCTCGCCTTGAGCCCGAGATTCGACGTGAAAAACAATCGAATCGAGGTGAGTGCGTCGACGAACCCCCCCACTTACGTTTCCTCCGCCTTCTTGACGGTCATGACGGCATCAGAGGCGTTGGCGCGGCTGGGCTCCGGAGGCACCTTCGTGCTTCTGCGGTCCGATGCCTTCTTGCGGCTGGGCTTGGGTGCGTAGAACAAGCCATAGAGCGCATCGCGCAATGACGCGACATCTAGGTTTCGAACGATGTTGCCGTCGAAGCAGAGCGAGATCGATCCGCGCTCTTCGCTCACGACGACCACCACTGCGTCGGTTTCCTCGGTGATGCCTAGGCCGGCCCGGTGGCGCGCGCCGAGCGACGGGTCGCCGCCTGCGGAACCCGCCATGGGCAAGAACACCCCCGCTTGCCAGATTCGGCCCTCTCGGACGACCACGGCGCCGTCGTGCATGGGATTTTCGAAGCTCGGCACGAAAATGCTGTGGAGGAGCTCTTTGCTCACCGATGCGTCGATCTCGGTGCCCCTCTCGATGAACTCATCCAACGCAGCGCTGCGTTCGAACGCGATCAAGGCGCCGATCCGCTTCTGGGCGAGGGTTCCGGCTGCCTTGATCACCTCTTCGATGGTCTGCGTTTCCTTTGCGGTTCGCTGCCCGCGTAGCAGCGGCCGTCTTCCCATCCGCGCCAACGCGCGCCGAATGTCGGACTGGAATATGATCACGACGATGACCGCGAGATACGCTAGGACCGAATCGAGAATCGTCGTGACCGTCACCAAGCCGATGCGGCGGGCGAGCAGGTACCCCACGAACACGAGGCACAAGCCGATTGCGACTTGCATCGCGCGAGTGCCGCGCAGGATCACCAGCGCCCAGTAGATGAGCACCGCAACCAAGCCGATGTCGAGCGAGTCGTGCAGCACTTCCCAGGGGTTGCGCTGGAAGAAGCCGAGCAGCCCGTCGCTCAGATTGGTCAATGCTTCGGCGAGCACTTCGATCATGGCGTTGCCTCGTCAGACGGCCAGAGTGCTTCAGCGACTCGAACGAGCTGCCTCATGACGTGCACATCGTGCACTCGGACGGCGTGGACCCGAGCAGCCACGCACATCGCAACCGCAGCCGCAGTGCCTCCGATCCTGTCGTCGGTCGGCGGCTGCCTTCCGCCCGGATCGGGCGCAAGCTCGGCGATGAAGGATTTCCGCGACGGCCCCACGATTACACGGTATCCGGTCTTTGTGAAAGCCCCAAGAGAACTTAGCAAGTCAGCGGACTGCCTGGCCGTCTTGGCAAAGCCGAGACCTGGGTCGAGCCAGATGGCCGTCTTGGGAACCCCGGCCTGCTCCACCCGGCGGGCAGCGGCCAGGAGCTCGTCGAGAACCTCCGGGACCAAATCTTGGTAGTCGGTATGGGGAGATCGGACCTCCCCACGGCCCCGGTTGTGCATGACCACGTAGTCGGCCCCTGCGGCCGCGGCGGCTTCGGCGAGCCCTGGGTCCTCGGCGCATCGGACGTCGTTGAGGATTTGCGCGCCCGCCGCGAGGGCGGCAGAGGCGACCTCGGGCTTGACCGTATCGATCGAAACGCGTGCCCCCAGCTCCCCGGCCAAGACCTCGATGACCGGCACGACGCGGGCGATCTCGTCCGCCGACGGGACTCGGGCAAACCCGGCGCCGTAGGTCCGGCCCGCCGGTCGAGAAGATTCCCCTCCCACGTCGACCACGTCGGCGCCCTCGTGGAGGAGCCGACGCCCATGCTCGATCGCCGCGTGCGCTTCCAGGTATCTGCCGCCGTCGCTAAAAGAATCGGGCGTCACGTTGAGGACACCCCACAGCTCGGGCATCGATACCTCCACTAGCCCGCGCTCGGAACCTCACGGGGGCGGGGCTGAAAGATCGTTCCCTTGCGCTTCTCTTCGCTTTCGCGACGCTTTTCGGCGTAGGTCGGCACGCTGACCACGACCGGCGGCGGTAGCTCCCGGCCAGCCATGATGGCCTCGATCTCCTCGCGACCAAGAGTCTCCCGCTCGAGCAAGGCTTCGGCGATGGCGTCGAGCTTCTCGCGGTGCTGCTCGATGACGACCTTGGCCCGATCGTATTGCGCATTGATGATGCTGCGAACCTCGTCATCGATTTCCTTGGCCGTCTGCTCGGAGTAGTCCTTGTGATAGGTTTGGCCGAGGAAGCCCGACTCCTCCTTCTCTACGTAGGAAAGCGGACCGAGGCGCGTGCTCATGCCCCACTCGGTGACCATCGAGCGTGCGAGCTGGGTCGCCTTTCTGAAGTCGTCCGCCGCGCCGGTCGTGAGCTGGCCGAACACCAGCTCCTCAGCGAGACGCCCGCCAAGGGCCATCGCGATGCGGTCGAGAACCCAGTGTGAGCTGTAGCTCTGACGGTCCTCTTCGGGAAGCGCCATGGTCACGCCGAGCGCTGGGCCTCGGGGAATGATGGTGACCTTGTGAATTGGGTCGTGATGCGGAAGCATCCATGCGACCAGGGTATGGCCGGCCTCGTGGTAGGCGGTCGTCTTGCGCTCGTGCTCGCTGATGACCATCGAACGGCGCTCCGAGCCCATCATCACCTTGTCCTTGGCCATCTCGAAGTCGGCCATGGACACCAGGTCCTTGTCCTGGCGGGCCGCCAGGAGGGCAGCCTCGTTCACGAGGTTCTCCAAGTCCGCTCCCGAGAACCCCGGGGTGCCGCGTGCGATGATGTCGAGCTGGACGTCGTCGCCGAGGGGCACGCGCCGCGTGTGGACCGCCAGAATGCCCTGGCGCCCGTTCAAGTCCGGCCGCGGCACGATGATGCGCCTGTCGAAGCGACCCGGCCTCAGAATCGCCGGATCGAGCACATCGGGCCGGTTGGTCGCAGCGATGATGATCACGCCCTCGCTCGACTCGAAGCCATCCATCTCGACCAAGAGCTGATTGAGGGTCTGCTCCCGTTCGTCGTGACCGCCGCCCAAGCCCGAGCCGCGATGGCGGCCGACGGCGTCGATCTCGTCGATGAAGATAATGCACGGCGCGTGCTTCTTGCCCTGCTCGAACAGGTCACGCACGCGCGAAGCCCCCACGCCAACGAACATTTCGACGAAATCGGAGCCTGAAATGCTGAAGAAGGGCACCCCAGCCTCACCGGCGATGGCACGCGCGAGAAGGGTCTTGCCGGTGCCGGGCGCACCCATCAGAAGAACGCCCTTGGGGATGCGACCCCCGAGCCGCTGGAACTTCTTGGGGTCCTTCAAGAATGCGATGATCTCTTCGCAGTCGTCCTTTGCCTCGTCGATTCCCGCGACGTCCTTGAAGGTCACCTTGTTTTGCGACTCGTTGAGCAGCCGGGCGCGCGATTTGCCGAAGCTCATCGCCTTGCCGCCGGAAGCCTGCAGCTGGCGCATGAAAAAGAGGAGAATGCCGACCAGAAAGATCATGGGCAGCCACGTGACCAGGATGCTGGTCCACAGGCCGTTCTGATCTTCCGGCAGGTACTCGACGCTTACATTGTGGTCGAGGAGCTGCTGGTTCATCTGCTCGCCCATGATGCCGACGGTGACCTTCTCGTTTCGAGTCGCGCGCGGACCCTCGGAAACGGAATCGTCAGCGGACTTCAGCCAGTAGGTATACTCGCCGCTGTTCTCTTGAGGCCTGATCTTGACCTTCTTGACCTTCCCCTCGGCGACGTCGGTGACGAATTCGCTGAAAGGAACGCTACGAGGCTGCTCCTCGCGGGCCACGAAGTTGAAGATGACGATGCACATCAGGATCACGAGGACCCAGAAGAGCAGTGTTTTTTGGCTTTGTTTCATTCGTTAAGATGGGACGCGGCGGCCGACTAAGTAGTCGACGTAGACCTCGTCTCTTCCCTCTTTGTGAGGCCGGCGAGCCCGCTTGGCAACCATCGCCCTCCCGAGGACTCACGAACGATTGCTGCGTGTTCTACGATGCTCACGATATTCCAACGAAAGGCCCCCGGCTTCCCGGCGGGCCGCCCACCCTGATCCTAGCAGGACCTCACCCGGACCCGTAACAAGTCGCCCCAACTCGGTCAGATGGGTGCGCCCGAGGGTTAAACCGGTCTCCCTCGCGATCCAGCTCCTCAGCCAGCGAATTCGAACGGGAGGCGGGAGGCTGATCACCGTGGCGGTAGGCACGAAGCGAGCGCCGGGCGGCGGGAGCGCCGGGCTCTGCGCGTCGAGGTAGGCGTTGATCTCTGCGGCCTCGTCACTCAGCGCGCACAGATGCTCGACGATTCGAGGGTCCTCCGCAGCCAACAAAGGCAGGACCTCTTGGCGGATTCGTACGCGCTCGAAGCTCCTTTGATGGTTCGAAGGATCTTCGACGAATGGAAGCTCGCGGGCCAGAGCGTACGCGTGCACGTCTCGACGGTGGCAATCGATCAACGGACGAATCACGCCATCGGAACGTCGTGGCTCGATCGCGCCGAGCCCGCGGATTCCAGCTCCTCGAAGGATCCTGGCGAGCACGGTCTCGGCCTGATCCTCAGATGTGTGTCCGACGGCTACGCGGTTCGCGGATTGCGATGCGGCCAGCTCGAGAAGCGCGGCGTACCGAAGCTCGCGGGCTCGCGCCTGAAGGGACGCGCCCGCAGCCTCGACCTCGACGCGAGCCGAAACGAAGGGCACCCCGAGCGAACCTGCAAACGCTTGCACCTGCGCCACCTCGGAGGCCGACTCCGGACGCAGCCCGTGGTCGATCGACGCCGCGCAAAGCGTGATTCCCAGATCGCGGCGCAACCGGTGCAGCACGTGCAACAACGCCGTCGAATCGGGTCCGCCGGAGCATGCGACCAAGACATGGTCTCCAGGCGACACCAGCTCCCGTTCGCGAACGGAGCGGCGTACCGTCGACGTGATCATGCGTGCAAGCTAGAACACGCCGGAGGCGAGGGAAAGCCGCAGCTCGGTCCGCTCGCGGAGCCCGCCCATCGCAACGGCTTCGGGATCGGCTGGGGCCTTGGTCGACACGGAGACGGCGGGCATCCCTACGCGAAGGCCGGAACGCGACCGTCGCAAAAGGCCAGGACCGGCCTCCGCCGCTTCGACAGCCCGGCGTTCCTTCCTGCTCGCAACGCGGATCTGCTGCCGTGGCTCCCAGCGCTCCTGCCGCTCCTCGCGAACTCCTTTGACGGTGACCAGAATGGCCGGAAGGACCCCCGCCAAGCCGACGGCCAACGTCGCCACCGATCCCTTTTCACGGCCCGGCTTGTCGAGGGCGAAGTAACCCGCGAGCGCTCCGCCCGCGGCGCCGACGATCGGAAACACGGTGAGGGACCAGACCTCGTTGAGGCCGGCGGCGGAAGGAATGATGAGGCCGAGCTCTGCTCCCACCAGGCCGAGGCCGATGGTGCCCTTGGGCGTCGCGCGCACGGTGTCGAAGTCGACCTGATCGAGCTGGGCCTCCACCTGGCGAACCGGCGCGGACAGCGAGATCAACCCCGCCAATGCGATCGCACATCCGATTCGTTGCCAGCTCACGTCCCCTCCCGGCTGTGTCGCAACCACCTTACACGGCGCCGTGAATCGCCGCAACCATGCGATGTTACGGAAGAATCATTTGCCTTGAATTCACCGGTGCCCCATCGAAGACTCTGCGCGATGCAGGAGCGCGACTATCAATCCCTGCTGGTGCAGCAGGACGGACACATCGTCACACTGACGTTCAACAATCCCGAGAAGAAGAACCCGCTGAGCCAAGAGTTGGTGAACGAGCTGCTCTGGGCGCTCGACGACGCGGAAGCCGACGCGAGCGTCCGGGTCATCGTGCTCACCGGCGCCGGCAACGCGTTCAGCGCTGGCGCCGATCTGAAAGGCATGACGGCGAGCCGGGGTAAGCTCGAAAAGAAGGGCGAGTTCGACGATCTGCTCCTTCGGTTCGATACGCTCAAAAAGCCGATTGTCGCGCGCATTCCGGGCTACGTGATGGGCGGCGCCATGGGCATCGTGGCCTGCTGTCACTTCGCCGTCGCGTGCGAGAGCGCGGTGCTCGCCACGCCGGAGATCAAGCGCGGCTTGTTTCCGATGATGATCATGGCTGTCTTGCGCCGCGTGGTGCAGCCGCGTGAGCTCCTGCGGCTGATGCTGCTCGGCGAGAAGATTTCGGCGAGCAAGGCCAAGGAGATCGGCCTTCTGACCGAGGTCGTCCCGGACGACCAGCTCGATGCGCGCGTCGGTGAGCTAGCAGCCGAGCTCGCCAAGCAGTCACCCACGGCGATGAGAATGGGCCTGAACGCATTCAACGAGCAGCGCAAGATGTCGGTCGAAGAGGCGCTCCCCTTCCTCCGCGACCAGCTCTATGCCTTGCTCGCCAGCGAGGATGCCAAGGAAGGTCTCGCCGCATTCTTCGAAAAACGCGAGCCGCAGTGGACCGGCCGCTAGTCGAGCAATCCTTTCACGAGAAGCTCGACCGACCGCCCTCCCATCCAATGGTCGGGCTGAAACTCCCCGACCAGGCGCAGATCCTCTCGTCCTTCGAGCCGCGCGAACATCCCCGGCGCGAACGCCCGCACGGATTCCCGACCGATCTGCAGCTCGAGCTTCGCGTGCGCCTTGCCCTCCCCTACGCCGCTCGCTTGAAGGACGTGGGCATCGGCCGCGAACAGGGGAACGGGATTGCCTTCGCCAAACGGCCCGAGGCGATGAAGATCCTCGACCGTCGGCACTCGAAACGCCCCACCGAGCGCCACGTCGACTTCGGTCGTCGAGCTGCCGAACGCGCCACCTTCGGTGGCGCCGGTGAACGAGGCGCGAAACGAGTCGAGGGCTTTCTTGGAGAGAGAAAGCCCCGCAGCGGCGCGATGACCGCCCCAGGCGCCGAGGTCCGAGGCGCATCGTGCGAGAGCCCTATACACGTCGAAGTCGCCAACCGTTCGGACGCTTCCGTGTCCATGGTCCCCGTCGAACGCCACGGCCACCGAGGGAACACCCAATGCATCGACGAGGCGGGCGGCCACGATCCCCACGACGCCCCGGTGCCACGTGTCGCCCGCCACGACGACACCCCGCGTGGGCGCCTCGCCGTACACTTCACGGACCTGCGCGAATGCCTCCTCGGTGGCCTGCTCCGCCAAGGATTTCCGCACCTCGTTCTGGGCTTCGATCTCCTGAGCCAAGGCCCAGGCGGCCTCGGGCGTCTTGGACATCAGGAACCTGAGGGTGAGGTCCGCCGACCCGAGCCTGCCGGGTGCGTTGAGCCTCGGCGCGAATCGGAACGCGACATCGCGCGCCGTGACCTGCGCCGACTCCGTAAGCTTCGCGGCGCGGCGAAGCGCACGCAGCGCAGGCCGGGTGCGAGAGGTGCCGAGCGCCATCAAGCCGGCGCGAACGAGCCTGCGGTTGTCCCCCGTGAGCGGAGCGAGATCGGCTATCGTGCCAATCGCTACCAGATCCAGCCAGGCGCGAAGGTCGAGCTCGGCGCTCATCCGTGCGCGGAGCGCCGCACCGAGGGAAAAAGCCAGCCCTGCGCTGCAAAGCCCCTTGTAGTCGAAGTCGCATTCGGGGCGATGGGGATTGAGGAAGGCAAACGCAGGCAGCGTCTCCTCCGGCACGAGATGGTGGTCGACGACGACGACGTCGATGCCTCTCGCTCTGGCCTTGGCGAGTCGCTCGTGGTCACTCGAACCGCAGTCACAGGTGATCAGCAGCTGCGGGCGTTCCTCGAGACAGCGATCGAGCGCCTCGTCGCTCAGGCCGTACCCCCCATGAAATCGATCGGCGATCAGCGTTCGAACCTCGCCACCGAGGGCAGCGATCACCTCGCTGAGAATTACCGCCGAGGTGGTTCCATCGACGTCGTAGTCTCCAAACACGGCGATGCGCTCGCCGGCGCGAATGGATCGGGCAATCCGCTCCGAGGCCAACGCCCGGTCGGCCATGCACTCCGGAGAGCTCAGGTCTCGGAGCTTCGCATCGAGAAAGGTTTGGGCCTCCCTGGCATCACGGATGCCACGGTGAAGCAGGATTTGCGCTGCGCTCAGCCCCAGCCCGCAGGCGTCGGCAAGCATGCTAGCCCCCCTTTCATCGGCGGGCCGCACGCGATACCGCTGCACCAGATCAGCTCCGTGCGCGGCTGAACAGCCGCCTGTCCATCAACTCGGTGATCGGCGCGGCGACGAAGATCGAAGACATCGTACCGATCAGAATGCCAATGCCCAACGCAAAGGCGATGTCCTGAATGGCGCCGGTGCCTAGAAAGAAAAACGCAGACACGGACAAGATGGTCGTGCCCGAAGTGATTATTGTGCGCGACAAAGTCTGCGACGTGCTGATGTTGATGAGCTCCCGCAGGCTCTTGTCCCGGACTCGCACCATGTTCTCCCGGATTCGATCGAAGACCACGATGGTGTCGTTGATCGAATAGCCCATGATGGTGAGCAAAGCCGCGACCGTGGTGAGGTTCACCTCCTTTTGGAGAAGAACGTAGATTCCTAGCGTGATGAGCGCGTCGTGGAGCATCGCGATGACGCCGCCAGGCGCGAACCGCAGGTCGAAGCGGAAGGCCACGTAGAGCATGATGAACGCGATGGCGTAGAGCAGGGACTGAATCGCCGCGTCCCGAAGCTGCTCGCCCGCTTTCGGTCCGACCCACTCGACGCGCAGCGCGCTCTCCGGAGCCCGCTCTCCGAATCGTGCACGGAGTTGCGCTATCAGCTCGTCGGCAACACCAACCAAGTGCGCCTCGTACCGAGGGATGCGGCTGCCAGCCAGCGGATTCACCGACCTAACACGAGCTCCAGCGGCCTCGAGAGCCTCCCGCAGCTGCTGCTCGTGGATCTCGGCGGATGCTCGAATCGTGATCTTGTCGCCGCCAGGAGAGATCCGCAGCTCTTGCAGGACCTCCTCGCCGAGCGCGGCGGTCGCCGCTGCGCGGATTCTCTCGGCCTGCTCTTCAGGTAGCGAAGACACCTCGCTGACCCGAATGATGTACTCGTTGGGCTGGCCCTCGACCCTGATGACGTCCGGCCTCGAGTATCCAGCGCCCTCGAGCGCGCTACGGATTTCCGCAGAGGTCGTGTCGCCGGTGAACGCGAGCTGGACTTCCGTGCCGCCGGCGAAATCGATCCCGTAGTTGGGGCCCGGATAAAACAGCGAGACCAAGCTAAGCGTCGCAAGCACTGCGAGGACGCCGGCCACTGGCCCGCGGTACTTCATGAAGTCGATGTAGGTGCCGGGTTTGATGAATTCCATTTCAGCCCACTCGCAGTCGCTGCACGCGCAAGCCGCGTACGATCCAGTCGAAGAGGACCTTCGAGCAGAAGGTGCCAGTGAACAGAGACGTCGCAATGCCGATCAGCAGCATGGTCGCGAAGCCCTTGATTGGACCAGTGCCGAACTGCCACAACACGATGCCCGCGATGGCCGTGGTCAGCTGACTATCGAGAACGGACGAGTACGCCCTTGAAAACCCTTGCTCGACCGCCGACCGCGGGGACTTACCAAGCCTCAGCTCTTCTCGGATGCGCTCCGTGATGAGCACGTTGGCGTCTACCGCCATACCCACGGTGAGGGCGATGGCCGCCACACCCGGCAAGGTGAGCGTGGCCCCTATTCCGGACATCGTGCCGAGCAACAACAGCAAGTTGAGCAACACCATCACGTCCGCGACCAAACCCGCGGTTTGGTAGTAGACGGCCATGAAGACCAAGACGAGCACGATGCCCCAAAGCGCGGCTGCGGCTCCTTTTCGCACCGAGTCCTGACCGAGCGTCGGCCCGATGAGCTGCTCGTTGGCGGGACGAAGGGGCGCTGGCAACGCACCAGCCTGCAAAACGACGACCAGATCCTTGGCTTCTTGGAGCAACTCGCTGCGGTCGAGATAGGCTCCGAGCGTGATCCGGCCGCGCGCGCCGATCTGTCCCTGAATGACGGGCGCGGACTCGACACGATCGTCGAGCACGATGGCCATGCGCTTGCCGATGCTGCGTCCCGTGAGATCGGCCATCCGCGACGCGCCACGCGTGTTCATCGTGAAGTCGACCTCCGGGCTGCCGCTCTGGGGGTCGAAGCCGACTGCCGCATCGTCGAGGTCTTCGCCGGTCACCTCCGCGACGCGATGCAGATAATAGGTGCGCCAACCCTCACCGCCTCTTTCCGGATCCGGGTCCTGTCGTCCGATGACGAGCTCGTGGTCGTCGGGGACCGAAAGCGTCGCGATGTAGCTGCGAAGCCGGTCGCTCGCGTCCTCGCCGAAGGCTTCTGCGTAGGTCTGCGAGTCGGCATTCAGGTAGATGCCTTCGGGTGGGTCGGTGAACGCGCCTCGCGAGTCGGACTCGTCGTCGACGATTTGGAACTGTAGTTGCGCAGTCCGGCTGATGATCGACTTGATGCGCTCGAACGAGCTCTCCTGCGCGCCCGGCACCTCGATGATGATATCTCCCTCGTTCGGCCGCGCGATGACCGTGGGCTCGAGAACACCGAGGTTGTCGATGCGGTTGGTGATCGTACGCTCCGACTGTCGGACGGCGGTCTCGCGCATGTTGCTGAGCTGCTCCTCGCGCATGTGTAGGTCGACCACGAGGTCACCGACGCCGCTCGCCACGCGCAAGTCGCGGAAGTAGTCCCTGACCCAGGTTTTCGTGAGCTTCTCGGCATCCTCCTGAGTGGAGAAAGTGATGCGGATAGCGCGGACCGCACCCCCGTCCTTGTCGACGCGCTCGACTTTGCAGCGCTCGCGAATCTCTTCGAGCGTGGCTTTGTCGATGTCGTCGACCTCCTCCTCCGGGATGACGCCAATCAAGACACCGCATTGACGCTGCACCTGCTCGGCCAGACGATCTCTACGGTCGCGAATGTATTCATTGACCTCGACCTCGTACATCAGCCGCAGCCCGCCTTTGATGTCGAGGCCGGGATTGATCTGGTTGTCGAAGGTCTCTTTGACGATGTCCGGGCAAGGCAACCATCGATCGAGGCTCGGCCACAAAGCCAGGAAACCCAGCACGGCCGCGCCGATGACGATTACCAAACGAAAGTACCAGCCTCGATCCATGATCCTCGCCTGTGTCGTCTAGCTCTTTTGTTCGGAGGGTTGGTCCAGTCCGGCGATGTGGGTCCGCAGAACCTTGATCCGGGTGCGGTCCGCAACCTCGAGTGTCACGTCGCGCTCGTCGAGCGCCGTAATCTCACCGCGAATGCCTCCGTTGGTGCGTACGATGTCACCCTTCTTGAGCGCCCCGATCATCGCCTCGTGCTGTTTTGCGCGCTTCTGCTGCGGGCGAATCATCAAAAAGTAGAGCACCGCAAACATCAGGAGCAGCAAGCCGATTTGCTCGGTCCCGCCGCCGCAGCCCATGGGCCCGGGAGCCGGGCCCTCTCCCCCACCCGCCGGAGCGGCCGGGCCTCCAGTCACCTCGGGCTGGAGCAGAATGTAGAACAACGAATACAGCACGACGAACCCTCAATGCTCGTAGAGCCCGGATGCACAACGCGTTCCGGGCCCTTTGAGCGCGGCGGGTTCTACTCCATGCCCCCCAAGCGGTCAACTCATCGGAATTGCGGATTTATGCTACAACCGCGCGACCCCCAAGTGGCGGGGGCGCTAGGAGCATCACCAGTGGACAAAGTGGACAAGATCTGGCTCGACGGGGAGCTCGTTCCGTGGGAGCAGGCGAACGTCCACGTACTGACGCACACGCTCCACTACGGGCTTGGCGTATTCGAGGGGATTCGCTGCTACAAGCTGCACGACGGGCGGAGCGCCATCTTTCGTTTGCAGGAGCACGTTCGTCGGCTGTTCGACTCTGCTCACATCTGCATGCTTCCGATGCCGTATACCCAAGAGGAGATCGCGGAAGCTTGCCTAGAGACCGTTCGCGCGAATCGGCTCGACGAGTGCTATCTGAGGCCGATCGCCTTCATGGGTGATGGAGAGATGGGCCTCGGGGCAAAGAATCCGACGCGCGTCGCCGTCATCGCGTGGCGTTGGGGTGCGTATCTCGGAGAAGAAGGATTGAAGAAGGGCATCCGGGCCAAGGTCAGCTCGTTCCAGCGAGCGGGCGTCAATACGCTGATGTCCAAAGGAAAGATCAACGGCCACTACGTGAACTCGATCCTCGCGAAGCGTGAAGTGCAGATGATCGGGTACGACGAAGCAATCATGCTCGACACTCAGGGGTACGTGTCCGAAGCGTCCGGCGAGAACATCTTCGTCGTGCGTGAGGGCGAAGTCGCCACTCCACCGATGGGCGTGTCGATTCTGGGAGGCATCACCCGGAGCTCGGTCGTGCGCATCATGCGCGACCTGGGAATCACCGTTCACGAGCGTCTGATCTCGCGAGACGAGCTCTACATAGCGGACGAGGTCTTCATGGTAGGCACGGCCGCCGAGGTCACCCCGGTGCGCGAGCTGGACGATCGCATGATCGGCACGGGCTCACGCGGAGCGATCACCGAAAAGGTGCAAAATGCCTATTTCGATGCGGTCCGAGGCGTGCGCGTCCCGGAGGAAAGCTGGCTGTCGATCGTGTGAGGGGCTCGCGTCACCGCGGCATTCACGCTAGAAGTACCTGCGAGGGCCCATAGCTCAATTGGTTAGAGCCCCCGGCTCATAACCGGGTTGTTCCTGGTTCGAGTCCAGGTGGGCCTACCGTGTTTTCGTCGAGCGCGGTTCTCTTGCGTCAGCCGGGAAGGCACGCTAAGGGCCCGGCCAACCGCGTTTGACGACGGAGGCAATCCTTGCGCGAAGAGCTCGTAGCGCTGGCTAAGCTTGCTGAAATGGACGATTCGGCGCGTGACATCGACGCCGAGCTGGAGCGGATCCCGAAGCGTCTGCAGGAGCTGCGCACCGGCGTGCAAATGCTGGAGAGCCTGCTCGCCCAGGAGCGACGGCAGTTGGCCGAGGCCGAGCAACTCAAAGCGCAGCAGTCGAGCGAGCTCAAGGAGCGAGGCGAAGGCTTGCAGCGCGCACGCAAGAAGGTGGCCCAGGCTTCGAGCATTCGAGAGGCGGATGCAGCGGAGCGCGAGGTGGAGGCTAATCGCCGCGCCATCAAAGAGCGCGAGGAAGAGCTGGGCCGTATCGCCGATGCCATTGAAGCCAAGACTGCCTCGCTTGCAGAGCGCGAGAAGGATTTCGAAGAAGCGCGAGGCGTCTTGGCATCGGAGGAGGAGTCCTCGGCGGCGCGAGTCGCCGAGCTGGAGCAGGAGCGCGGCAAGCTGCTGAACGGCCGTGACGAGCTGGCTGCGAAGATCTCGACTCAGGTCATCAAGCGATACGAGCGCCTCCGAAAAGGGCTCCCCAACGCGGTCGTCATCATCAACGACAGCACCTGCACCGCCTGCCGCATGGCCCTTCCGCCCCAGCTCACCATCGAGCTCCAGCGCGCGGACGAGCTACACCAATGCCCGCACTGCCGGCGGATCATCATCCACAAGACGGTAATCGAAGACTGAACCCCCGGAGAACGGGTCGCGACGGGCGTACGGACCGGGCTCGGAAAAACACGACACGAGGTTCCACGGAACGCGGCGGGTTGCAAAGGTGACCCGATGCACTTGGGGGCTTGGGTCACGCAACCCGCCCCTCGGGCGGCGCGCCAATCGGAGGTGGTTGCATGCATGCCGCTTGGCACTTCGCACGTCCGCTCCACCTCATGTCGCGTTTTTCCGAGCCCTCCACACGTCGCCTTCTACGCAGGAGGACGGGGCGGGATGGCACTGCCGCTGACTCTGTCGCTGCAGCTGCCCCTGACCCTGACCCTGCCACTGTCGCTGACACTGTTGACGCTGACGTCTACGCAGGAGGACGGGTCAGGATGGGCAGCACAGCGAACGGGCCGTCGCCTAGTTGTAGGGGGACTTAGGAAGACGGGCGACGGGGCGCCCGGGCGCGAGCACGCCCGTCGCGACCCGTTCTCCGGGTGCTCAGTCGATTATCGGGCCTGCTCGACGCCGTGTCGGATTTTTCCGAGCCCGGTTAGTTGTCCATGAACGAGCGGAGTTGTTTGGAGCGGCTCGGGTGGCGGAGCTTGCGTAGGGCCTTGGCCTCGATTTGGCGGATACGCTCGCGGGTCACCTCGAAGTCCTGTCCCACCTCTTCGAGGGTGTGGTCGCTCTTTTCGCCAATGCCAAATCGCATGCGCAGGACCTTTTCCTCACGGGGAGTCAGCGTCTTGAGAACCCGGCGAGTCTGATCTTCGAGGTTGCCCCCGATGACGGCATCCACCGGCGAGATGGCGTTCTTGTCCTCGATGAAATCGCCCAGATGACTGTCCTCTTCCTCGCCGATGGGGGTTTCCAAGCTGATCGGCTCTTTGGCGATCTTGAGGACCTTGCGCACCTTCTCGAGCGGCATCTCCATGCGCTCGGCAATCTCTTCCGGATCCGGCTCTCGCCCGAGCTCCTGCACCAGGTAGCGTGAGGTCCGAATGAGCTTGTTGATCGTCTCGATCATGTGGACGGGAATTCGGATCGTGCGGGCCTGATCGGCGATCGCACGCGTGATGGCCTGCCGGATCCACCAGGTCGCGTAGGTCGAGAACTTGTAGCCGCGCCGGTATTCGAACTTGTCGACCGCCTTCATGAGGCCGATGTTCCCTTCCTGAATCAGATCGAGAAACTGCAGGCCGCGATTCGTGTACTTCTTGGCGATGGAAACGACGAGACGAAGGTTGGCCTCGACCAGCTCGGCCTTTGCGCGCTCGGTCTGGCGTTCACCTTCCGCCAGCGCTCGATACGTTTCGCGCAACTCCTCGATCGACTGACCCATCGACTGCTCGACGTCGTCGATCTTCTGTTGCGCGTCGCGAATGTGCTCCTCGGACAGGAGGATCTGCTCTTCGGAGCCGTACTTGCGGTTGAGCCGCTTTTCGACTTCCTTGCTCTCCTGCATGTCGCGGATGACACGCTTCATTTCCTTGTACTTGAGGCCACCGACACGAGCCTCGGCTTCGTTCATCGCGCGCTCGGCGCGTTCGACACGACGGATGTAATCCTTGATGCGTGCGACTACGCGGTCGATCTGCTTCTTGTTGAGATTGAGCTCACGCAACACCGAGACACGCTCGTGGCGGTGCTTGTCGAGCTGGGCGTTGTACGCCTTCTTGCTCCGGTCGGATACTCGGCGTTTGCTCTCGAGCTCGTTCTGCACTTTCGTCATCGATGACTCGATGCGCTTGACCTTGTCGAAGAGCTTCAGCGCGCGGGCCTTCGCTGCCTCGAAATCGACTTCCTCTTCCTTGTCGAGGTCGCGGATTACGTCTTTGACGCGGAGCTTTGCTCGACGGAGGCTTTCGCCGATCTCCAAAATCTCCGCGACGCCCACCGGCGAGTTCAAAATTACCTCGAAAATCTTGTCTTCGCCTTGCTCGATCCGCTTGGCGATTTCGACCTCGCCCTCCCGCGTGAGCAACGAAACCGAGCCCATCTTTCGCAGGTACATGCGGACGGGGTCGTTCGATTTCTGTGCGTAGCCGTCGTCGGCGGGCGGCGGGATCGTGGACGGACGGCGGGTGGATGTGCGAGTCGCCGCGACGGGAATGTCGCTCGTTCGGCTCTGACCTTCTGGAGCACCATCGACGACGTCGATGTCTTCACTATCGAGCCACACCATCAGATCGTCGATCTGATCCGATGTCACCATGTCCGGCGGCAGTGCTTCGTTCAGCTCGTCGTAGGTCAGGCGCCCTTGCATCCGACCGCGTTCCAGAAGCGCTTGCACTTCCTTGCGCTCACGGCCCTTGAGCTTCGGCACGACACGCGACACGGGTTCGGACTTGAACCGGGAGTTGGTCGCTTCCTCGTCACGTACTGAGCTATCGCTAGCCATCTTCACCTCTGCTTCGTGTTCGCCTTGAGCCTGTGTGCGCTGCGCGTCAGCTCCACAAACTCTCTCGTGAGCCCTGCGGCCAACGCGTCATCGCCGACACGGCGTGCCTCGACGATGCGTTCCTGTAGACGGGGCAGCTCTCGTTCGATGCTCTTGCGCTCGAGTAACAGCAGACCTTCGTGAAAAATTTGGCGCGCCTCATCGAGACTGTGCTCTTGCACGGCCAACTTCGCTTCCAACCACGACCTGAATTGATTGTCATGCAACGCATCCAGCAAGGCCGTGACGTCGAGCGATCCCTGCCTATCCACCATCCGCAAGATAAGGTCAAAGATGGCGCGAAGATCAGGGCTCGTCAAAAGCTTCCCCAGCTTCTGCACGTCTTGTCGTTCGAACGACGTTGGGTGATCGATCCAAAGGGAAATCAACTTCAACTGTAACTCCGACACCGGAGTTGCAATCGACTGCTGCACTGCGTCACGCTGCTTCGAGGCTCGCGCCGCCGATCGTCCGAGGCCGCGACGAAGCTCGCGCTTCACCAAACCGATGTCGGCGATGCCGAATTTGCGCGCAACGCGTTCGACGTAGAGACCTCGCTCGATTGGGCTTTCGACCTTGGCAAGAATCGGACCAAGTTGTGCAATCGCGTCGGCCTTGGCGCGCGGATTCGGTTCTACGGTCGCCGCTGCGTCGTCGATCAAATGTTCGATTATGGTAGGCGAGCTTACGATTCGAGATCGCAGCGACTCAGCGCCGTGCTCCCTCAGGAAGGTGTCGGGGTCGTCGCCCTGCGGGAGCGTCACCACGTGCGCGTTGAGCCCGACCCGGCTCAACACCTGGTATGCCTCGCGAGTCGCTTTGCGGCCTGCCTCGTCTCCGTCGAAGAGGAGAACGACCTTCTGCGCGAAACGCTTGAGGAGCTTGGCGTGCGCCTCGGTGAAAGCCGTTCCCATCGGGGCCACCGCGTTTTCGAACCCCGCCTGATGAAGCGCGACCAGGTCGAAGTTGCCCTCGCACAGAATGGCTTCGTCCCGTCGCCGGATCTCCACGCGACCCTCGTGCAGCCCATAGAGAACCTCGCCCTTGTGATAGAGCGGGTTCTCTGGGCTGTTCAGGTATTTCGCAGGCGGCTCCTCTTGCGATTCCATCGAAGGCGCAGACGGAAGGGCCCGTCCGCTGAAAGCCACGATACGGCCATGCACGTCGGCGATCGGAAACATGAGACGGTGCCGAAAGCGATCGTAGTGTCCGCGTCCCGTGCGCCTCGCGACGATCAAGCCGACCTCTTCGGCATCTGCAGGCGAGACGCCGGCGTGCTCCAGAAAACGAACCACCGAATCCCAACCGTGGGGCGCGTAGCCGAGACGGAACTTGCGCACCGACTCTTCGGAGATGCCGCGGTTGGAAAGCTCCTCGCGTGCGATGGCTGCATCGGGATGCTCGCGCAGCTGGGCACAATAGAAGTCGGTCACCTTGTCCATCACCGACGCCAAGCGTTCGGTTTGCTTCTTGTTGCGCTGGAGGTCGGCCTCGCGCTGTGGATCATACGCGGGGAGCTCCACGCCCGTCTGCTCGGCGAGGTCTCGCGCCACTTCTGGAAAGGTCTTTCCTTCGACGTGCATCAAGAACGAAAAGACGTCACCCGAAGCTTTGCAGCCGAAGCAGTGGTAGAAGCCGCGGGCTGGGTGCACGTAAAAGGACGGGGTCTTTTCGTTGTGAAACGGGCACAGGCCCCGGAGGCTGTTGCCCGACTTCTTCAGGGTCACGTAGTTGCCGATCACCTCGGCAATCGGGGTTCGCTCGCGGATCTCAGCAATCTTGTCTTCGGAAATCACCGCCGCGTCTCGCTCGTCCTGTACGTCGTTGCGAAGTCAAGGCAGTGTAGGCTTCACCTGCTTCTTGGCAAGCGCCGCCGGCCGCTGTACTTGTGAGCGCCATGGCCGCGCTGAGCCCCACTCTGCGCCGGACTCTCGGCGTCTACGCTATGGTGTCCGCTTCGATCTTCGGTGTCACCCGGTTCGAGGCGATGCCGACCATCGGTCCGTACGTACACCTGGTCGTCGCTGCGATCTTCCTGCTGAGCGCCATCGCACTGACGCGAGACGATCCAGCGCACTACGGGCTGGTGCTGGGAGGGCTGCTAGAGCCGGACCACGACGGCCGACCCATGGGACCCCTTGGTTTGCTCGACCTCGGACGTGCGCTGTGCCGAGCGATGCCCCCCGCGCTCGTCGAGCTCGCAGCGGCGGTCGGCGTCGCCGCGGTGGTGTTCCCCCTCTACGCGGTCGGCTTCTGGTGGTGGCATGGACCGAGCCACGACTTCTCGTTGCGCTTCCCACCGGACCTGGTGAGCGTCGCAATGGCGCAGCTCGTGGTCGTAGCGTTGCCGGAGGAAGCGTTCTTTCGCGGTTATCTTCAGACCGCGCTCCGGCACTGGGACCCACGCCGGTGGCGCGTGCTCGGCGTCGAGCTGGCTCCGGGCGCATGGGTGCTACAAGCAGCCATGTTCGCCCTGATCCACTTCCTGGTAGAGGCACATCCCGCCAGGCTGGCGGTGTTTTTCCCAGGTCTGTTGTTCGGGTGGGCCCGTGCCTGGCGAGGGGGAATCGGTGCGCCACTCGCGCTTCATGCCATGAGCAATCTTTATTCCGAGATCCTCAGGCGGAGTTGGCTATAACTGGTGCATGCAGGTTGCCTTGCCCGCCCCTACTGTCCTCGCCGAGACCGTGGGCCGCGCGCTCCGCGAAGACATCGACCGTGGCGACGTGACAACCGAAGCGTGCGTCTCCCCAACCACCATGGGTGCAGCCGTCCTCCACGCCCGCGAGGCGGTCGTGGTGTGCGGTCTGCCCGTCCTCGAAGAGGTGTATGCGCAGGTCGATCCACTCGTCGACGTGGAGCTGCACGTGGACGACGGCGACCACGTCGAGCCTGGCGCGGAGCTGGCAACGATATCGGGTCCCGCCGCCTCGATTCTTCTCGGCGAACGCGTCGCGCTGAACTTCATGCAGCGTTTGACCGGGGTGGCCACCATGACGCGTCGATTCGTCGACGCCCTGCCTGATGGCTCGGCGACTCGCATCGCAGACACCCGAAAGACCACTCCGGGGTTACGCGCGCTGGAACGGTACGCGGTGCGATGCGGCGGCGGCTTCAATCACCGCGAGGATCTGGGCGCCGCGGTCCTCATCAAGGACAACCACATCGCAGCGGCTGGCGGCGTGCGGACGGCGATCGAGCGAGCGCGAGCCCATGCCCCGCACACCAGCCGAATCGAGTGCGAGGTCGATACGCGATCACAGTTGCAGGAAGCGCTCGATGCGGGCGCCGACATCATCATGCTCGACAACTTCGACGACGATCAGGTCCGCGAAGCGCTCGAGCTCATAGACGGCCGCGCCATCGTCGAAGTGTCGGGTGGCATCACGCTCGAGCGCGTGGGGACTCTCGGAGCGCTTGGCGTCGACGTCATCAGCGTCGGCGCGCTCACGCATTCGTCGCCCTCGTGCGACCTCGGGCTCGATTGGAGAAAGACATGAAGGATGACCTAAACCTCGAATCGCTGTGCAAGCGAATCAGTGGAGCCTGGGGAAGCTCACTCACGGTCAAGGAGAGCACGGCTTCGACGATGGATGACGCAGCGGCTGCCGCTGCCGAAGGCGCGAGAGACGGACACGTCGTACTCGCCGACCAACAAACGCACGGCCGCGGCGCACATGGTCGGCATTGGATCTCCCCACCCGGGACCGACCTGTATTTCTCGGTGGTG
>Ga0111166_1001_pt1 | contig 49915 bp, 49 predicted proteins | sample DeeMarSeWOR28_12_FD_80267 | JGI IMG/M metagenome (GOLD analysis project Ga0111166, IMG submission 80267) | Thiotrichales bacterium SG8_50
TGGCTCAAAATACCGCTCCTTGCTCTCGTCGCCTGGATAGTCAGCGCAATGCTTTGGAATGTCGGCCGGCGTCATCCTCATTGCAAAAACCGGCACCGGCATCGGCCCAAGGGCATCGCTTAACGTAGCAGGTATTCTGGCCGTCATTGCCGTGTTGCTTTACTTGGCGGCGCGATTCAATGGTCTCAGTTTCGCTGCGCTCAGTGCGCTCTGGCGGCGTTCGCTGCCGTTTACCAGGCCTTCACGGGTGTAGCATCACTCTGGCCCCCACCGTTTTGGCGTTGGGCCGGGGCTGCGTTGAACCTGTTCGGATTTTCTGCCGGCCTGTGGGGTTTAGTGAGTGGCATTCGATCTAATCGAGTCGCAATCGATGCCAAGGCATAAACTCCACGATGATTAGGAGAGAACCATGACAATGAATCGACGCCACTTCATTCAGGCCAGTGCCGGTGCCTTGGCAGGACTCTGGCTCCCGGCTTGCCAACGCCAGTCCGGCGGCGATAGCGGCGCCGAGACGATCGTGTTCCGCAACGGCGTGGTGTTGCCAGTAGATGCCGGGTTCTCGCAGCATACTGCGTTGGCGATACGCGGCAATTGCGTGCTCGCTGTCGGCAGCAACGAAAGTGTTATGAGTGCAGCCGGCAAAGGAGCCCGAGTCATCGACCTGGCGGGCCGCACCGTGCTGCCCGGTTTCATCGAGCCGCACATGCATTTCGCGTTGCTCGCCGCATTTGGCCATACCGAAGATGTCGGACCATTCAAGCAACCCACGTTTGATGCCTGTCTCAACGCCTTGCGCAAGGTAGCGGACAACACTGGCGCGAATGACTGGATCGTGGCCCGCCAGTTCGATCCAGTTCTGTTGGAGCCCCCGCGTGAACTGACCACCAAAGAGCTCGACGCGATCTCAAACGATCGCCCGATATTCGTGCTCAATGCCTCTGGCCACATTGCCTATGTCAACAGCAAGGCCCTGGCACTCGCCAAGATCACCAAGGACACCCCCAATCCTCAAGGTGCCGAGTACGGGCGCTATGAGGACGGCTCACCCAACGGTGTGCTCTATGGTGTGAATGCCCACCTTTCAGTTGTGCTGCTGAACAAGAAAATCATCGAACGAATGAAGACAGGACTCGTCGATGCCGGTATCGAGGTCGGCGAACAGGCCGCTGCCCTCGGTATCACCACGCTATGTGATATGGCGGCCGGCGCCTTCGGCGCTGCAGCCGATATAGAGGCCTTTGAGAAGATGTTCGCGGCGGGCCGCATGAAGGCTCGCGTACGTGCCTATTTGTTTGATGGCAAGGCGGAAGAGTGGGACAAGGTGGGCGCCAAGCCGGGTTACGGCGATGCATATATGCGGGTGTCAGGCTGGAAGATGGTCGTCGACGGGTCCAACCAGGGTTATACCGGGCGACAGCGAGAGCCTTATGTGGGCAAGGACAGCAAAGGGATGTTCTACGTCGAACCCAAGGTGCTCAACGACCACGTCCTGATGCGCGCGAAACAAAGTTGGCCCTTGGCGTTACATGGCAATGGTGATGCTGCCATCGACGCCATTCTCGATGCCCTGGAAAACGCCGAAGCTCAGGGCGTCGACATCAAGCCGTTGCGCTGCCGGATCGAGCACTGCTCCATCCTGCACGATGATCAGATCGCCCGCTGCAAGGCGCTCGGAGTAGGACCCAGTTTTCTGATCAACCACGTCCACTATTGGGGCCACGTCATGCGGGACAACGTGTTTGGCCCGCAGAAAGTGCAGTTGCTCGATCGCTGCGGCGCTGTCGACAAAGCAGGCCTCACCTGGACCATGCACACCGATGCGCCTGTTTCTCCACTGGGATCGTTGCACAAGATCCGCGTCGCCGCGGTACGAGATTTATGGAAGGAGCCCGACACGATTCTCGCCGCGCAGGAGCGGGTCGGGGTTGGAGCTGCGATTCGAGCCGTCACCCGGGATGCGGCCTGGCTGTCTCATTCGGAAAGCGAGATCGGCAGCCTCGAGCCGGGAAAGCTCGCCGACTTGGTTGTGCTCGAGAGCGATCCGCGCAAGGTCGAGCCACGCAAGATCTCGGACATCAAGATTTCGCAAACATGGATGGACGGCAAGCAGGTCTATGGGAGTTGAACAGGTCAGCGCAGCTAATCGGCGGCTCGAGCATTAGTGACTTAGTCACGCGGACGAGAAATAGATGAATCAACTTGGACGCAGTCTTGATGGCAGTGAATGACGCGCTAAGGGAAACCTCAGTTCACCTACTTTGTTCCCACTCGCGGAAGGGCAGTGGAGGCGTCCCAGGGACCGCGTCGTACATCGAGGACGTGAATGCTGTTTCGCCCGAATGAGTGACGATGACAACTAGACAGCAGTCACTGGTGCGGCGGTGGGCGGCGTTACTTGCTGTATCGCTTGGTGTCTTCGCGATCACGTTCGATGGCTCGATGATGCCGGTGGCGATCGGCTCAATCGTCAGCGCCTTCGGTGTCGAGGTGGGCATGGTGCAGGCCGCCATGGCTCTGCATTCACTGGTGATGGCCTCAACCTATCTGGCCGCGGGCAAGTTGGCCGACCGCGTGGGTGAGAAGCGCATCTTCGTAACGGGCGCACTGATCTTCGCCGGCGGTACCCTCGTGGCCGCGATGAGCCCTAGTGTTTGGATCCTTCTGCTCGGGTGGTCCTGCATCAAGCCGGTCGGAGGCGCGATGATGATACCAGCCGCAAGCACACTGATCGTGCTCAACTACCGCGGCCAGCAGCGGGCAACCGCCTTTGCGATGTTTTCGGCATTCGTTGCCGCAGCAGCCGTACTGGGTCCACTCTGGATGGGGCTGATCGCAGGCGCCTTGAGTTGGCGTGTAGCGTTCGTGTCCGAGTCCTTACTCATCGCCCTGGTCCTATTGTTCGCGGCTGTGGTGCGCGAGCAGCCCGGTAAGCGGGAGGCGCGCTTCGACGGGGTCGGTGCCTTGCTTACTTTCACTGGGTTGGGACTCGTCGTGCTGGGTGCCACGCTCGCTGGCGAGTTCGGTTGGTGGCAAGCGCGGCGTCCATTCATGGTGGGTGATGCCGACCTGTCGCCCCTTGGGCTCTCGGCGGCCACCGTGTTCATGCTGGCGGGCGTCGTGGTATTGATGGCGTTCGCTATGTGGTCGTCGCTACAGACTCGACGTGGCAGGACGCCACTGTTTCAGTTGCGCTTGTTCAGGAAGCGAGTCTTTTCGCTGGGGGTGGCTTTGGGCTTCCTATTCCAACTCACCGTGGGTGGGCTGTTGTTCGTGCTGCCCGTGTTTCTGCAATCTGCACTGCAGCTCGGGCCGCTCGACACAAGTCTTGTCCTCTTGCCCTACACGTTGGGCATCTTTGTGTTTGCCCTGGGCACATCTCGGTTACCGCCGCGCATCCCCGCGGTGCGTATCGTGCAGGTTGGCTTGCTGCTGATGGTGATCGGTGCGGTGTGGGTGCGGGCCACCGCCAGCCTCGACTTGGACTGGACAAGTCTCGTACCGGCATTGTTCGTATTCGGTGCTGGCGCGGGTATGGCGCTCTCACGTCTGAGCGTTGTAACGCTGGCGCCGATGGTTGCAGACGAGTTGGGCGAGGCCAGTGGGGGCGACGCGACGGGCAGGGAACTGGGCGTAGCGTTCGGGGTGTCGGTGTTGGGTTCGATCTTTCTCGCTATGACCTACGGCGGGGTGGTTCACTCCTACGATGCTTACCACGGTCTTCCGCAGACCACCCCAGAGGAGCGCCAGCAAGCGATCGTGGAGCTGGAGGACTGGGCATCCAAGTTGACCCAGGACGATTGGGAAGCCTATCTGGATAGCCTGCCGCCGGTCTTGAGCTCGGCCTACGAATCCATTGTTGCCGGGGCGTACCTGGCCAGCTACCAGGCCACCCTGACGATTCTCGTCGTGGTCGTGATACTCATGTTCGCGCTGTCGTGGTACATCGCGGTCCCGAGCGCGACCGACCGGCCGCGAGATAGCTCGGCTTGAATTCGCCGGACCAATGTCTGGTTTGCGCCCGTTTCCGGAGGACCGGGTTGGCGGACCATTGCATGGGGATCACGTACAATCGATGCGATACTGACGTGCGCACAGCAGGTCGAGGGGTTCAGATCCGAGTGGCGGCAAGGGGGGGGCAGTGATTGACGCCCTCTGCTTGGACGCATCTGGTATCGAGGATTTACGCAACGACACGCCAGGACGAGTAGCCTGGTCGGCGCGACGACGAACTGGAGGACGAGATGAGCGACAATGAACATCGCGCTCCCCGTGCGTGGGGCAACGGCGTACCCGGGTCTTTCGGCAGCTGGGCGAGCGTGCGGGACGGGTCGCGCGCGGTGGGTAGAATCGGATCTGCCGTGGTTGCCCTGGCTGCGCTTCCGTTGAAGGCAAGTTCACCGCAAGCGTCGAAGCGAACGTTAGTGTCTTTGCCGACAACACGATCACAATGCTGCGGGACGCCGATCTGGGCTTCGATCGCAACGATGCGGTCTACGTGCGCGAGTTCGTTAACGATGTTGATGGTGCCGAGGAGCAGCGGCTGATTCAGGCACGGCGCAAGCTGGACGCATTCTTTCGCGACATCGTCTTCTGCTCGCTACAGCTTGTTGCCATTGCCGAGGCGCACGACAACGAGGCGGACCGGGTTGCCGCCTATGTCGAGTTGCTCAAGCCGAGCGGCGATGACGACCGTGTGCTAGAGGCGCCTGGCGTTGATCAGGCCGAGTATCTGGCAATACTCGACAAGGTGGCCGCGCAAGAGACCTTCCTGGATGCGCTCAAGGCGGCGAGTCCGATCTTTACGGGTGTGGCGCGCTATATGGACAAGATTGTCACCGAACTCGCTGACGCGACCAACGCGCTCGCTGGCGTCCTGGACGCTCGTATCGACGCCGAGTTCGCGGATGTTATTCGCTTCCAGGAGGCGTTAGAGCGGGAGAAGTACACCATCCTGTTGGCAATGGAGGCACTTTACGACACCAACAATGGCGATGCGAAGGCATTCGAGCGGAATCGCACCACGAATGCCGTACAGCGGCGCAAACTCATTCCGAGAGGAGAGCCCACGGAGGACCGGCTCTATGTCTTGGGTGAGCACTTGATGGAGCGCCTTGACACTTTGCACCGCATTGAACAGGAGATCGAGCCCGACTGGAAACGCTATCGCGCGACCCATGCTGAATTGCAGAAGTTGGCTAACGACGCCCAGGAGCGGCGTACTCGCGCACGCTTTGTGGTGATCACCTGGCTGCGTGCGCATCAGAAGATGGCGGCGGCCATCGAGAATCCGGCCGAATGGTTCGACTACAAGGATGCCCCGTCAGCACTGTTTAAATTGTTGCTGTAGTTACGCCATGAGCGCCATGAATGGAAATCGGCCGAGCCGTGCGATACTGGGCTCAGATTGACTAAGGCGCCGTCATGAACGAGTCGAGCAACTCAGTTCCGGTCTCGTCACCTCAGATCTCCAGGCAACGCCTCTTCTGGGGAGGCGCGGTGTTTGTGTCCGGTCTGCTCACGCCGCTGCTGATCCCGTTCGTTGTTCAATCTGATCTGACTGCCGAGTGGAAGACGGCGCTTTCCGGATTCTTGGCGATCGGCCTGCCCGAGGTTGTCATGCTCGCTGCCGCCGCAATTCTGGGTAAAGAGGGTTTCAAGTACCTGAAGATGCGTCTCTGGCGCGCCATTGAGCCGCCGGAGGTCGTGAATCCGATGCGCTATCGCGTCGGCCTGGTCGCATTCGTTGGCGTTCTTCTGACGGCATGGTTGCAGCCGTATCTGGAGACCGTCTGGCCGGGGCTGGCAGAACGGCGCATTCTTATCGCGCTGTTGGGCGATGTCGCCTTTGCGGCCAGCCTGTTCATGCTCGGCGGCGTGTTCTGGGACAAGCTCACGGCGCTGTTTCGCCGTAGTGCCCGTGTTGTGCGCGATGCGCCCCATGCGCCAGCGCCGACCACCGCCGGCACGACGCCGGCGATGCAGCCGACTCTACCGCTGTGCGTTGGGTTGGCCTTGATCGTTCTCAGTCTTGTTCTCCCCGTGTTCATACCGGTAGTGGCGGCTCTGCCGCTAGCATCTGACGTGAAGACAGCGGTGAGCGGCCTAATGGTTTTTGGCATACCGCAGTTCATTATGTTGGGGGCGGTGGTCGTATTGGGCAAGGCGAGCGTCGTCCAGATCAAACAACGCATGACTCGAATTGTACTCAGGCCGATCCTCGCGCCGGTTGGGCCCGTCCGCCACGGCATCGGCGTGGCCCTGCTCGTCGCCACCCTCGCCGTTGCGGTTCTCTCACCATACCTGGCGGACCGACTTCCGACCCCAAGTGACAATCTGCTCTACATCGCCATCGCCGGTGATGCGCTGCTTCTGATTGCATTGGCTATCCTTGGTAGAGAGTTCTGGTGCAAATTCGGCGCCTTGTTCAGCCAAGAAATTCAGATTCATCTGGTTGGATAAATTCCGCCTCGAGGGAGACCGACGATGAACAAGAACCGAGCCACACTGTGTCAGTATTCAAGGCATGGCGCAGGACATACGAGGTTGCCGTTCGTAGCAAGCGTTCTAGTCGCCACACTGCTGACAATGGCTTCGGCCCAGGTGTCGGCCGAGGACTGGATAGCACCGGGCGAGGAAAAGTTCACCGTCAGCGCCGGAATATTTCTCACGTCATTCGACACGCGCGTGCAGGTCGACAACGCCGATCTCGATGTCGGCGATGACATCGACCTCGAGGACGATCTGGACCTCAAGGACTCAGAGGTCATTTTCTGGGGCGGCGGAATCTGGCGCTTCAAGCCGCGCCATCAGCTGGCCGTGTCGTACTTCAACTGGTCGCGTGATGCGACGGCGACGGCCCTAGAAGACATCACTATTGGTGACGAGACGTTTCCGGTTGGCGCCGAAATACAAACCGACTTCAAGTTTCAGAGCATACCCGTCACTTACGGCTATTCATTCATCAAGTCGCGCAAGAACGAGCTTGCGGCGACCGTGGGCCTGCACTGGAACAGCATCAACCTCAGCTTCGCGGCAGATGCCTTTGTCGGCGGCGAGGGAACAGACGGTAAAGTCAGCGCCAAGGCCGATGCGCCGCTGCCGCTGATCGGATTGGTTTATAGTCACTACCTCAACGACCGTTGGATCTTGAGTCTGCACGGCGAGGTGTTCAGCATTCGCCTCAGCGAGGACGTCAGCAGCTTCTCGGGTAGCCTGGCCAACACACGGGCCAGCGCAGAGTACTTGGTCATCAACAATCTCAGTGTGGGCCTTGCCGTAAACTGGTTCCAGCTCGATGTTGAAGTCCAGTCAGACGATTGGCAGGGCGAACTCAAGTACGAGTACTTCGGGCCGCAGCTTTATGTGACGGGGCGGTTCTGAACGACATAACCAAACCGGCGCGATGCCCACACTCGGAGATCTCAACATGCCGAGTATGAGACGCTCCACCCTGCAACTCAGACGCCTCGAGCGACTGATGGATGTCGTTTTCGCGCTGATCTTGTGGCGCATATTCATGTTGCTACCCAGACCCGACGGCGAGACGGCTCAGTGGGCCAGCGTCCTGGAGATGGTCACGCAGAGCTGGGACAGATTTGTGCTGGCTGTGCTGGGAACGGTCATCGTCATCGTGTTCTGGCTCCAGAATAACAGCCTGCTGGGGCGTCTGGAGCGCACTGACCGTGTTCATACCGCGTTAAGCATCTTCCAAATCTTGTTTCTGTTGATCATGCTCTATTCGATTGGATTGAGCATCAACTATGGCGGCGATGTGACCACGCGGTTGATGGAAAGCGTCGCGGCCCTCCTCGTCGGCTTGATGGCGTATCTAGGCTGGCGGCACGCAATGTCGCGGGGTAAGCTGCTTGCCGAGGAGGTCGGTGACGACGAGGCGAGTGCCACGCTCGAAGAAAACATGGCGGAGCCGATCACCGCGGCGTGTACGATCCCGTTCGCTTTCGTCGGGCCATTGGCCTGGGAATTGTCGTGGTTCTTGTACCCTGTGATCAAGGTATGGCTCAGCCGGCGCCGAGCTCGAGAACAATAGCGAAACAAGCTAGAGGATTATATGTCCCCCGCAGCTTCCGAATCCTTGGAACGGTTTGTCCACAAGACCCTGTTGCAGCGGCTAGTTTTGATGACGCTGGCGATATTGATTGCCGTTGGCGCATTGGCCTTTGTGCTCGAGCGGCAGCGAATGCAGGACTATGTCCGTGAACAGGCGAGCAACGCCATTCACGACTTGGTGGGCCGTACACGTATACTCGCAGAGGAGCGAGGCCTCGACACTTACGCGGCATTTCGCCAGGCGCTCGCCGAACGGGTCAACAACCCGCTGCGACGGCGCAGCGGCGATTTTGTCTACGCGGGTTTCTTCGAACCTGGCGGCGCGCCTATTGCAGAGACCCGCGATGGCAACCACCCGAATCTCGACGAGGTCGAGCGCTCGGTGATCGAAAGGCCGTTGCGCGAGCCGGCGCCGGACGAGAGCGTGGCGGAGAGCATCGAAGTCAACGGCCAGCCCTATATTTACGTAGTCATCCCGGTCAAGGATCGCGACGAGCAGGTCGCGGCGTATACGCACGGCATATTTGCGCTGTCCGAAGCCGCTCAGCTTGGTTTCGCACAGCGTATCTGGCGCTCGGTGTTCCTTGCAGCGCTGATTGTCATTGCCACTGCGGGGCTGCTGTACCCCGTCATTCTGCGACTAATGAACCGACTGAGCCATTTCTCCAGCAATCTGCTCGAAGCAAATCTGGAGAGTCTGGCGCTATTGGGCGGCACGATTGCCAAGCGTGACAGCGATACGGATGCACACAATTATCGGGTGACGATCTACGCCGTGAAGCTGGCTCAGGCAATTCGCTTGGAGACGCAACAAATACGCGCGCTGATCAAGGGCGCCTTTTTGCACGATGTCGGCAAGATTGGCATACGCGACAACATCCTGCTCAAGCCGGGTCGGCTCGATGAAGACGAGTTCAAGATCATGAAGACACACGTTAATCACGGTCTCGACGTGGTTAGTCGCTCCGTGTGGCTGGAAGACGCAGTCCACGTTGTTGGCAGCCATCACGAGAAGTACGACGGCAGCGGTTATCCCGTTGCGCGAAAGGGCGACCAAATTCCGGTGGCTGCACGCATCTTCGCTATCGTCGACGTGTTCGACGCGCTAACGTCCAAACGCCCCTATAAGGAACCAATGAGTTTCGAGAAGACCATGGGCATTATCCGGGAGGGGAGTGGGACTCACTTCGATCCGGAGTTGGTCGAGGCGTTCGTCAATATCGCTGAGCAGCTGTACAAGGGCTACTGTGGCAGAGAGGATCAAGGTCTGCACAAGGAGCTCGATGAGATCGTCAGGCACTACTTCAGCACCGAGGTCCAGTCACTCATCTAATTTGGTTGTCGCATGAAACGAGAACGTTTTCGAATTGCTCGGAGCGTCACGCCGTGGCAGCGTAGTGCCAACTCTATACATCGTCTATATATGGAGTATCCGTGCTTCCGCGTGGCACCCGGGTCAACTGAGCGTTGAGGCAGGCTGTGGGAGCGGATACACGGAACATGTTACTGCGCAAGGGCCTGGGAGATAATCCGGGTCTCGCTTTTCTTTTTGTAGCGCTGCTATTGTTCTTCGTGTTGTATCCGATATTCGCGGAATCGGACGCGGGCTTATTGCTGCTCGACGTCGCGTTCTCGGCGATTCTCATTATTGCGGCCTACGCTGTGAGCCATCAGCGCAAAGTGCTCATCGTCGCAGTTATACTGGCGCTGCCAACGATCGGTTCTTGGTTGGGTACGCGCGTTGTGGAAGATCCCGAGCTCGCGTTCGCCGGATTGGGAATGTCAGTTGCCTTCTTTGGGTTTATCCTTGTTGTTCTATTGCGCAACATTATCGAGAGCGAGAAGGTAACCGTCGATCTTATCTATGGCGCCATGAGCGTTTACCTGCTCATCGGCTTGGCATGGGCTTCCCTATACTCCATCGTCGAACTCGCAGTACCAGGCGCATTCGACTTCGGTGAGCTTGCGGCGAGCAGTGAGTCGCATATGACCCATGGAGAGCTCCGCTTCTTCGGTTACTTCAGCTTCGTCACCCTGTCTACACTCGGCTATGGCGATATCACGCCGGTGACACCATTCGCGCGTTCCCTGTCCGCGTTGGAAGCGATCGTAGGGCAGCTCTATATTGCCGTGTTGATCGCACGCATCGTGGGTATGCACATTGCACAAAAAGATACTCCTTGAGCGGTTGCATGGCGAGCTGGGGGCGCGGATATCACGCCTATTGCTGAAGCTTGCCCCGGTGCCGGCGTGGAGTCAGGATAAAGTTGCGAATCAGTGTGGACTAGCGACGAACTGCCCTACTCGCTGTTCTATATACGAATAGAACGGGTTGTAGCGCAGACGGATGACCTCATCGGCTGGAAACAATAGCAGTCCGCGCTCGCCGAGCACATCAATTCGACCCAAATGAATCCCCGGATGAGTCGGGTCAGCATGCGCGCCGTAGAGCGGGTCATCGGGCGGGAAGGGTAGGGCGACATGCGACAGGGAGAAGACATTCTCTGGCCATGACATAGTCAATGGCGTGTCGGTGACAATCGCGCTTTGCGCTTGTTTCTGCCTAGCGGTTAGCGCATTCGATTCCTTTGAAACATTGGTCACCACGGTCAAGGTGAAAGGCAACGAGCGATTCTCCAGCAGTCCCCTAGTCGTTGCCGCGGGATTGGAAACCAGCACTGGCTCCACCTCAGCATAGCGATTGATATCAAAGAGGACCAACTCGTGACCTTCCGGCGCCAGACGGTCAAACAAGCCACTGATTAGCGCCGGTGTCGCTACCGTTGCATCGACCACGGATTGGAATGCGAGCACACGGGGGAAATCCGTCACGCCGTTGCCGCGATCCAATCGTTCGATGTGTTCTCCGATCGCCTCAGTGAGCTGATAAATCTGGTCGCCGGCGTTGACGGCAAAGGATTTGTATTTGAATGGATCAAACTCTGGACCAATGCTCTCCCAGGCTAGTTTTTCAAGCCCGGGCAGCATGGACAGACGCGATTGCCAGACGGCGAATTTGGCGAGCGGTGTGACGCCGATGGACGGGGAAAGCAGAATCAGGCCCGCCGGCATGGGATTGTCCTTGCCGAGCAGTACGCTCAACGAATATTCCACAGCGAGCGCTGCACCGGTCGAGTAGCCAACGATATAGAAAGGTTTGTCAGCGTCTACCTGCTTTCGCACGTGCCCGGCCGCCATTTCTGTAGCCGCTCCGAAATCTTGCCATGTCACATTGACCAGCCCAGATGGCGCGGTTCCGTGGCCCGGCAGTCTGATACCTACCACCCAAAAGCCCATCCTCTGAAACTGTTCCGCCAGAGTGCGCATGCTGTAGGGGGAGTCCGATAGGCCGTGGAGGAGTAGCACGCCGCCGCGAGGGTCCTTGGCCGGCCACTCGAAGCTGCGGTTCCAGTCGCGCTCCTGGACCTGCGGATCGGACAAACTTCCCTGGTGGTAACGGGTCAAGAGACGGCGGTCACGTTCCTCGACCCTGTCATATACGCGGCTCTGCACTTGCGCGAACACACGTTGCTCCAATGCCAGATAGTCCGCGAAGCTCCGTATCGTCTCCTTGCGAGATGCGGTGAACTCCTCGTCAATGCGGGCCTCATGCCAGGGGCGCAGATCGGGGCGGTCTTGCAGCTGGTATATGAATAGAGTCACAGCGCCTGCGACGCTGAAGATTACGCCGTACAAGGCAAACAGAAACACGTGTTTAATTAGAGAGCGCATGTCAGTCGGTCATGGCGTCGTATTGTGCACGCACTCGTCGCATCTGCGCAGTACGTCAATCGCATCGCCTCTCAGGGTGTTGCCAGTCCCACGGTACTGTTGACATATCGCTGAGCTGAAATAGACGAGGATCCAGAACCCCCCAATGCCTTGCGCTCACTCGATCGGCTTTTCCAGAACGATGGCAACGTTGAAGCAAAGCGCGTCGCGGAATCGTTTGCCCAGCTTCATCAACCCTTTGTTTAGTGCCACGCCGCCACTGCCGAGATCCAGTACCGTTTTGCCGGCAAAGGATTCGCACGATAGTGTTCCGCCAAAGAAGGAGAAGAACTCGTCGAACCGGGACGCTCCGGTTTTGGCCTGGACAAAGACCTGAGCACTTTCAGTACCGGCTGCCTTCGCCGCATATCCCCCGGCGCCGCGAAAACGACCGAATTGGGTACGCCGAATCAACCATTCTGCGACTGTATCAGTCTTCATTGAATCGAATCAGTCCAGGCGTAGAAGGGGATTGGTGCCCCCGCTAGGACTTGAACCTAGGACCCACGGATTATGAGTCCGCTGCTCTAACCAACTGAGCTACAGGGGCGCAAAGGCAAGAAGTATACCCTATAACGACGATGCCGCTATCTGGGTGGACAGCGGCGTCGGTTTGGTGCGACTGCTTGTGGCCTTACTCCATGTCGAGGAAGCTGCGTAGGCGCTCCGAACGACTGGGGTGGCGCAGCTTGCGCAGGGCCTTGGCTTCGATCTGGCGGATGCGCTCGCGGGTGACGTCGAATTGTTTGCCGACCTCTTCGAGCGTGTGATCCGTGTTCATATCGATGCCGAAGCGCATCCGTAGCACCTTGGACTCACGCGCGGTGAGACCCTCGAGCACGTTCGTCGTGGCCTCGCGCAGCCCTTCGATGGTTGCCGAATCCACCGGCGAGAGGTCGTTCTGATCCTCGATGAAATCACCCAGATGCGAATCTTCATCGTCACCGATGGGGGTCTCCATCGAAATCGGCTCTTTGGCGATCTTGAGCACCTTGCGCACTTTGTCTTCGGGCATGTCCATGCGCCGGGCCAACTCATCCGGCGTCGGTTCACGACCCATTTCCTGCAGCATCTGCCGCGAGATGCGGTTGAGCTTGTTGATGGTCTCAATCATGTGCACCGGAATACGAATGGTGCGGGCCTGGTCGGCAATAGAGCGCGTAATGGCCTGGCGAATCCACCATGTGGCATAAGTCGAGAACTTGTAGCCACGCCGGTACTCGAACTTGTCCACGGCTTTCATCAGGCCGATATTGCCCTCCTGGATCAGATCCAGGAACTGCAGGCCGCGGTTGGTGTACTTCTTGGCGATGGAAATCACTAGGCGCAGGTTGGCTTCCACCATTTCCTTCTTGGCGCGACGGGCCTTGGCTTCACCGATCGACATCTTGCGGTTGATGTCTTTGATCTCGCCAATGGTCATCCCGCATTCCTGTTCGAGTTGAACCAAACGGTTCTGAGCACGCCATATCTCGTCGCGATGCTCTGCGAGGATGGGCGACCACGCAGCATCCTCATTGATGTGCTTGTCCAACCAAGTCAGATCGGTTTCGCTGTCCGGGAAGCTGGTTACGAACTCCTTGCGTGGCATGTGCGCCCTGTTGACGCAGATGTCCATGATCAGCTTTTCATGGTTGCGAATGCGCTCAATCAGGTGGCGCAGATTTTCCACCAGGCTGTCCATCAGCTTGGGCGCGAGCTTGAACTGCATGAACCCAGCCAGCAGATCTTCCCGCAGCTTCTCGACCTTCTTGTTGTCCTTGCCGTGTTTCTTGATCGCGGCCACGGTCTTGTCGTGAAGCTTCTTCAACTCGACAAAACGCTGCCGCGCTTCCTCTGGATCCGGCCCCGTGCTCTGTTCTTCGCTGCTGTCGTCGTCCTCGTCCTCGTCGCTGTCGTCATCGGAGGATGAAGCCTCAGCCGTATCCCGCTCTTCGACAGTGGGGGGGACCGGCTCGGCCGCGTCCTGGTCGGTGAAGCCGACAATGACATCGGCCAGGCGCTGCTGTTCGGCCTCGACCAGGTCGTACTGACGCAGCAACTCGGCGACGGTCTCGGTGTGGCTGGCCAAGGCGGACAGCATCTGGTTCATGCCGTCTTCGATACGCTTGGCAATCTCAATCTCGCCCTCGCGGGTCAACAACTCCACGGCGCCCATCTCGCGCATATACATGCGAACCGGGTCGGTAGTGCGCCCGAATTCGGCGTCGGCCGACGCCAGAGCCGATACGGTTTCTTCTACATCTTCGTCACTGGGCGCGACGTCGGACATGAGGATAGAGTCGGCATCGGGCGCGATTTCGTGCACCGTGATGCCCATGTCGTTGATCATACTGATGATGTCCTCGATCTGTTCTGGATCGACGATGTCATCGGGGAGACTGTCGTTGACTTCGGCGTAGGTCAGGTACCCCTGCTCCTTTCCACGCGCGATCAACAACTTAAGACGACTTTCCTGCTGTTCCTGGTTCATTAATGCGCTCGACATAGTCAGTCACGTGTTGGGGCCGGAAACACCGGCGTAAAACTTCAAAAGTGTACACTATTCAGGCGCTTTTGCCCATTCAGCATGGGTTTCTTGCCTGCTGGCCACGGGGCCTGTTTAGTGCTTGAGCTGGCCCAGCAGCTTCGTGTATTCCTCCGCCTCGGCGGGACTCAAGGTGCCATCCTTGCTCTTGCGGAACAGGGCTTCGTAGCGCGCCAGCCGCTCAGCGTAGCCGCGCTTCTCCAGGCGCTCGTCCAGGGAATGGATAGCACCCATGAACTCCGCGCGCAGGTCGGCGTCGCTGGCGGGACTCTGCCAGGTGGCCAAACGGTGCAGGTGTGACGCGTGCTCGGTGTCGCGCCAATGCTCCAACAGGGCGCCACTGCCTAGATTGGGGCGGCTGTGTAACAGTTCAATCATCTCCACCAACAGGTCGATTCCAGCGAGATCCAGCTCCGCAAAACGGCGCGGATCGTCCGCTAGTGCTGCCAGCCCAGGCTCGTGCAGCAAAAGCGTGATCGCAGTGCGCACGGGTGATGGCGGCTGCTTTGCCATCTGAATCCGGCGCCCACCACTGCGCCCAAGCCTGCCTTTGGGCGGCGTCTCGCGGCGGGGCGTCGTTTCGAGGCTCCCGCCTGGAACGTGGGCCAACTCGGCCAGGCGGGCAAACATCATTTGCCTGAATACCCCTTCGGGGAGCTGATTCAGGAAAGGGCGGGCCAGCTCGACGAGTTTGGCTCGGCCGTCGATGCTGCTGGTATCGGTCTGTTTTGACAGAGTCTCGAAAAAAAAGTTCGAAAACGGGACCGCGCCCGCAATTCTGTCGACAAAGGCATCGCTGCCCTGGGCGCGAACCAGTGTATCCGGGTCCTCGCCCTCGGGTAGGAACATAAAGCGGATCTGGCGGCCCTCGCGCAGCGCGGGCAGCGCTTGTTGGAGCGCCCGCCAGCCGGCCTCCCGGCCGGCACGGTCACCGTCGAAACAGAACACGACCTCGCTGGTGATGCGAAACAGTCGTTCCAGGTGCTCGGCAGTGGTAGCCGTACCCAAGGTTGCGACAGCGTTGTTGATGCCGAATTGCGCCAAGGCGACGACGTCCATGTAGCCCTCCACCACCAGCAGGCGTGGTATCTCACGCAGCGCTTGGCGGGCTTCCCACAAGCCATAGAGTTCGCGGCCCTTGTGAAAGATCGGTGTTTCCGGGGAATTGAGGTACTTGGGCGTGTCCTCACCAATGACGCGCCCACCAAAGGCGATGGTGCGCCCCCGGCGGTCGCGGATGGGGAACATAACCCGGTCGCGAAAGCGGTCGTAGCGTTTGTTGTCGTCCTTGCGAATCAGGAGCCCCGCGCTGACCAGCAACTCCTGGCGCTCGATGCTGTCGCCCAAGGTGCGCAGCAGCGTGTCCCAGCCCGGCGGGGCGTAACCGATGCCGTAGCGCTGGGCAATCTCGCCGCTCAGCCCCCGTCCCTTCAGGTAGTCCACAGCGCGTTGGGCCTGGGGGTGATGGCGCAGCTGGCGGCGGAAGAACTGGTCGGCCTCAGCGGTGATGGCGTACAGATCAGGGTGCTGGTCGCTGCCGCCGCGCGCCGCGCCAGCGACTCGCGGCACGTCAAGACCTACCTGTGCGGCCAGTGTCTCGACCGCCTCGACGAAGTCCATGTGCTCGTATTCGATCAGAAAGCCCAGTGCAGTGCCGTGGGCGCCGCAGCCGAAGCAGTGATAGAACTGCTTGGTGGAGCTGACCGTAAACGATGGCGTCTTCTCATTGTGGAACGGACAGCAGGCGACATATTCGCGCCCGGCCTTCTTGAGCGGTACGCGCGCGTCGATCACCTCGACGATGTCGACGCGGTTCATTAGCTCATCGATGAATTCCTGTGGAATACGCCCGGCCATGGTTGGGACTATAAAACCAACGCCTCACGGGGGCCACGGGCCAGGCCGCGGTCGGGGTGACGAGTCGATGGCGGCGGGTGAGGCCGCCACTGAGTTGAGAGGACTGGCGCGGTTCCGGCGCGGTCTCGGATGCCTCAGGCGCCCAGCCGTGCCCTGACCAGCGCGCTGACGGCGCCCATATCGGCGCGACCCTGGACCTCAGGTTTGAGCACCGCCATGACCTTGCCCATGTCCTTGATGGAGGTGGCACCGCTGTCGCCGATAGCGGCGTCAATGAGCTGCGTGAGCTCGTCTTCACTCAATGCCTTGGGCAGGTAAGTCTGGATGACCTCGATTTCGAAGGCTTCTTTTTCGGCCAGCTCGCTGCGGTCGGCCTTCTCGTATTGTTCGATCGAGTCGCGGCGCTGCTTGACCATTTTGTCCAGCACGGCCAGGACCTGGCTATCATCGAGCTCGATGCGCTCGTCCACTTCGCGTTGCTTGATAGCAGCACCAATCAGACGCAACACGCCCAGGCGCACCTTGTCCTGCTGACGCATGGCCGCCTTGGTGTCTTCGCTAATGCGGCTCTTGAGATCGGGCACGGAGCAAAAAACGGGAGAGGATTGACGCCTGCCGCGATAGCGGCAGGCCGATGACACTAGTACAGACGCTTGCGACGCATCTGCTCGCGGTACATCTTTTTTTGCCAGCGCTTGACCGCGGCGGCGAGCTTGCGCTTACGCACTGTCGTTGGCTTTTCGTAGTACTCGCGACGACGTACCTCCGACAACACACCGGCTTTCTCGCAGGCGCGCTTGAAACGCCGCAGGGCGACGTCGAATGATTCGTTTTCTCTGACACGCACAGAGGGCATGCAATCACCTCGTTGGGTTGGACACAGTGTCGGTACAGAAGGGGCGCAATGGTACTGGTTTCGGACCCCGAATGCAAAATCCTTGTTTGCCTGTTAGCCAGCACCGACAATCATCGGATGCGCGTGTTGGGACTTGAGACTTCCTGCGATGAAACGGGCGTTGCTGTCTACGACAGCGACGCGGGCCTGTTGGCGCACGCCGTGTACAGCCAGATTGCCCTCCATGCCGAATTCGGTGGCGTGGTGCCCGAGCTGGCCTCACGCGACCATGTGCGCAAGACCTTGCCACTGGTGACCGAGGTGCTCGAGCGCGCCGGTATGAGCGCCCAGGCGGTAGACGGCGTGGCCTATACGGCTGGGCCGGGTCTCGTGGGGGCGCTGCTGGTCGGGGCGGCCATCGGTCGCAGCCTGGCCTTTGCCTGGGGCGTGCCGGCCGTTGGGGTCCATCACATGGAAGGCCACCTGCTGGCGCCGATGCTCGAGGATGACCCGCCGGCTTTCCCCTTCGTGGCGCTGCTGGTCTCGGGCGGCCACAGCATGTTGGTCGAAGTCGAGGGCATTGGCCGCTACCGGGTACTGGGTGACACGCTGGATGATGCCGCGGGGGAGGCGTTCGACAAAACGGCCAAGCTGCTGGGGTTGAGCTATCCAGGCGGGCCAGAGCTGGCGCGCCTAGCCGAGCGCGGCGACCCCAAGCGCTTTACCTTTCCGCGGCCGATGACTGACCGGCCAGGGCTGGATTTTTCCTTCAGTGGTCTGAAGACGTTCGCCCTCAATACGCTGAATGACGCCAAGCCGTTGGATGAGCAAACTCGCGCGGACATCGCGTGCGCGTTTCAGGAGGCGGTCGTCGACACGCTGGCGATCAAGTGTCGGCGGGCGCTGGAGCAGACCGGTCTGCGACGGCTGGTCGTGTCCGGCGGAGTTAGCGCCAACCAGCATTTGCGCCAGACCCTGACGCAGGTCAGCGCCAAGTTGGGCGCCAAGGTCTACTATCCGCGGCCGCTGTTTTGCACGGACAACGGGGCCATGATCGCCTATGCCGGCTGTCAGCGCCTGAGCGCTGGGCAGCATGAGCCGCTGGCGTTCACCGCTACGCCGCGCTGGTCGCTCGCGTCACTGCAGCCCCCCGAATCGGTACGCCCGTGAGTCGGTGGTTGAGCGGAGTGTCTGACTTGACCGCGGCGGGTGAGGCGGGTCCATAATGGCGCTTTGCTCGGGACTTGGTTTCGTTCAGGCATGAGCAAGCTGGTCAATTGCGCGTTGGCGTTGGTGCTGCTCACCGGGCAGGTCTTTCTGCTCGAGCACCAACTCGACCTCAACGCCCACCAAAGTGGTGAGATCTGCCAGGTTTGCCTGGCGTCTTCACCGTTGGGTGAGGCAGTCTCCTCCACGGCCACGGCAGGGCCCGTCGTGCTGGGCTTTGCGGCTGCGCTGCCCAGCCGTCATCCCGATGTGGCCGCTCAACCACGCTTCCTAACGAATTCTGTCAGGGCCCCGCCGTACCCGCACCTCATCGCTTAGCTGACTAGCAGCAGGGTATGTGGACCGCGCGCACGCTGCATGGTGACGTGACGCCGGATCTTCGAAAAGGGCGAGGACAGAGTATGGTTTCCCGTGAACGATTGACAATCTGTGTGGCGGCCTGCACGTTGCCCGTTGCCGCGGCCCACGCCGAGTATCTCGGCAACATTTCGGGCAACAGCTTCAATCCGGCCATCAGTCTCATTCTCGATGGCAAATACACCAGCTACGACAGCGACCCGGAAGACTACCGCATTCCCGGTTTTCAGCTTGGCCCCGAAGCGGAACTGGCGCCCGGAGGCTTCAGCGCACAACACTCGGAGCTTGCCATCAGCGCCAACGTAGACGACTGGTTCTACGGTGCGCTGACTGCTGCGCTCGCCACGCATGAGGGCGAGACCAGCGTCGAGTTGGAGGAGGCGTATATCGAAACGCTCGCGCTGGGCGCTGGTTTCAAGCTCAAAGCGGGTCGTTTCTACTCCGGCGTCGGTTATCTCAACCAGCAGCATGCCCATCGCTGGGACTTTGCGGATACGGCGTTGGTCTATCGCGCTCTGTTTGGCAACCAGCTGAGCGACGATGGGGTGCAACTGAGCTGGGTTGCGCCGACGGATGTCTACCTGATGTTGGGTGCGGAGATCAGCCGTGGTGAGCGCTTTCCAGCGGCCGGCGCGGCCAATGATGGCGCCGGTGCTGCCTCGGCGTTTGCCAAGGTTGGCGGCGATGTCGGTGACAGTCATGCCTGGCAGGCGGGACTTTCGTACTGGTCGGCCGACGTGGAGGGGCGCGAGAGTGGTGGCGATGCTCACGACGGTGGTCCGTCCGAGACAGCGAGTTTTACCGGTGACAGTACGCTTTATGGCTTGGACGTTGTGTGGAAGTGGGCACCGCATGGCAACCCGCAGCGGCGCAACTTGAAATTGCAGTTCGAATATTTCGCGCGCGATGAGAGCGGCGATGTCGAACTGGTCGGCAGCGATCCGCTCGAGACCAGTAGCTATGATGGCACGCAGCGTGGCTGGTACGCCCAGGCGGTCTATCAGTTCATTCCGCGTTGGCGTGTCGGGTTGCGCTATGACCAGCTCGAGGCGGATAACGACGGTTCGGATCCCGCCGTGCTCGCGGAGGCTGGGCTGGATGACGAAGGTTATACGCCACAGCGCTATGCGGTCATGGTGGATTATTCGCACAGCGAATACAGTCGCCTGCGTTTGCAGTACAACCGCGACGAGTCCTACCCCGAGGCGGACAACCAATGGGTTCTGCAATACGTCATGAGCCTTGGTGCGCACGGCGCGCATCGGTTCTAGGTGGGGTGGCCATGAAGACGCTCAACGGAGTCGCGGTGATTTGGACGCTCGCCGTCGTTTTCGTGCAGCCGGCAGCGGCAGCACTGCAGGTGTTTGCCTGTGAGCCCGAATGGGCAACGTTAACCGAGGAACTGGGCGGCACTGCGGTGAGCGTGACCAGCGCGACCACGGGTCTACAGGATCCGCATCGCATTCAGGCACGGCCCAGCCTGATCGCCAAAGTGCGCCGCGCGGACCTGATTGTGTGCACCGGCGCCGACCTGGAAGTAGGTTGGCTGCCGATGCTGCTGCGCCAGGCGGGCAATGCCAGGGTTCTGCCGGGCCAGGCCGGTTATTTTCAGGCCGCGGATCACGTCACGATGTTGGACGTACCGACGCGGGTAGACCGCGCCGCAGGCGATGTGCACCCGGCCGGTAACCCCCACATTCACACCGACCCGCGGCGAATTGCCGACGTGGCTGCGGCGTTGGTCAAGCGCTTGGCGCAGATCGATGCACGTAACAGTGCCTCATACGAGGAGCGCTACGCCGACTTTATTGCGCGTTGGCAAGCGGCCGTTGCCGGTTGGGAAGAGCGTGCAGCGCCCCTGCGTGATATGGCGGTGGTTTCCACTCACCAGGGCTGGGTCTATCTGTATGAGTGGCTGGGGCTGCGCGAAGTCGCCACGCTGGAGCCCAAACCGGGCCTGCCAGCGAGTGCCGCACACCTGGCTGCTGTTCAGCAACGCCTGCAACAACAGCCGGCGCGCCTGATCATTCACGCGGCCTATCAAGACGCGCGCCCCGCCGAATGGCTCGCCGAGCGCAGCAATTTGCCGGTGGTCGAGCTGCCGTTCACCGTTGGCGGCAATGCTGCGGCCACCAACTTGTTTGCGTTGTTCGAGGATACTGTGAGTCGACTGTTGGCAGCTCGGGAATGAATTGGGATGCCCTTGATTTCAGCATCGTGGGGCCGGCGTTCGCAGCCGGGCTGCTGATCCTTGCGACCCATGTTCCATTGGGACGCCAGGTGCTTCGCCGCGGGATCATCTTTATCGACCTGGCCATCGCCCAGGTTGCCGGTTTGGGCGTGATCGCAGCGAATGCGCTTGATTGGGAACCGCACGGCTGGGGCGTTCAACTCGTTGCTACCGCGGCGGCGCTCGCTGGCGCCTTGGCGCTGTATCTGACCGAACGGCTTTGGCCGGACGTTCAGGAAGCGCTAATCGGCGTGCTGTTCATACTCGCAGCAACCGGCGGAATTTTGTTGCTCAGTCATAACCCACATGGCGGTGAGCACCTTCGCGAGTTGCTGGTGGGACAGATTCTATGGACGAGCTACGGCCAGCTCTTTGCCGTGGCGTGGGTCTATGCAGGTGTCGGGATCACCTGGGTGGCATTACGCCGCCAATCGAGCTCGCTGCTCTTCTATATCATCTTTGCAGTGACCGTGACTGTTTCGGTGCAATTGGGTGGGGTGTTCTTGGTCTTCGCCAGCCTGATTATCCCGGCGCTCGCCGTCCGCCGGCTGGAGCAGCACGGCTTGGCGTGGGCGTACGGTGTCGGGATCGCTGGCTACGCCTTCGGACTGCTGGCATCGGCACTGTTCGATCTACCCGCCGGTGCCCTCATCGTCTGGTCGCTCGCGCTGGTTGGAATCGTCGTCGGAGCAGTGGTCGGCCGGCGCCGAACGGGGCAATTGGGAGCAGGCTAGACCTCGACTTCGCCAGACTCCGTGCAATACAAGCCGACAATGGCATCCTCAGTTCGAGCTCTGGCTTTCGCGGCGTTTGCCCATGCGTCCTTCCTCACCGCGCAGCAGGCGACCGATATTGCTGCGATGGCGCCAGTAGAGCACTGCGCTCATGACCGCGGTACCGATGACCAGCTCTTTCGAGTGGGTGAACAAGTGGGTATAGAGGGGCGCCATCAACATGGCCGTGAGCGCCGACAGCGAGGAAATGCGAAACACGGCGGCCATCGCCAGCCAGGTCGCTGCGGTCGCCAGGCCCACCCACCAGGAGATGCCGAGCAAGACACCGAGCGTTGTTGCCACGCCCTTGCCGCCCTTGAAGCCGAAGAAGATCGGGTAGAGGTGGCCGAGGAAGGCGGCCAGTCCGACTAGGGCCAGTGTCGCCGCGCCAACGCTCAGTGCCTGCGCGGCCAGCACGGGCAATAGGCCTTTGAGCAAATCGCCCGCCAAGGTTACCGCGGCAGCTTTCTTGCCGCCGAGGCGCAGCACATTTGTGGCGCCAGGGTTGCCCGAGCCGCCGCTGCGCGGGTCGGGCAACCCCATCAGCTTGCAGGTGACGATAGCCGTGGAGATGGAGCCCAGTAGATATGCGGCGCCGATGAGCGCGATGTCGAGAACAGCCATGGTTGTCGCGTCAGTGTAGGATCAGCAGTGGCGAGTATACGCCGCGCCCGCTGACTGTGTCAGGGCTGCCGGGGCGCTCTGGTGTACCGCGGCGGCTGCGGCTATAGTGTGGCCGCTATGGCAGCCCCAGACGGAGCCGACATCATCTATATCTCTGGTCTCAAGATTGAGACCGTGATCGGGATTTTCGATTGGGAGCGGCGCATTAAGCAAAGCGTGATCCTCGATATTGAGATGGCCGCAGATATACGCCGTGCCGCCGCGTCGGACCACATTGACGATACCCTCAACTACAAAGCCGTCGCCAAACGCGTCATTGCCTTCGTCGGCGCAAGCGAGTTTCAGCTCGTGGAGACGCTCGCTGAGCGCACCGCGGCCATCATCCTGGTGGAGTTCGCCGTACCCTGGGTGAAATTGCGCGTCAACAAGAAGGGCGCGGTTCGTGGCGCTGACGATGTTGGCGTCGTCATCGAGCGGCATGCATCCGCGTAGAACGCGACCCTGGGCGCCGAACCCAGCAGCTTGACTCACTGGGCTCAAGACCATTCCACCATGGCTCGCGTCTACGTCAGCATTGGCAGCAACATTGATCCCCACCAACATATTCGCGGCGCGGTGGCAACGCTGCGGACCCGCTTTGGCCAGCTCGCGCTGTCGCCGGTATATGAGAGCGAGGCTGTCGGTTTCCACGGTGCGAATTTCCTCAATCTCGTTGTCGCTTTTGACAGTGACCAAGCGCCGCAACGGATCGTGGATGAGCTGCACGACATCGAGGATCAGCACGGCCGCCGGCGTGACGGGCCCCAGTTCTCATCGCGTACTCTAGACCTGGATTTGCTGCTGTATGACGACCTGGTTCTTAGCGACGGCGGCCTCGAGCTGCCTCGAGCCGAGATCACGAGCAATGCCTTCGTGCTCCGACCACTGGCGGACCTAGCCCCCGGGTTGCCTCACCCGCAATTGGGTCACTCCATGGCGCAGCTGTGGGACGGCTTCGACCAAGCCAGTCAGTCACTGTGGCCGATCGCTTTTGATTGGACGAATGCGGCGACCTAGCGCTTTGCGCTGCGGGGTTGCGCTGGTGTCACATGTTGAGCGAGCGGCCGCCGTCCACGGTCAGTACTTGTCCGCTCATATAGCCGGCGTCGCGAATCAGGAACAGTGCGGCGCGCGCGATGTCCTCGGGGTGGCCCTGGCGTTTGAGGAAGGTGCGCGAGATGATGCGCTGTTTGGCGACATCGTCCAGTTCTTCCTTCTCGGGCCACAGGATCGCACCGGGCGCGACGGCGTTGACTCTTACTTCTGGCCCCAGCTCGGCGGCCAGGGCTTTGGTCAGCATGACCAAGCCCGCTTTGGCAATTGAATAGACCGGATACTCGCGCAAGGGTCGATCCGCGTGGATGTCGACAATGTTGACGATGCAACCGTGGTGCTTACGAAGATGCGGCGCGGCCGCCTGCGATAGAAAGAACGGTGCTTTGAGGTTAGTGCCCAGCAGATCCTGCCAATGTTGCTCGGTCACCGTCCCAACGGGCGTGGGATAGAAGGTCGATGCGTTGTTGATGAGGACGTCTAGGCGTTGCCACTGTGCCGCCGCGTCTTGAATTAGCTTGGGTAACCCAGCCGCCGCCAGCAGATCTGCCTGCAACAGCGTGACCGATTCGGGTCGCCGGGCATTGAGCTCCTCCTGCAGGACATGGGCGGCATCGCGCGAACCGCGGTAGTGAAGTACGAGGCGCATGCCCTGAGCGTGCAGCATTCGCGCCGTCGTCGCGCCGATCCGGTGCGCCGCACCGGTAATTAAGACCACCTTGTCGTCGAGCATCGGTGTATGATCCTTCGCGCCGCGGCGCCTCAGAGCAGGTCGACGCTCACTGTAGCGTAATTTGGCAATGGACAGAATTCTCACCGGCGCAGCGTTGGAACGGCCGCCTTGAATCCCAGAACCTACACATCACAACGCCAGGCAGAACCGTGGCCCGAGCCTGACGAGCAGGCGCGTGCGAGCAGCGAACGCCTGCGTGCCTTAATCCGGGAGCGCATCGCTGAGGCAGGGGGCGTCCTGAGTTTTCGCGAGTTCATGCAGCTCGCGTTATATGCGCCGGGCTTGGGTTACTACAGTGGCGGCAGCCAGAAGTTCGGTGCGGGGGGCGATTTTGTAACTGCGCCGGAGATCTCGCCGCTGTTCGGCCGCACGCTGGCCCGCGCACTCGCACCAGTGATAAGCGCCTTGCCCGGGGCCGAGCTGCTCGAGATCGGCGCCGGCAGTGGGGCCCTGGCCGCCGAATTGTTGGCCGGTCTGAGCGCCTTGAACGCGTTGCCGGAGCGCTACCTCATTCTCGACGTGTCGGCGCAACTGCGTTCACGCCAGCGTGAACACATGCGTGAGCGCTTGGGCGAGCTGAGCGAGCGGGTGGTGTGGCTCGACGATTTTCCCGCTGCTGGCTTCAACGGCGTGGCCATTGCAAACGAGTTGTTCGATGCGATGCCGGTGCAGCGTTTCTGCATTGACGAATCCGGGCCCCTTGAGCTTTGCGTGAGCGCCACGACCGATGGTTTCGCCTGGCGGGAACGTACGCCGGTTGACGCGCGCCTTGGCGAGCGCATCAGCGCCATCGCGGCCAGGTTGGGTCACGAGTTGGCGACCGGATACTGTTCGGAGATCAACTTCGCTGCCGAAGATTGGCTGCGCAGCTTTGCCCAACGTCTCGCCAAAGGGCTGCTGCTGATTCTCGACTACGGTTATCCCCGCCCCGAGTATTACCATCCGCAGCGCATCGGCGGCACCTTGATGTGCCACTATCGCCATCGCGCGCACGACGATCCATTTCAGTTGGTGGGCTTGCAGGACATCACGGCCCATGTTGACTACACCGGCTTGGTTGAGGCTGCCAGCGAAGCTGGTCTCGCGCTCGAGGGCTATACCACGCAGGCGCACTTCCTGCTCGGTAGCGGTCTGATGAACGAAGCCTCCACATTGATGGCGGGCGATACCGAGCAACAACTGCGTGTTGCGAACCAGATCAAGCGGCTGACGTTGCCGCATGAGATGGGTGAGAGCTTCAAAGTCATGGCATTGACGCGCGGAGTCGACCTTGCTTTGGCGGGATTTGCGACGCGTGATCTGCGCCACACGTTGTAGCATGGAGATGGGATACGGGTGCTAGGACCGGAGCGGACTATGCCAGACACAATTGACAAGACGCGCGCGATGCTCGAGCGCCACCATCGGGACGGTGCCTATTTCGCGCAGCTCATGAAAGAAACAGCGGCCACGCGCTTTGACGAGGATTTCTGGGCCGCGTGGGAGCAATGGATTGCGCCCGTGTTGGGCGCACAACCCGTGGTGCTCGATCTGGGTACCGGGCCGGGGAGCTTTCTGCGCATGTTGGCCGAGCGCTATCCGAAAGGGCGTGGCATCGGTGTGGAGTGCGCGCCCTACATGCTCGATGCCATCGACGAGCTGCCACCAGGCACGGAAGTCGTGATGCAGGACCTGCACGAACCCCATCTACCACTGGCCGATGCCTCGGTGGACGCGGCGCTGGCGGCTGTGGTCCTGCACGAGCTGACCCAGCCAGTGCGCGCGTTGCAGGAGGTGCATCGTTGTCTGCGCCCGGGCGGGCGCTTGTTCGTGCTCGACTGGGTGCGGGCGCCGCTGGCGCTGTACCTGCGCGAGCAGGAGCAGCGTGTCTTCGATGCCCAGACATCAGTGGGGGAGTTGGAGGACATGTTTTTGCATTTCGTCGAACACAATCGCTTTACGCGCGACGATTTGGCCTATCTGCTCGAGAGGATCGGTTTCGATGTGCTCAACAGCGCGGCGCTCAAAGAGGGCCAGTTCGCGCGCATAGTCGCGCAGCGGCGCTAACATGGATTTGCTGCAAGTCATCACCCTGGCGCTGTTGCAGGGCATCACTGAGTTCCTGCCTATCTCCAGTTCGGCCCACTTGATACTGGTCCCCGTCTTGACGGGCTGGCAGGACCAGGGTCTGGCCTTCGACGTCGCCGTGCACGTTGGCACCTTGAGCGCGGTGGTGTTGTATTTTCGCGCAGAGCTGGGTCGCATGGCGCAGGACTGGTTGGTATCACTCCTGCGCCGTGAGTTGGTCGGCGAGAGTCGGCTGGCGTGGGCCGTGCTCTGGGGCACAGTGCCGGTGGGTTTGGCCGGATTGCTGTTCCATGATGTGATTGAAACCTACCTGCGCTCGCCACTGGTTATTGCCACGACCACCATAGTCTTTGGTCTGTTTCTGTGGTGGGCCGATGTCCGTGGACGGCGCCAGCGTGATGAGCACACATTGTCGTGGACAGACGTTGTACTCATCGGTGTGGCGCAGGCGCTGGCGTTGATTCCCGGCACCTCACGATCAGGTATCACGATGACCGCGGGACTCGCAGTGGGTTTGACGCGCGAGGCGTCGGCACGCTTCTCGTTCCTGCTGTCGGTACCGGTTATTGTCATGTCTGGCGGCTATGAGACCAAGAAGCTCATCGAACTTGGGGCAGCCGTTGACTGGGTGGCGCTGGCGCTTGGCGTGGCGTTGTCCGCAGTGACGGCCTACCTGTGCATTCATTTCTTTCTCAAACTCCTCGAACGCATCGGCATGTTGCCGTTCGTGATCTACCGCCTGGTGCTGGGGGGCGCGTTGTTCCTCGTTTTTCTCTAGTGTCCGAGCATCTGCACAAGCTGCGTTTCTATCGCTTGTGGTTGGGCGCTGGAGTGGTGCTCGTGGTTCTGGTGGTCGTCATGTCATTGTGGCCGTCACCGCCCAAGGTGGCGCTCAGTCATGCCGACAAGCTGGTGCATGCGCTCGCCTATCTCATGCTGATGGCGTGGTTTGGCCAGCTCTGCGGTGGCGGTCGGGACAGGCTCGCGTGGCTGGTCGGGCTGATCGTATTGGGTGGCGTGCTCGAGCTGGCGCAAGGTTTGATGTCGACGCGTTCGGCCGAGTGGGCCGACGTGCTGGCCAACGCGGGTGGCGCGTTCGTCGGCTGGCTCGTGACGCTTGGACCGGGTGGGCGGGTCCTGGCAGCGGTGGAGCGGAGGTCGTTGGCGAAGCGTAAAGCGCGCTCCGCCTAGGACCGCTGCAGGACGGTTTGCATCAGATCGATGCGACCCGTGCGAAAGCCCGCTTCGCAGTAGGCCAGGTAGTAGTGCCACAGGCGCTGAAAGCGCCGATCGTAGCCCAACTCCGCCAGCTGTTTGCCATGCGCCGCAAATGAGTTGTCCCAGCGGTGCAGCGTCTCGGCGTAGTCTGGTCCGAACAGCTCGATACTGCCCACGCCCAGCCCCACCGAGCGCGCCAGCTCTTGAAACTCGCCCACTGTCGGCAGCATGCCGCCGGGGAATATGTAAAGTTGGATGAAGTCGGCCTGGCTGCGGTAGGCCTGGAAAAAGTCCTCGCCTATGGTAATTACCTGAATGGCTGCGCGGCCGCCCGGTTTGAGCCGTGTGTGCAGTGTTTCGAAGTATGTTGGCCAGTAGCGCTCGCCGACGGCCTCGAACATTTCGATTGAGACGATGTGGTCGTACGTCTCGTGCACATCGCGGTAGTCCTGCAAGCGCAGCTCGACTCGATCCTCGAGACCCAACCGTTTGATCCGTGCGCGTGCGTAGCGGAGCTGTTGCTGCGATAGCGTAACACCGGTCACGCGCATGCCGCGGCGCGCGGCTTGCTCGGCAAAGCCGCCCCAGCCGCAGCCAATCTCCAAGATGTGTTGGCCCGGTCTGGCCTCCAGGCTGTCGAGCAGGCGCGTGTACTTCCTGCGCTGGGCGGCGGCCAGTTCGTGGTGGACGCTGTCGAACAACGCACTCGAGTAGGACATCGTCTCATCGAGCCACAACGCGTAGAAGTCATTGCCCAGGTCATAGTGCCTGGCGATGTTGCGGCGGCTGCCACGCCGATTGTTGGGCCGTAGCACATGGCGCAGCCGATCGAGGGCGCGCGAGAGCCTGGAGCCGCGCGTGACTTGCGCCAACGCCTGCTCGTTGAGCGCGCCCCAGCTCAGCGTTGCGGCAAGATCGGGGCTGTCCCAATCGCCGGCAACATAGCCCTCGGCAAAGCCGATGTCACCGCGCGCAACCAGGCGCGCCACCAGGGACAATGGCCGGTGCAGGACCAGCTCAGCGCTGGGGCCATCCATCGTCCCGACAAGGGATTGCAGCGCGCCATTGTCGAATTGCACCTTGAGGCGGCCGAAACGCAGCTGCTGGAGTTGTTTGAGTAGGGGACGGGCGGTCAGTGGAACGGACGCCCAGGTGGCCTGGGCGGGCGGCTGCTGCAACGCCATTTATGTTATCTCCTGAGCCGGGGCTGGCGGTTGACGATGAAAACGCCCACCTTTTAGCCAAATCTTCAATGCTTGCCAGTGAATCATGACAATGACTTTCAGAGTCATCAGAGGATAACGCAAAAAGGCGCGCATGAGGGCTGCATCCGTCATCGGCACGCCGTTGCCAGTCTGAGTGGCCACCAGCATCAAGCGCCCTTGCTGGAATTCGCGGATGCCCACCGACAGTCGCTGCCCAGGTTCGGACAGGCGGAAGCGATACTCGGCGTCCATGGAGATAAACGGCGAGACATGAAAACACTTGCGCGCCCTGTCACGCAGCGGCCACGGTAGTGCTTTGCCGCCGCCATGGAGCAGGTAGCCGTGCTGCTCGCCAAAGGTGTTCTTCACTTCGCACAGTACCGCGCGCAACGATCCATCTGCCCCGTAGCAATAGTAGATGCTCAACGGATTGAAGCCGTAGCCAAGCACCCGGGGAAAACACAGCAGCAGGATACGCCCGCCCCGCAGCGCAACGCCGTGCTGGCGCAGGGCTTCCTCGACCCACGGACGCAATGCAGAGCCGTCGCGGGCGCCGTGGTCCTTGTCCATGAACGAGAGCAGATTGAAGCGGTTATATGAGAGCAGCCTCAGTGCGCGGGTGTCTTCCTCAAGTCGGTCGATGTCGAGCAGGAGGCTGAAGACGCGATAGACGAAGCGATAGCGCACCGGAAACATGCGCCGGTGCATGACGTCCGTGAAATAGATCTTGGCCCGTGAGCTCATGTGGTCAACGCAGCTTGAAGCTGGCGCCACATCCCGCGGCCTGCGGCCGGCATTGTCTTGGCGCCGCGATCGACCAGCCAAGGCGCCGCGACACCAAGCGCAGCCGCGACCTCGACGCTGGAGCGCAGCGCATCCTCATGGAAGCCGTAGCCGAAGTAGCTGCCGCAGAACCAACACCGGTTGCGACCCTGAATGTGACGGAGCAAGGGCTGCGCCCGCATGGCTCCCGTGTCGAACACAGGATGGTGATAGAGCATATCAGCAATGACGCGTTCGTCGTTGGGCTCCCGCAGCGGGTTGAGACTGACAAAATACTGTTGCGGAGCGTTCAGTCCCTGCAGCTGGTTCATCCAATAGGTCACGGAGACACCATCGATGGCCCCTGCTGTGCCGCGGTTGGCGAGATAGTTCCACGATGCCCATACGCGCCGCGATCTGGGCATGAGCTGCTCGTCCGAGTGCAAAATCGCGCGGTTCTCCTGATAGCGGAAACGACCCAGAAGCTCGCGCTCCCAGTATGCCGGCCCATCCAGCATGGCCAAGGTTTCGTCGGCGTGGCTGGCGAAAACCACTTGGTCAAAGTGTTGCTGCGCCATCGCGCCAGTCCTATCACGACTGACCACGGTGACGCCGTCCGCGCCGCGGATCGCGCGTATCACCGTTCGGTCGGTCCAGACGCGGCCCGCGAAGTCGGCCAGCATCGCTTTGACATAGGCGTGGCTACCTCCTTCCACGGTGCGCCACTGAGGGCGTTCTAGCAGGTTCATCAGACCATGGTTGTCAAAAAAGCGCAGAAAGCTTTCTAGGGGAAAGGCCAGCATGGTTGACGTTGGACAGGACCAAATGGCGGCTGCCATAGGCAACAGGTAGTAGTCGCGAAACGCGTTGCCGAATCCTTGTCGAATCAGGAACTCACCGAGCGTCAGTGCCGGGACCGCGCCCTCCGCAAGCATGCGTTTGGCCTGCCCATTGAAGCGCAGGACATCGCGCAGCATGCTGTGGAAGACGGGCGCCAGCAAATTGCGGCGTTGGGCGAACAGCGTGTTCAGGTTGGTGCCCGCGTACTCGAGCGCGCCCGAGTCGATCGATGCAGAGAAGGACATCTCGCTTGGCCGCGAGGCGACCCCCAGGTGGTCAAACAATGCGCTCAGGTGGGGGTAGTTCTCGTTGTTGTACACGATGAAGCCCGTATCCACGGGAACGCTGCCGGCTTCGCTGGGGACTTCAATCGTGTGGGTGTGACCACCAACGTAGTCGTTCTTCTCGAACAACTCCACCTCATAGTCCCGCTGAAGCAGCCAAGCGGCCGACAGACCTGCGACACCTCCGCCAATTACCGCAATACGCTGACGATCCATGCTTCCCCCCTCAACAAAGGCTGTACAAATGTTGCATAAGTATTGTATAAGTTTTTATGTAATGCAAGCTGCAGCTTGTATAACGTCAGCGCCGCATGAGGAAGTAGATATGAAATCAATGGGTTATGCTCTAATTCTGGGGCTGTGCGCGGGTTCTGTGGATGCGGCCGAATGCCCAGAGTCGTTAAATTTTGAGGTTCGCCCCCTGCTGGGCGATGAACCGGTGAAGTTGTGTGAGGCCTACCGCGGCAAGGTGGTCCTGGTAGTCAATACCGCCAGTAAATGCGCCTTCACCTCTCAATACGAAGGGCTTGAAGCCATGTACGCGAAATACAAGGAACGAGGGCTGGTGGTGCTGGGGTTCCCGTCCAACGACTTTGGCAACCAGGAGCCTGGCTCGGAGAAGCAAATCCAGACCTTTTGTCGCATGACTTACGGGGTCCAGTTTCCAATGTTTGCCAAGACCAGAGTTAGGGAGGGTGCGGCGGATCCGCTCTACGAGCGCTTGGGTCAACTCAGTGGCGAGTATCCGCGCTGGAACTTCCACAAGTATTTGCTCGATCGTGACGGCCGCTTGATTGGCAGCTATCAAAGTCAGGTGGCCCCCGATGATCCCCGGCTGGTATCGGCGGTCGAGGGTGCGCTGTGAACGCCGCGGCAGAGGGCGGAGCGTTGAGTGTGGCTGCGCATCAGGCCGCTATTGATGCCGAGATCGAACGCGCCGCCGTGGTGATCTTTCGCTCACCCCTGTCGGACATTCGCGCGCTGACGGAGCGCCTGCGCCAAGCCGGTATCGACTTCCACGAGGTGGTTCTCGGCATGGCGAGCTACGCCATGCGCGAGCGCTTTCATGTGCTCCAAGCCCAGACCGGTTGGTCAACGCTGCCACTGGTATTCGTCTCTGGTCGCTTCGTGGGCGGCGTCGACGAACTGATGCATCATCCCCTTCTTGATGCTGGCCCCACAGCCGAAACAGTTCTCGATGCCCCTGATGTCCGCGTTCGGGCGCAGCAACTGGGGTGGCTGGGGTTGCTGCCTTTCGTTGCTGGCGCGCTGCTGCCATGGTTTGTCTCCGACGCTGCGGCGCGTGCCACGCTGCTGGACCTGACCCTGGGCTATGCGGCAGTGATATTGAGTTTTGTCGGTGCCGTGCACTGGGGGCGAGCACTCAGTGGCGCCCCCGGCGCAGCGGCATGGTTGGTGTACAGCGTCGTGCCCGCGCTCACGGGCTGGTTGGTGTTGGCAGCCGCTGGTGCGGTTGGATTGGTCGCCCTGGCGGGCGCTTTCGTGCTTGCCTATTGGGCCGACCGCAAGGCCTACCAGGGCGTGCCACGGCTGCGCTGGTTCCTGCGCCTGCGCGGCCGGATCAGCGCTGCTGTAATCGCATCGCTGCTCATTGCGGCCGTTGGTCACGGCCTAGTAGAGAGGCTAGCACTATGAGTCGTACCAAGAGTGTAGACGTAGCGATGAGCGCGTCGAATCAGTACAAAGTCCGCGTCGGCATCAGCAGCTGCTTGTTGGGTGCCGAAGTGCGCTTTGACGGTGGCCACAAGCGCGATGCGTTTATCACTGGCGCGCTCAGCCGCTATTTTGACTATGTGCCAGTCTGCCCCGAGGTTGCCATTGGGCTGGGCACGCCGCGCGAGCCCATTCGGCTCGTGGCCGACGCGGGGCAGCCCAGAGCCGTGGGGGTCAAAGATCCGAGCTTGGACGTTACCCAAGCCCTGTCCGAATATGGGCGGGAAACTGCAACTCGCTTGCAGGGCATCGCTGGCTATATCGTCAAGCGGGGTTCGCCCAGTTGCGGTATGGAGCGTGTCAAGATCTACAGTGCCAAGGGCATGCCCGCGAAACAGGGCATCGGTGTGTTCACTCGCGCGCTAGTCGCCGAAGCGCCGCTGCTGCCCATCGAAGAGGAAGGTCGGCTGAACGACCCGGCCCTGCGCGAGAACTTCATTCTGCGGGTCTTTGTCTACGACCGCTGGCAAAAACTGGTGGCGGCAGGTGTATCGGCCAAGGGTTTGGTGGAGTTCCATTCTCGCCACAAGTACCTGCTGCTTGCCCACGATACCGGCGCGTACAGGCAGTTGGGTCGACTGGTTGCCGGTGCCGGCTCGGCGCCGCTCGGCGAACTGGGCCGCGCATACATCAGTGGCTTGATGAATGCGTTGCGAGAGCCAGCGCGGCGTCGCCGCCACGTCAACGTGCTGCAACACCTCGCTGGCTATCTCAAGCGCAGCTTGGATAGCACGGATCGCAGCGAATTGGCAGAGGTGATCGAAGCTTACCGCCGTGGCGAGTACCCGCTGGTGGTACCGCTGACCTTGCTCAAACATCACTTCCGGCGCAGTCCCGACTCCTACATCGCCCAGCAGTACTATTTGGACCCACACCCGCAGGCGCTGCTGCTACGCAACCACATCTAGCGCAGTTCGTGTGACTCGGTTCAGTCAGCCCCGATTGGCTTTGATCTGACTCCACGCCTCCAGCGCGCGGGCGCGCGAGCTGGCCAGATCGATCACAGGATTGGGATAGGACTTGCCGAGCCGAACTCCGGCTTTGTCGAGCACCTCAGGGGCAGCCTGCCAGGGCGCGTGCAGATAGCGGTCTGGTAGCTTGGCCAGCTCCGGCAACCAGCGCCGCAGATAAGCACCGCTGGCATCGAACTTCTCACTCTGGCGTACCGGATTGAAGATCCGAAAGTAGGGTGCGGCATCAGCGCCGCAGCCGGCGCTCCACTGCCAACCCAGGGTGTTGTTCGCCAGATCGGCATCGACCAGCGTATCCCAGAACCAGCGCGCGCCCTCCTGCCACGGTATCAGCAGATTCTTGGTCAGTAGCGAGGCGACGACCATGCGCACGCGGTTGTGCATCCAGCCCGTGTGCCAGAGCTCACGCATGCCTGCGTCGACGATAGGGAAGCCGGTTTCGCCACGCTGCCATGCCCGCAGCATCTTGCGCGTGGAACGCGCCCACGGAAAGTGGGCAAAACGCTCGTCCAAGGGCGCTGCGGCGGTCCGCGGAAAGTGGTAGAGCAGGTGATGGGCGAAGTCACGCCAGCCAAGCTGTCGAATGAATGGTTCCGCCACAGTCTCGCCCGCGCTGGCGGCCGCGGTCAGAATTTGACGCGGGCTGAGCTGGCCAAAATGCAGATAGGGCGACAACCGTGACGTGCCTGGCCCGGCAGGATGGTCGCGCCGGTGGGCGTAGTCCGCCAAGCCGTGCCCACAAAACTCGCTCAACAGCATGTGCGCGGCGTCTTCACTGATCTGCCAGTGCGCGCGCATGCCCTGGTCCCATCGCACCTTTGGGAGCAGCTCGAGCTTGCTCAGCGGTGCGCTTTTTACGCGCGCAGCGACTTTGCCCAATGTCTTGGGGGCCGCCAGCCCAGCGCTGGACTGCAGCTGCCGTTGGCTCGCACGCCAGAACGCGGTGAATACCCGATAGGGCTGCCCGGAGGCGTTCAGTACTTCCCACGGTTCGAGCAGTAGACTCGCGTTGAAGCTCTGGCAATTCAGGCCGTGTTCGGTCAGCGCCTGTTTGATGCGTCGGTCGCGGGCTACCAGCGCCGGCTCGTAGCGTCGATTCCAGAACACGGCTGTGGCAGAGGTGTCGTTGGCAACCTGAATCAGTTCCTCCAGGGTGTTGCCCCGGCGCAGGATGAGCCGCGCGCCGCGCGCGCGCAGTGACCGATCCAACGCTTCGAGACTGTGATGCAACCACCAGCGGCTCGCTGCGCCCGGTGCCCAGTCGCCGTGTTCATCGGGGGCGTAGACAAAGACGGGGATCACATTGCCCGCGGTGCGAAGCGCTGCGGTGAGCGCGGGGTTGTCCGTCAGGCGTAGATCGTTGCGAAACCAGACGAGCGCCGTGGTCGCCACGCGAAGATGCCTCAGACGCCGGATCGCGCTTGGTGGTGCAGTGTTTCCTCGAGCAGCCGCATAGCGGGACCCACTTCGGTGCCAAGCGGTGTAGCGCCCGCCCGCACGATGGCGTCGCAGTGATGCACGGCCGTCTGGCCACCGACGAAAACCGGCACGTCGATGCCCGTAACCAACGCAGGCAGCGCGCGGGCGAATAGGGCCGGTTCAGGCTCGAGCGAGCCGGCTAGCACCACGGCGACGCAGCCCGAGCGGCGAGTTGCGAACGCCACCTCTTCAAGTGGCAGATCTGCACCCAGAAGTATCGGACGAAACCCGTGGCTGGCGGCCGAGAGACAGAACAACAGCAAGCCGACTTCGTGGTGCTCACCCGGTAAGCACGCCGCGACCAGTTTCGGACCCTGGCTCTGCAAACTTAGGTGATGGAACCGTGCCCCGAGCTTGTTGCGCAGGTAGGCGCCGAAAAAATGCTCCTCCGCTACCGCCCCGGGCTTGTCCCGCGAGCGCCAGCGTTCGCCCAGGGTCTTGAGCAGTGGCACGATGAGCCGAGCAGTGACGACGTCAACCGGATACAGTGACAGCGCATCGTTATAGGCATTGTCCAGGGACGCTTCGTCGAAGCGGGTCAACGCCGTAATCATGCGTTGTTGATAGTCATGCCACGCATCGGTCTGTTCGACTATGGCACCTTCCGCTGTGCCAGGGTGCTCAATCAGCGCACGGACGCGGCTGATTGGGATCCCTTGCTCGAGCAACTCGACGACCCGATTGATCAGGTCGACATCGGCCTGCGTGTAGAGGCGGTGCCCCTTGCTCGTGCGCCGCGGCTTGATCAGACCGTAGCGCCGCTCCCAAGCGCGCAACGTAATGGAATTGACGCCAGTGAGGCTGGACACGGTCCGAATGGGGAACATTCCCTCGCCGGGCGCTTCGTCGGTCGGAATGTCGATGTGTTCTCGCATAGCTGGCGGCAATCGGTTGCATCGGAATTGTATCGTTTTTTTCAGGCTAATTGCCAGCTTTGTATAACCATTGCTCAACTATTCTGGCGCCGGGCTGAGGATCTCGATCAGGTTGCCATCGGGGTCGCGGAAGGAGAGTGCCTCCACCCGTTCCCGGCCAGTGTGACGTCTGGACGGCGTCTCCTCGATGGCGACGTCAAAGCTCAAGAGGTGGGTCACCACGTCGACCATTGGCAGGTCGCTGAGTAGTCTCAGGTGTTGGCTGCCGGGGACTGGGACGGCGGGTCGGCTGCCGTTGTCAGCTCCGGCGCAGGTCAGGGTCAACCGCTGGCGGCCGAAACCAAGCGTTGCCCGGCTCGAACCGCAGTGCAACAACTGCATGCCCAATACACGCTGGTAAAAGCGCATGCTGCGGTCTAGATCGGCAACAGTGATTACCAGCCCGTCGAGGCAGGCCAGCTCCAGAGGGATGGGTCGGTGTCCGGCGTGATTCACTTCAGCGCCACTGCGATGGCTTCGGCGCGCCGCTGCCGCAGCAGTTCAGCGATCGCGGGGCCTGCCACGCCAGCTTCCTTGCCCAGCTGGGCGGCATCCACCGCAGCGGCCGCAGCATGCGCGGCGCGCAGGATGCCCGTTTGCGGCAGCTCCCGTTCCTCGTAACCCGGCCGCCCGCGCGCATCTGCTTCGCACGCGAGCAAGAACCGTTCGAACCGGTCGGGGCGGCGAAACGCGTCCACATTTTCCAACAGTCCCAACACGGTGTTTGGGCGCAGCTCCCCCGCGCGGTGGTAGTAGAGGTGATAGCGCGTCACCAACACGCCGAGCTCCCTGAACTCCTTTGGTGCGCGCAGCCGGTCACACAGGGCTTCAACCAGCCGCACGCCGGCTTCCTCATGCCCCGTATGTCGTGGCCACTCCTCGGCGGGCGTCAGGCCCTTGCCCAAGTCATGTACCAGCGCAGCGAAGCGCACCGGTGCATCCTGCGACAAGCGTGCCGACTGCTCCAGGACCAGCATCGTGTGTACACCAGTGTCGATTTCGGGGTGGTGCTCCGGCGGCTGGGGAACGCCGAACAACTGGTCGATTTCTGGGAAAATGCGGGCCAGGGCACCGCAGGCGCGTAGTACTCGAAAGAACGCGGCCGGCTCGGGCTCCCGCAGGGCGCGCACCAACTCGTTCCAAACGCGCTCGGCAATCAGTGCGTCCACCTCACCACTGTCCGCCATCTGGCGCATGAGCTGTAGCGTTTCCTCGGCGACCCTGAATCCGAGTGGTGCAAGGCGGGCGGCAAAGCGCGCCACCCGCAGCACGCGCACCGGATCTTCGACAAATGCCTCTGAGACGTGGCGCAACCGTCTGGCCCGCAGGTCGCGCAAGCCACCGTAAGGGTCAATCAATTCGCCGTCGGCGGTTTGCGCCATGGCATTGATCGTTAGGTCGCGGCGGCGCAAATCGTCCTCAAGGGTGACATCTGGCGCAGCATGCACGGCAAAGCCGCGATAGCCAGGACCGGTTTTGCGTTCAGTCCGCGCCAGGGCGTATTCCTCATGGGTCTTGGGGTGGAGAAAAACGGGGAAATCCTTGCCCACGGGTCTATAGCCGAGCGCCAGCATGTCCTGCTCGGTGGCACCCACGACGACCCAGTCGCGGTCCGTGACCGGGAGCCCGAGCTGCTGGTCACGCACGCATCCGCCGACGAGGTAGCTCTTCATGGAGCTATGGTAGCCGGGCGGGTGGGGTGAGGCGATAGCCGTAAATCAGTGCAGCCCGAACGCAGTGCTGGCGGAATCTGGAATCTTGTGCCTGCGGTCCACAGAACCTGGCCGCCCGACAAGCCATCGGCCGCGCAGCGACGGGCTTGTTCTCGACGAACAGAACCAACATTTCCCGGACTTCGTACCCAAACGGTACTCAGTCCGGGCAACGAGGCCTCACCCTTGCTCGCGGCGCGCGTGCTGGCGAAAGCCCTGGTAGCGCTCGCGTTGGTTGCGGTGTCCCAGGTAGCCCGGAGCCACAGTTTCCAGTGGTGTAGGTTCAAACCCGAATACGTCCGGAAATGGTCCATCGCAGACGCTGTCGACCTGAAGCGAGCGCAGATTGTCCTTTGAAAAGGGCTTGCCGGGCACGTGTTCTAGGAACCGTGCCTGCAGGCTCGACAGGGCCGCGCCGAGCCCAACAATGCGGCGCTTGTGACCAGTGAGATCAGCTACGTACTCAACCAGCTCTTTCAAGGTGTAGACGTGGGGTCCGCACAAGTCGTAGCGCTGCCCATAGGTCTTTGGATCGTCGAGGGCGCGTGCGAAACACTCGGCCACATCGCCGACATAGATAGGTGCAAAACGGGCCTGAGCGCAGGCCAGCGGCAATATCGGAGGAGCAAATCGTAACAGCGCAGCGAACCGATTTAGAAAGCTGTCCTCGACACCGAAAATCACGGATGGACGAAAACTGGTGACGTTCAGACCAACCTTGGTGTGAACCAGATTCTCACCTTCGCCCTTGGTGCGCAGGTAGTAGCTCGCGCCCTTGCCGGCGTCGGCATGCAACGCGCTCATGTGCAGCAAGCGTTTGACCCCAGTGCTTAGCGCGGCATTGACTACTTTCTGGGCGAGATCGACGTGGGCGCGCTGAAAGCCCTTACCATTGTCCCCCTTCTCGTTGAGGATGCCGACCAGATTGATGACGGTGTCGCAGCCCTCGAAGTGGCGTTGCAGTTGTTTTTCCTCGTGGACGTTGGCCTGCAATACCGTGACCGTCGGCAGGACCAGAAGGTGCCGCCGGCGTTCGGGTCGGCGGGAAAGGACCTTAATATCGTGACCGTCCCGAGCCAATCGACTGGCGATATGCGTGCCGACGAAGCCTGAACCCCCAACGATGCAGACAGTGTGTTGCTTCATGCTGCTCGAACCCCTCTGTTGCCCCACGACCGTCGTGCGGGATCATGTTGTCATTTTAAAGCCAGGAAGGCCTGGGATTTTCACCAGCCCCCGCGGGCGGGTCAAGCCAATTGCGTCGGACAATGCGATGAACCCGCGCTCGGAGTGCGCGTCTATACTAGGTAAATCCGAGCGTTTTACGCTGCAAAGCCCATTGGGGCGCTGCGTCGCCCGGGCACCCCCACAGGCCAAGGAGTCGTTATGAGCTTCGCAGTGATCAATCCAGCTACCGGCGCCACCATTAAGGAAATCCAGGCGTGGGGCGAGGCGGAACTAGAGCAGGCCCTGGCCCAAAGTGCTGTTGCCGCGGCAGATTGGGCGGCACTGCCCCTGGGTCAACGTTGCGAGCTGATGCGGGCGGCAGCCGAGGTTTTGCGAAAGCGGCGCGATCATTATGCCAAGCTCATTACCCAGGAAATGGGCAAGCTGCTGCGCGAGTCGCAGGCTGAAATCGACAAATGCGCCTGGGTTTGCGACTACTACGCCGACGAGGCGGCGGCCTTTCTCGCCGACGAGGCCATTGCCTCTGACGCCACGCAAAGCTACGTGGCCTACTTGCCCCTCGGGACCGTGCTGGCGGTCATGCCCTGGAATTTCCCGTTCTGGCAAGTGTTTCGCTTTGCGGCCCCCGCGTTGTGCGCCGGCAACACGGGTCTGCTCAAACACGCCTCCAACGTGCCCGAATGCGCCCTGGCGATCGAAGAGGTTTTTCGAGAGGCGGCATTCCCCAGTGGCGTATTTCAGACGCTGATGATCCGCGCCTCGCAGGTGAAGCGCGTCATCGAAGATCCCCGGGTCCACGCGGTGACGCTCACCGGCAGCGAACCGGCGGGTCGCTCGGTGGCCGCCACCGCGGGCGCGCAGATCAAGAAGTCGGTCCTGGAATTGGGTGGCTCGGATGCGTTCGTGGTGCTGGAAGACGCAGATCTCGATCTTGCCGTGCAAAACGCGGTGGCGTCGCGCTTCCTAAACTGCGGACAGAGCTGTATCGCTGCGAAGCGATTCATTGTGGTGGATGCGATCGCCGAAGACTTCGTGGCCCGTTTCAAGGCCGGGACCGAGGCTCTACAGGTCGGCGACCCGCTCGATGACAGCTCTACGTTGGCGCCAATGGCGCGTACTGATTTGCGTGACGAATTGCATCAGCAAGTGCTGGACACCATTGCTGCTGGCGCTGTTGTGGCAACCGGCTGTGAGCCTGTCGCAGGACCGGGGGCTTACTACAAGCCTTCGATACTGGATGGCGTCGGCCCTGGCATGCGTGCTTACGAGGAAGAATTGTTTGGCCCGGTTGCCATCGTGATTCACGCCCGCGATGAGGACGACGCCCTACGCATCGCCAACGAATCGCCGTTCGGTTTGGGCGGCAGCGTGTGGACGCGCGATAGCGCCCGCGGCGAGCGCGTGGCGCGCGCAATGCAATCTGGCGCCACCTTCGTCAATGGCATGGTTAAAAGTGACCCACGGCTGCCATTCGGTGGCGTGAAGCGCTCCGGCTACGGTCGCGAGCTGTCGCGTCACGGGATCCAGGAGTTCGTCAATGCCAAGACCATATGGATCCGGTGAGGGGAAGTGGTTAATTGGAGAGGTTGGCTGATTGCGGAATTCGTCCGCTGCCAGGTGTTCGTTGATCGGGGACACGTTGCCTCAGTTGTCTGACGACGAGCCACATAACTTCGTCACGACTTCCTCCGTCATTCAATCAACCACCGCGTTTCTCCAATCGACCAATTAGCTAACCGACTATTGTTTAACTAGTTCGCTCCCAGTGTTCTATCATCAGGCGCTCTGCCCAGCTGGCGTCGCCGACTTGGAACCCACCTCATCGCTCAAGCGCAGTCTTTCTCTGCCCCTGCTAACGTTCTACGGCATTGGTTCCATCGTCGGGGCGGGCATCTACGTGCTCGTTGGCAAAGTGGCGGGCATGGCCGGCGTCTACGCACCGCTGGCGTTTCTCGTCGCATCGGCGCTGGCGGTGTTCTCGGCCTTCTCCTATGCAGAGTTATCGGCGCGTTATCCTTTGAGCGCCGGCGAGGCGGTCTACGTCAAACACGGCCTTGGGGCGCGCGGCCTTCCTGGGGCAGTCGGTGTGATGTTGGTTGCGATCGGCGTGGTCTCCGGCGCGACATTGATCCACGGCTTTGCCGGTTACCTGCGGGTGTTTGTCGCGCTGCCCGACTGGTTTGTCCTTGCCGCGCTGACCCTCGTGTTGGGAGCGATCGTGGCCTGGGGTATTACCCAGTCAGCTTTGGTGGCCGCCGCCATCACCATTGTGGAAATCGGCGGTTTGCTCGTAATCGTGTGGGTTGTTCCATCACAGCTTGGATGGGAACGGTTCGTCTCGATGAGTTGGCTACCGCCCGCCGATATCGGTATGTGGGTTGGCGTGCTGAGTGCAGCGTTTGTCGCTTTCTATGCCTACGTGGGTTTTGAAGATATTGTTAACGTTGCTGAGGAAGTCCGGGACGCACCGCGCACCCTTCCGCGCGCCGTAATCATCGCGTTGGTGGTGACTTCTACACTGTACCTGCTGGTGGCGGTCGCTAGCGTTGCGGTGATCGTGCCCGCCGAGCTCGCCGCCAGTGATGCTCCACTAGCGCTAGTTTATGAGCGCGCGAGCGGTGAGTCGCCTGCATTCATTGCGCTCATCAGTCTGCTGTCAGTCGTCAACGGTGCCCTGATCCAGATCGTGATGGCCTCCCGGGTTCTATACGGCATGGGACGACAAGGCTGGCTCCCGAACTGGGTGGCGCGCGTGCATCCGCGCAGTCGCACGCCACTAGCGGCCACGGCGATGGTGACGACGTTGATTCTGCTTTTTGCGCTGTGGTTGCCTCTGGTGACCCTGGCCAGACTGACGAGCTTTGTCACCTTGTCGGTGTTTGCTCTGGTGAACCTGTCGCTGTGGCGAATAAAACGGCGCGACGTTGGGCCGGCCGCTGCGTTCAATGTACCGAAATGGGTGCCGTTGGTCGGTTTCGTTGTGTGCACTGCATTCCTGATTTTTCAGCTTGCACTTGGTGTGCATCAACTGGATTGAAGAGCGCGGATGCTTGCTTGGATCATCTACCTGGGTTTGGGCGCGTTCGCCGGCACCGTGGCAGGCTTACTCGGTGTTGGCGGCGGGCTCATTGTCGTGCCCGTGCTCGCCATCATCTTTGCCCAGCAGGGTGTCAGCGCCGAACATCTGATGCACCTGGCAGTAGGCACTTCACTCGCGACGATTGTGCCAACGTCGATCTCCTCAGTGGTTGCCCACCATCGCCGGGGGGCCGTGCTGTGGCAGGTGTTCAAGCGGCTGGTGCCCGGAATCGTCGTGGGCGCCGCCGCCGGGGCGCTGCTGGCAAAGTTCCTGGACACGGCCGTGCTGCGAACTACTTTTGGCGTGTTCGAGTTGCTCGTTGCCGCCCAGTTGGCCCTGGACATCAAACCCGCTCCGCATCGTGACTTACCCGCTCGCTCCGGTATGACCTTGGCCGGGACGGTGATCGGCGCCGTCTCGGCCGTGCTGGGAATCGGCGGTGGAACCCTGACGGTACCCTTTCTGGTCTGGTGCAACACGCAGGTGCGCCAGGCCGTGGCGACCTCTAGCGCCTGCGGCTTGCCCATTGCCATTGCGGGCGGGGTTGGGTTCGTCGTCACGGGGTGGGAGGCTGCCAGCGAGTTGCCATCGTCGAGCCTCGGATTCGTCTACCTGCCGGCGCTGCTTGGCATCAGCGTGGCCAGCGTGGCGTTCGCGCCGCTTGGCGCGCGCCTGGCCCATTGGTTGCCTCCCGGCACGCTGAAACGGATCTTCGCCGTCTTTCTTGCCATCCTGGGGCTGCGCATGCTTCTGGCCTGAGCCCCTCGTCGCCGGCGGATTCCTCAAGCCCCATGCTCGAGGGGTCGATACCGAAGCGGAAGGTGGGCTCCGCAGTCGCATTAGGTGCGTGAACAGCAGCGCATGGCGGCCGTCGCTGATCTCGCCATGTCCGTTGAAAGCATCAAAGGTTTCCAAAGCATGCTGCGTCGGCTGTCGGCCCAATCAGTCAACCGAATTCTTGTCGGTAGCTTCGTGCTGGTGGCCGTGGTCCCGGTGCTGTTCATATCGGCATCCCTTTATCGCGTAGCCTGGGATGATGCCTGGCGCGAAATCAACGAAAAGCATCGCCTGCTCGCCGAGAACCTGGCTCCACCCATAGCCATCTACGTGGACGACCATCGCCGTCAACTTGGATTGCTGGCAACATCCCTGGTGGAAACCTCCGGTCGCCTGCTCGACGAAGCCGAACTACAGCGCCATGTGCACGAGGCTTTTGGCCATCTTGGCGGGTTTCGTTCGCTCACCCTTGTCGACCTGTATGGTCAGGCTCTGGCCCATCAGGCCGATGACGGTCGTGCGTTGCCGGCTGACTTGAGTTTCGCCAGTGAGCCGTGTTTCGTGGACGCCCTCGCGCGTGGCGCCGGTACACTGTCCGGCATCAAGGCGAGCGTGCTCAGCGGCAAACCGACTCTGGTGTTGTCACAGCCGGTGCTGGCCGCGGACGGGCAGGTGGCGGCGGTCCTCCTGGGAGAACTGCGCGTTGCGCTTATCGAAGACCTGCGCCGGCGCATCAAGTTTGGCGAGCGTGGCCACGCTGCCATTGTCGACCAGCGCGGACATGTCATCGCCCACCCCAACCCCGCATGGATGGCGGAAATGCGCGATCTGTCGGACTGGCCCATCGTGCAGGCGATGTTGGCCGGGAACACGGGTGCGACCGAGTTCTACTCGCCGTTCGTTGGCCAGCAGATGATCGCCGGTTATGCCGCAGTGCCCGAACTGGGCTGGGGCGTGATGGTGCCGCAGCCCAAGTCTGAGGTCAGCGCGCAAGTTTTCAAGGTAATGAGCTCGCAGCTGGCGTGGAGTGCCGCCGGGCTGGTGTTGGCGTTGGTTCTCGGGCTGTGGCTGGCACGTTGGATTACACGACCGATACAGGCGTTGGCGGTCGCTGCTCGCGAGTTGGTCGACAACCGCTTCGAAGGTGACATACCCGAGCCGCAGGGGCGGGTGCCGATGGAGATTCGGGATCTGGGCGCCGTGTTGTACAACCTGGTCGCCGGGTTGCAGCACTCGCGCCGGGAGATCGGTTCGTTGAATGCGACGCTTCAGTATCGCGTTGATGAAGCGACGCGCAAGTTGCGCAATGCCAATTCACGGCTGCAGACCATGGCGCATCGCGATCACCTCACGGCCCTGGCCAATCGGCGTCATTTCGAAGACTCACTGGCCGAGATTTTGAGCCGGCGCAGCACCGACGTCGACTACGTGTGTCTGATGCTGATCGATGTGGACACCTTTAAAGCTATCAATGATGAATTCGGTCATGCCGCCGGCGATGCGGTGTTGACCCATGTTGCGCGGTTGCTGGAGCGCACCATGCGCCCCGGTGACCTCGTGGCGCGTTACGGCGGTGACGAGTTCGTCGCGCAACTTCGGTGCACGCCGAAAGTGGCGCGCCAGAGAGCCTGGGATATTCATCGGGCGATCTCTGACAGCAAGGTGATCTGGGCCGACAAGACTATTCAATTTACGGTGAGTATCGGTTTGTACTCGCAGCGCCTGCGCGGTCCCGAACAGCTGAATTCGCTCATGCAGCGCGCCGATGCCGCCATGTACGCAGCCAAACAGCGTGGACGCAACACCGTGGTGGAATTGAGTTAGCGCCTTGCGGCTCAGTCGCGCTCGACGACTACCAATTCGTATCCCAGTTCTTGATAGTTCTTGATTTGTACCGGCCCCGCCGGGGTGACGTCGACGTAGTCGGGAAACTCTTCCGGGCTGACGCCGCGCCACGATGCGTGTGTTTCACACACATGCACGGGTATCTGCTGTTCGCTGACCAGCGAGCGCACCTTGGCATGCACCTCTGTGTATTCAGCTTGCTCGCTGGTTTGCAGCGCGAATTGTTCGCGGCCATGGGTGACCACCGCAATGGGCAAATCGGCAAAGCGCTCACGCAGCTGAACGCTGTAGCGTTGGACCTGCGGGATCGCCCAGCGCAATCCATCCGCACCGGCGATAACTTCAAACACGACCCCGGCGGGCGCTGCCTCGCGGGCGAGCAGCGCATCTACAGCGCCCTGATCACACAAGGCGGCGTTGCCGGCGCCGAGCAGCAACGCCAGGAGCAGAGTTGGGCCAAATCTCACGGTGTCGTCCTCGCCCGGAATGTGGTCGCCATAGTGGTTAGCGCAACGGGTCGGTTGCCGCGTCCCGCAGGCACGTGGTCAATGCGTCGCCGCCAAGCTTGTGCGCTTGGGCAAAACCGCCGACGAAGCGTGCCTCCACCGGGCGCAAGCGAAACAGCATGAAATCCGCAAACTCGAACAGTTGCGCTGAACTGGGCAGGCGTTGCAGATAGGCGTGCCGAGCCGATCGATAGCTGTTGCTGTCGCGTGCGATGACCTCGACTGTGCCCGTGATAGTGACCCTCGCCAGGGTCTGCGGATCGTCCACGTCTTCCCCATCTACTTGTGTTAAGACCAACGACGCCGAGGCGTGTTCCAGCAAATTGCGGGTGTGCGGTGCCAGGCGGCTCAGGTGCAACAGAAAGCCCGCGGCGCCGTCGTCGAGCGCGTAGGCGACCATCGATGCGAGCGGACCGTCACGGCCTCGAGTTGCCATCGCGCACCAGCGTTGCTCGAGAATCAATGTCGCGATGAGGTGGAGTTGTTCGTCGCTCGGCATGGGACGAGCATGCCACAGTTGCGGCATTCGTTTCAGTGTTTGGCGGGTGGATGTAGCCTGGACGGAATGCCCGTGAGGGTATGGAGTCCGGGGAAGGTTTGTCTCCGTAGACCAATGCCGCGGTTCCCGGACTACGCTAGTACTACGTCCGGGCTACGTCGGGGGCTCTGTCACTCGACCAATCCTCTGATCGACCACCCAACCGGGTCACCCCCCCGTCATCGACATAAACCGCACGACGTGTTCCGGGTTCTCGGTGAAGTGATGCCGCTCCGGCTTTAGCGCAATGGCCTGGCGGATATGCTGAGTGAGCTCGTCCTGATCGATGCCGGCACGCAACAGTGGCCGCAGCGCATACTTGTGCTCCTGACCCAGGCACATGTGCAGCACGCCATCGGCGGTGAGGCGCACGCGATTGCAGGTTGCGCAGAAGTGCTGGGACATCGGTGTAATGAAGCCGACGCGCAGGTTGGTGCCCGCCACTTGCACGTAGCGCGCAGGACCACCGCCGGGCATGACCCCAGGCAGCAGCTCGAAGCGTCTGGAAAGGCGCTGCCTGATCTCGCCGAGGCTGATGAAGTGCTCACCGGCGCGGCGCCCCGGTTCGCCAACGGGCATGGTTTCGATGAAGCGCAGGGTCAGAGCGTGCTCGATACAAAACTCGACCATGGCGTCAACCTCGTCGTCGTTGATACCGCGCATGACGACCATGTTGATCTTGATGGGCGCAAAGCCGGCGGCGATGGCAGCGCGAATGCCCTTGAGCACCTTCTCCAGCCGACCTCCGGTGATGCGCCTGAAGCGCTCGGGGTCGAGCGAATCGAGACTGATGTTGACCCGCATGATGCCCGCCGCCCGCAGGTCGGAGGCATGTTTGTCCAGGCGTGTGGCGTTGGTGCTCAGGGACAAATCGTCGATGCCCGGCAAGGCCGCCAGACGTTGTGCCAACTCGGGCAGATTCTTGCGCACCAGCGGCTCGCCTCCGGTGAGGCGTACGCGATGCGTGCCCAAAGCGCCGAATGCGGCGATAACACGTTCGATCTCGGCGAAGCTCAACCAGTGCGCTGGTTCTTGAAAATCCCTGAAGACCTTGGGTAGGCAATAAAAACAGCGCAGATCGCAGCGATCCGTGACCGACAGGCGCACATAATCTATGCGCCGGCCGTGCGGGTCTATAAGGCCTTGTTTAACGCGAGCATCCAAATGAGAGCACCGATCTTGGCTGGGGTTGCCGACAGACACTGTTGCACGAAGTATAAGCCAGCTTAACCGCAAGCGCCGTGAAGGCCCTGATCATCGCGCGGACATTGCCGATTGGCGGCCCATGTCTAGCCTTTGCTCGCCGCGCACAGTCCATCCAGGATTGCCCCGGCCTGTTCGGCCGTCTGCACACCGATGCCCGCCAAGGTACCGTCGATGAGTACCGCGGGGATAGTGCGCAGATTGAGCCGCTCGGCCAGCGTGTGCCCATCCGGATCGTCGATGTGTACCAGGCTGAAACGGACATTTCGCTGCGTGCTCAGGGTGCGCCAGACGCTTTCGGCCTGAGCGCACACCGCGCAGGTATTGGAGACCAGAAGCTGGATATGCATCCCCGCATGCTCCTTTTGCGCCCGCTCAGGTCGAAAGGGACCGGACATTGGGCCACGGGTGGTTGCGTTCGGACCAACATAGTGCAAGCTTGGCCTATCTGGCCTTGACCGACGTCAAGGTAGCCGGCGAGGAGTGGAGTGATGAGCGAGGCAGTCGGGACGGCACTGCGCGCTGAGTTGCAGACAGTCTATTTGTTCTCGGCGCTGAATCCGCCGCAGTTCGATGAGGCATTGGCTGACGCGCGTTGCCTCACGCTGGACAAGTCGCAGCAGCTCTTCGAACAGGGCGCACCCGCCCGACACTTCTATTATGTGCGCCGTGGCCTGATCAAACTCTACCGACTGTCTCCTGAAGGCGAGGAGAAAATTATCGAATTGGTCGGTCCGAGCGAAAGTTTTGCCGAAGCGCTGATGTTCGCCGAGGGGGAGGCCGTGTATCCGGTCAGTGCTCAGGCGCTGGAGGTCACCGAGCTCGTCGCGCTCAACAGTCGCCACTATCGCGACGTGCTACGTGGCTCCGTGGACACCTGTTTTCGCGTAATGGGCAAGCTGAGCCGGCGGCTTCGGGCGCTGATTGAGGAGATCGATCGCCTCAGCCTGCACAATGCCACCTATCGACTGGTGACCTATCTGCTGCAGCAACTCCCTCCCGGTGTGCCCACAGCACCCAATGTTCAGCTCACAACGGCCAAGACCGTCATTGCCTCGCGTCTGTCGATCAAACCGGAGACCTTTTCCCGAATCCTCGCCCGTCTTACCCAGCGCGGTCTCATCGAGGTCCATGACACCAACATCGTGCTGCGCGATATCGCGGCCTTGGAGCGCCTTGTCGCCGCCGAAGAGTGAGCATTGCCCGGACGGCGCTGGCTGGTCCGCCGGGATTCCGGCATAATCCGGGCCGAAACATGCAAGAACAAATGAGAAAAATGTCCACCTCTCCTGAGGAACCTGCCCAGACCGCTGTTTCCACCGGGATCGATGCCGCCCCGCTCTTGGAGGGGGTCGACCTGGAGTGCGCCCGCGACGAGCGACTGCTATTCAGCGGTCTGAGTTTCGTGCTGCGCCCCGGGCAGATCCTGCAGATCGAGGGCGCCAACGGCAGCGGTAAGACCAGCCTCTTGCGCATCCTGTGCGGGCTCACGCTCGCCACCGAGGGTGAAGTGCGCTGGATGGGGCAGGATATCCACGAGGTACGTGCCGACTACTACGCCGATCTGGCCTACATCGGCCACGCGCACGGGGTAAAGGATGACCTCACGCCGGTCGAGAATTTGCGCATCGCCACGGCGTTGGGCAACGCCAAGCCCGATGCGCTGAGCGACGAGGCGCTGGAAGAAGCCCTGTTAGCGGTAGGGTTATTCGGCTTCGAGGATCAGCTCGCGCAGACATTGTCGGCTGGTCAGCGCCGGCGCGTTGCCCTGGCGCGGTTGCTGCTAACGCGGGCGCGGCTGTGGATTCTGGATGAGCCTCTAACTGCCCTGGACCGCGCTGGCCATGAGAAGATTGAAACCATGTTGACCGAACACGCCCAGGGTGGTGGGATGGTAATTTTTACCTCCCATCACGCGCTCAACCTGCACAGCGACGTCGTCACCACTCTGCATATTGGCACATGAGCGGTCCCGGTCTTTCGCACGCGTTTCGCATTGTACTGAAACGCGATCTTACCTTGGCCTACCGACACCGCTCGGAGCTGGCGAACCCGCTGCTATTTTTCGTCATCGTGGTGAGTCTGTTTCCGCTGGCCGTGAGCCCCGAACCGTCGCTGCTGGAAAAGGTCGCCCCCGGGGTCATCTGGGTGGCGGCCCTGTTGGCAACTATGTTGTCGCTGCATGGGATTTTCCGCTCTGACTACGACGACGGCGCCTTGGAGCAGATGCTGCTCAGCTCCCATCCGGTGTTCGTGCTGGTCCTGGCCAAGGTGTCGGCCCATTGGCTGATCACCGGTCTGCCGCTCATCCTGTTGTCACCGCTGCTCGGCGTGCTCATGCACCTGCCGACGGATGCCATGCCCACACTGGTAGCCACCCTGGCGCTCGGAACGCCGGTGTTGAGCCTGGTCGGCGCCATCGGCACCGCGCTGACTGTGGGCCTGCGGCGTGGCGGTGTGCTGTTATCCCTGCTGGTTTTGCCGTTATACATCCCGGTGCTGATTTTCGCCGCCAATGCGGTGGGCGCCGCTGGCGCCGGCCTGTCGGTCGCCGGACAGCTGTATTTTCTGGGCGCGCTGCTGGCGTTGGCCCTGACTTTGGCCCCCATCGCCACAGCCGCCGCCCTGCGCATCAGCGTGCGCTAGATTGACCTACATCAAGTATCAGGAAATAGGTAAGATAGAAAATTCGACTTCGGCGGCGTGAGCTCGCCCAAGAACTGTATGAGGACGGGACCCTATGTGGGCGTTTCTGCATCGACTGGCATCGCCGCGCTACTTCTACGACTTGGCCGGGCGCATGATCCCGTGGTTCGGTTGGAGCACGCTGGTGTTGATGATCGTGGGGCTCGTTGGCGGGTTGTTGTTTGCCCCGGCGGACTACCAGCAGGGTGACAGTTTCCGCATCATCTATATCCACGTGCCCGCCGCCTGGATGTCGATGTTTGTCTACGTCGTCATGGCCAGCGCGGGAGCGATTGGTTTGATCTGGAAGATCAAGATGGCGGATGTGATCGCCTGGGCTTCGGCGCCGCTGGGGGCTTCGTTCACCTTTCTCGCGCTGGCGACGGGTTCGCTGTGGGGCAAGCCAATGTGGGGCGCGTGGTGGGTGTGGGATGCACGCCTGACCTCCGAGTTGATCCTGCTGTTTCTGTACCTGGGTTTCATCGCATTGGGATCGGCGATCGAGGACAAGCGCACCGCCGCAAACGCCTGTGCGGTGTTGGCGTTGGTGGGATTGGTGAATATCCCGATCATCCATTTCTCGGTGGAATGGTGGAACACGCTGCATCAGGGCGCCACGGTGACCAAGTTCGACAAGCCTTCAATCGACACCCGGATGTTAATTCCCCTGCTCGTGATGTGGTTGGGCTTCATGACCTACTACGCCACCACGGTGCTGATGCGCGCTCGTGTCGAGGTGCTGCAGCGCGAGCGCAACAACAGCTGGGTTCAGGAACTAACCGCGGGAAATTGAGTCAATGCAATTCGAGAGT
>Ga0111166_1007_pt1 | contig 46112 bp, 46 predicted proteins | sample DeeMarSeWOR28_12_FD_80267 | JGI IMG/M metagenome (GOLD analysis project Ga0111166, IMG submission 80267) | Thiotrichales bacterium SG8_50
CTTGTCTGGCTGTTCGTACAGTCGCTAACCCGGGTCATCCATGCTGTTTACTGATAATCGCAACGAGCTGCGCAACGTTTTCCGCCAAGCCTGGCGCAAGCGTATGGATAACGCTGCGATGGAGCCATTGGAGGCGCTCGTTGCCCAGGTCGTGCAGGAACACCCCGAGTACCATTCGCTGCTCGAGGGTCCGGAAGAGAATCTCGAGCGCGACTATCTGCCCGAGATGGGCGAGACCAACCCATTTCTGCATATGGCAATGCACTTGGCGATCCGTGAGCAACTGGCCGCACAACGCCCCCCTGGCATCGTCGCCGCCTACCAGGCCATGCTCGAGGCGCTACCCGACGCGCACCGTGTCGAGCATGAAATGATGGAGTGCCTGGCCGAAAGTCTGTGGCAGGCGCAGCGCACGGGCCAGCTCCCTGATGAGCGCGCCTACCTCGAGTGCCTGCGCCAGCGAGGACAACACTGAGGTGGCGCGCAGCTTCGACACTGACAGCTCACCGCTGTTCGACCTCCTCGCCCGCACTGCCCTCAGCGACCAGAGGGCCTTCTCTCAGCTCTATCAGCTCACCAGCGCGAAACTGTTTGCTGTAGCCATCCGTATCTTGAAACATGAGGAACGCGCCGAGGAGTGTCTCCAAGAGGCCTTCGTCAACATCTGGCGCCAGGCCGGCACCTACAATGCCGACAAGAGCGCACCCATGACTTGGATGACCACAGTGGTACGCAATCGGGCGCTGGATCTGCTCCGCCAGAGGCGCCCGGAGGTGCAAGCAGATAACCCACAAGTGCTTGAAAATTTTCGGGATGATTCGGATCGCACGGACAACGTGGCCTTCGCAGACGAGCACCGGCGGCTGGAGGACTGCCTCGGTGAGCTCAAGGACGCCCAGCGTCGCTGCGTGCTGCTTGCCTACTACGGTGGGCACACCCACCCCGAGTTGGCAGCGCAGCTGCAGGTGCCCGTAGGTACCGTGAAGACATGGATCAGACGAGGTCTGCAGCAACTGAAACAGTGTTTGGACTGATGAGACCACGCGACCAACAATTGCGCGACCATCTTGCTGCCGAGTACGTGCTGGGCACGCTGCACGGCCGTGCCAGGCGCCGCTTCGAGCGCTGGCTCGAAGACGACCGCGAACTGGACGCAGCAGTCGCGGCCTGGGCGGCTCGCCTGTTCCCGCTCGCCCAGGCGCTGCCGCCTGTCGCCCCCTCGGCCAGGGTCTGGGGTGCCATCAGCACCCGGATTGGGGCCGTGCAAACCCCAGCCACGGCCCGAACCCGCTGGTGGGACAACATCGGTTTCTGGCGTTCACTTGCCGCCACCGCGGCAAGTCTGGTCGTGGTGCTCGCCGTGCTGCTGGCCCTGCCCGGCCGCGAGCAAGGCCCGGCCGAGGGGCACATGGTCATGGTCGCCAACCGCCAGGCAGAGCCTCTGTGGGTGGTCAGCGCCAGCGGCCAACAGAACAGGTTCAAGGTCAAGACCTTGCGCCCGGCTGGCATGGCGCCCGAGAAAGTTTGCGTGCTGTGGCTGATCTGGCCGGACGGCTATGCGGCGCCGCTGGGCGAGCTGCCCGAACGCATTGGTAGTATCGATGTGCGCATGCCCAAGGGACTGGCCCGTGATCCCATGAGAGCCCAGGTGGCGGTGAGCGTTGAATCCGCTGGCGCCCCGGTCACGGCTCCAAGCCGCGAGCTGGTGTTCAAGGGGCCGTGGGTTAGCCTTTGAGGTCGAGAGCGCGTGAACTTTGCGTGATCATTGCTCTCTACACTGACTTTGGCTGGTAAATTTTGCAGCCTTCGAATCCACTGATTGGGCCGCCACGTATATGTGTTCATTCCCTGCGTACGTGGCCGGCAATTGCGACAGGCAGGGGAAAACAAGCGCCTTAACTGTGAAACTGTAATGGAGGAAATACCATGTCCAAGAAGACCCTGAAGCCCGTCACCCTGGCTGTTGGCACCGCATTCGCAGCGACGCTTGCGATGAGCAACGTCGCCATGGCCGATACCAACCCCTTCGGCATGTCCGACCTGTCCAGCGGCTATATGGTTGCCGGCAAGGAAGGTCAGTGCGGCGGAGCCAAAACCGAGAAGGAAGGACAGTGTGGCGGCGCCAAAGCCACCTCGGAAGGCAAATGTGGCGAAGGCAAGTGCGGTGGTGACAAGGGCAAGGAAGGCAAGTGCGGTGGTGCTAAGGCGACCTCCGAAGGCAAGTGTGGCGAAGGCAAGTGCGGTGGTGACAAGGGCAAGGAAGGCAAGTGCGGTGGTAACAAGTAAGTAGGAACCGAAACCATGAACACACCAACATATTCTGTTCATGGCGCCGGTTTGGGTTTGCGGCGGGCCCTCATGGGTCCGCTCGCCCACCAACCGCCGAATCAGGTTGGCTTCATGGAAGTGGCACCGGAGAACTGGATCGGCGTGGGTGGACATTTCGGTAAGCAGTTCCGCCGTTTCACCGAGCGCTACCCTTTCGTATGCCATGGCCTGTCGCTGTCACTGGGCAGCCCAAGTCCATTGGACGAGGCCTTTCTCTATCGCCTCAAGAGATTTCTCGACGAACACGCGATCCGCTGCTACAGCGAGCATCTGAGCTACTGCAGCGACGACGGTCACCTCTACGACCTGCTGCCCATACCATTCACCGAGGACGCAGTCCACTATGTGGCCGAGCGCATTCGTCGCACGCAGGATATCCTGGAGCGCCCAATCGCGATCGAAAACGTCTCTTATTACGCTGCGCCCGGCAAGGAGATGGAGGAGATTGAGTTCGTCAGCGCCGTACTGAACGAAGCCGACTGCCAGCTCCTGCTCGACGTCAACAATATCTATGTCAACAGCGTCAACCACGGTTATGACGCACTCGAATATCTTCGCGCACTGCCCGGTGAACGCATCTCATACTTCCACGTGGCCGGGCATTACAACGAGGACGTTGATCTCATCGTTGACACCCACGGGGCTCCAGTTGTCGATCCGGTGTGGAAGTTGCTCGATCGGGCGTACGAACATTTCGGCGTCGTACCGACCTTGCTGGAACGCGACTTCAACCTGCCCCCGCTGCCCGAGCTGCTGGGCGAGGTGGACATGATTGTCGAACTGCAGCGCAAGTGGACAGCACAACATGACGCCCGCGCGCACGCCAAATAAGCCGCCAGCTTTCGTCGCTAAGCAGCTGGAGTTCGCGGCCCACGTCCGCAATCCTGAGCACAACCCCCTGCCCAATGATGTCGAAGACCGACGCATGGGCATTTACCGCGAACTGTTCTACAACAACGTAGAAGATTTCATGGCCAGCAGCTTTCCGGTCATGCGCAAGTTGTTCGATGACGAGCGCTGGCACGCAATGATTCGCGACTATTTCGCCCACCATAAAGCGCATACCCCGTTGTTCCCGGAGATGCCGCGCGAATTTCTCAAGTATCTCGAGTCCGAGCGCAAGCCTGACCCGAACGATCCGCCGTTCCTTAGCGAACTCGCGCATTATGAGTGGGTCGAGCTCGCCTTGAGCCTCGCCGACGAAGAGTTACCTGACACCAGCGAGTATGCCGAAGGCGATCTGCTCGATGGCATCCCGGTGCTGTCACCGCTGGCCTGGCTGCTCAGCTATGAGTTCCCGGTCCACAGAATCGGGCCCGATTTCCAACCTGAAACCCCTGAGGCACAACCTACGTATCTTGTTGTGTACCGTGACCGCAAAGATGAGATCGGTTTCATCGAGCTCAATCCGGTGACAGCGCGATTGCTACAGTTGATCAGCGAGAATGAGGACAAGACGGGCCGCGAGCTCATGGAGATGATCGCCGCTGAATTGCGGCACCCGAATCCCGCGACTGTCGTCCAAGGTGGCCAGTCGATTCTCCGCGACCTAGTCGAACGCACGGTCTTGCTGGGCGCGCGCAAGCCCCGCTGACAGCTGCTAGAACAAACCACAACAAGATTCCAGGAGGTTGTCATGCAACTTTTGCAGCAGCTACAGACATTGCTCGATCGCACGCGCGTGTTCGATTTCATCGCCCCATTGGCTCTACGACTTTTTCTGGCGCCCATTTTCATACTTGCCGGCAGTAACAAGCTGGCAAACGTCGAAAACGTAGCCGCATGGTTCGGCGATCCCGAATGGGGGCTCGGCTTGCCCTTCCCCACACTGATGGTGTATCTGGCGGGTGGCACGGAGTTCATCGGCGGCATACTGCTGATAGCCGGCTTCGCAGTGCGCTGGATAGCGGTGCCATTGATGTTCACCATGGCCGTGGCCGCCGGCACGGCACATTGGCAGAACGGTTGGCACGTCCTGCCCGAAACCGAGCTGACCGTCCCCTGGGAATGGCGTACCGACCTGATCGATGAGGCCAACGTTCGCAAAGAGAAGGCGAAAGAGGTCTTGCGCGAACATGGCAACTATGCATGGCTGAGCGAAGCGGGCCCGATTACCATCCTCAAGAACGGCATCGAGTTCGCGGCTACCTATTTCATCATGCTGTTGACCCTGTTCTTCATCGGCGCAGGCCGCTACTTCAGCATCGACTATTGGCTACGGCGGCGGTTCCAGGCGTAAGCACCGCGCACCTGCCCCGACTGAGGATCCTGCATCCGCGTGCTGCCGGGTGCTCCCCCTGAGCTGTACATACCCAGCCAACGCGCGCCGCTGCATTGCCCCCCACTGATAGTCCGTCACTGCAGGCGGGGCGGCGGCTCAGCTGCAACGCCCACTGTTGTTCTGTATGCTTCCACGGGCAAAGGTGGAAGCGCCGCTCTTGCGGCGCAATGCGGCGGCAACACAACAACAAGGAGGGCGATGCATGCTCGAGGTCCTGGGCATTGTGTTCATTGTGCTTGTGGTGCTGGCGCTGGCCGTCGTGGTCCTCGTCGCCTGGAAAATCCGCCGAACAGTGAGGCAAGCCAGGACGTACGCCGCGTTCCAGCAGACGGCTCACATGGCAATGCACATTCACATGCAGCCGGAGCACACCCTTGCCTGGCTGTTAGAACCCACTCCCGCCGCCAATCGCGCCAAGCTGGAATCAGAAGGCTTCACGGAGATCGGCTGTTACAGCGTGCCGGAGCTGGCCGGCACCACATTGTGCGCCCTGGCGAGTGCAGCGGAACATATCGTTGCGATCCTCTACGACACCGCCCAGGGTCAGTTTGTCGACCTGAATGTGCACTACGAGGATGACACCTCGCTCACGGTATCCAACGTGCCAGAGATTGGCGAGCTCGACCGACCCGACGAGCACCCGCTGATTCGCAAACCCGGCGCGGATATCGCTGACCTGCTGGCGATGCTGCGCGAGCAAAGGCTCGACAAACCAGCGTTTTCGTACACCGCCGAGAATTTCCAGTCCAAATTCGAGGAGACCTATCATCGTGAGATGGTCTGGCGCTATGACCGCGGCTACCTCAGTGAGAACGAGATTGAGCACATCGCCCGGCACTCGGACGTCAAGTTGACAAGAGGCGACGTTGACGGCATTCGGTCGATGCTCGACTCGACCCGTACCGCCGAGCTGTATGACCGCTGTTTCGATGTATTCAAGGTACGCAGTCCGTTGTCAATTTCGCAGTTTGAGCGGGTGGAAGCTCGCCTCTTCGTTGTTCACGAAAAGATGGATACCGAGGATTTGGCCGAGACGATCACCACCTATCTGGATCCTGATGGCGATGAGGACGAGTGGATCGCGAAGCTGGATAAGGCGCACACCGATCCGCGTGCGCTCTTTGACAGCTGCAATGCCACGCGAGAGCGCCGCCTCCGAGCCCAGCTCTTGGACGAGATCACCGAACCGGTGAGTGCCGCACTCTATCTTGGCCCGCCCCTGGTCGAAAACGACGACGTTCACTGATTCGTGAAAGTCAGCCTATGTCGCCAGACGGCCAGCCCAGTCGCGGCGCCGTCCGGGGCATGACACACAGGCGGCGCCACTCACCTGCTACATGCAGCAGCTCACCAGGAATTCTTTGATGGCATTCTGAGTCTCGTCATAGTGTGAGATCCAATGGTTGGCGCCGTTGATTACGATCGACCTTGAGCCACCGACCGTGCGCTCAATCGTACAGCTCATACCGGGACGATACTCATCAACCTCTCCCACGATCGCCAACACCGGCACCCGTTCAGGCGCAGATGGCGAGCCGCCTGAGTTGGTACACGCACTACCGAGCACGATCAATCCGGTGAAGTCGGCAGAGTACCAACTGTCCGTCGTATTACCCCCTTCGCTAAACCCCATCAGCACTAGTCGATCTTGATCAATCCATGGCAACTCGCGCAGCGCTTTCAGTGCCACATCGACTTCTTGTTGGCGCATCGCAACTCGCTCACTCATTCCCCCTTTTCCACACAGTTTCTCTCGGCCCGGTCGGGCGAAACTATCCGGCATGAAAAACGCGTACCCTTGCGACAACATCAATTTGCGATAGCTATATGCCTCAGCGCTAATTCCGGCGCAGCCATGCATATAGATTGCCGCAGGAATCTCAATGCCTGGCTTGATGATCCTCTTGGCGTGTTCCCTTTCGAGTTCTTTGTTCAATAGCGGCGTGTATGTTTCTATGCCCCCGCTCAGTGTCGCGGAAGCGGGTAGCGTGTGTTTGCCATATAGCCAGGTGGCTTCCTGTGGAGTCACCCCTTCCGGCAGGCTCTGGCATGCGCCGAGAACGAGTGACGCTAGCACCGTTGCTATCATCTGAACTCTCCTAGGCATAGCGACTCCTCGATTTCGCGAAACAGCCTCGACAGCGATATCGGCGCACGGGCGGCTCATCTTAGTCCGGCTCTTCACGACTCGCACTCGCAGCAGCGGCAGCCCTACAAGCGTTCAACTCCTTCTGAGCACGGAAGAACACCAGGCCAAGCAGCCCCGCCGAGATGACGTCCAGCACCATGCTTAACACGACGAGCACCACGGTGGCCATGAGCACACCGGAGGCGACCGTGATCCAGGCGAAGGGGCGCAGGTAGTCATAGGGGTGCTGAATCGAAAGGATACGCCAGCCCAACAGGGCCATCACGACGCCGTACGGTACCAGCAGAATCACGAACGCAATGAAGGCTGCCCCCAGCTCGCTGGCAGCCTCGTCGCCAAGAAACAGCGATAACACCGTCAGCACTACCGTCAGAGAAATTGCTGAATTGATGTACTTGGCGATACCCGACAGCGCGAAGCGTGACTCGAGCAGCCGCCGCAGCACCAGCAGCAAATGGACCCAGACCAGTGTCAACGCAACCGTCATCGCGTCCATCAACCCCGCCATGAACGGGGCGTCGCTGACGGCCCCGGAGAGCGAAGACACCGCATAGGGCACGCCTAGCACGGCGTAACCAAGCGACAGCCATCCGGCGGTGCCGAGCTGTCGCGGCGTTAGCGCGCCCGAGATAAAGGAGTCGGGCACATGTTCGTCGACCAGCGGAGAGCATGGCGGTTTAAATGGGTTCTCATCGTTCATAAAGATCTCTCATGGCAATCCGTTCATCACGCGAATGATCTGTCAGGCGTGGTCCCCAAGCCGCAGCACGGAATCGACGACCAGGAATAAGGCAATCACCCACAGGGCGTAGCGCAACAGGCTTCGGTAGGTCTCGGTATTGATGCGTTTGCGCCAGCGTATGCCCAACCAGAGACTGACCAATACCGGCGGCAAAGTCCACAGCGTCATAGCAAGTGCCTGTTCAGTAAACGCACCGTTGACGAGGAAACCAGCGATTTGACCGGACTTGCTGGTGATGAAGCTCAAATTGAACGTCGCCACCATCAACACTGGATTCATGCGGGTATACAACGCATAGGCGACCAGCAGCGGCGCGAAAATATTTACCAGCCCAGCCAATAACCCGAGGCCCAATCCCAGCCCAGCCATCACCCACGGTGGGCTGCGCCGTTCGTGTTCCGCGCAGGTGAAACGATCGCTGACGAGGTAGGCGATCAGCACCAGCGATAACAGCAGGTGCAGCGGCTCGGTGTCCACAGACAACAACACCTGCGTTCCGAGAAAGCTGCCAACGACGGTAAAGGTCGGAATCGGCCAGAACGCCCGTAGCGCCTCACGCCAGTGCCGCTCGCTCAGGATGCTGACTAGATTGATGCTGACCGTCGGTATCAGTGTCACCAGCACCGCAGCCGGCAAGTCCATTGTCAACACGAGCAACGGCGTGCTGATGAGCGGAAAGCCGAAACCGAAGATGCCATGCGCACAAGCCGCAACGACCAGGATCAGCAGCACACTTGGATCAGGCATCCCGCGCGTATCCCGCGCGAGGCCATCGCCTAAGACCCCAATTGATTGTGGTTGTGGTGTTGGCCCGCACCGTTTGTCTCTGCGCCCGACTTGTCAGGAGGTTCGAAGCAAACCACGCGGACGAACCGGACGGACCCAAGAGTGCAGGGAAAGACAAGAAACTAAAGTGGAGAGAAGCGGTCGCACGCTGTGAGTGTTCGGCCCTAACAAGAAGGCGCACTGAGAGCGGCCGTCGCAGTCAGTGCTTCGGACCAAGCAGCTCGATCTGGTAGCCGTCGGGATCTTCGACAAAGGCGATGATGGTTGTACCGGCATTCATGGGCCCGGGCTCCCGAATGATCTTGCCGCCGCGCTCGCGTATGGCTTCAGCGGCCTGGTAGACGTCGTCCACTTCCAGGGCTATGTGACCGAATGCGTCGCCGAGCGCATACTTGTCGGTGCCCCAGTTATAGGTCAGCTCGAGCGCGGCCTCGTCTTTCTCCTCACCGTAGCCGACGAAGGCCAGGGTAAATTCACCTTTGGGGTAGTCCTTGCGCCGCAATAGCTTCATGCCCAGGACTTCAGTGTAGAACTGAATCGAGCGATCCAAATCGCCGACGCGGAGCATTGTGTGCAGAATTCTCATAGCACTTCCTCTAGGCTCAATGGTGAGGTTTCGTTGACTGGTTAGCATGGTCTCGATGAAGCAACACTTGATGTGGCTTGGACGAAGTCTCCGTCAGAGCACGGCATCCGGGAGGAACCGCGAATAGACCACTTCCGGTTTGATTACCAAACCAACTTTTCGGACTCCGCCGCCGTTCGGCCCCGGACTACATTTCGAGCTACACCGATTCCTCGTAGTGGCACACGTAATCGATCAAATCATCCACTTCGATTTCGAACTGCGAATCAGCCGGTACGGAAAATCTATCACCCGCCTGATAAGGAATCCACGCCTGCTCAGTGGCCTGCTTGACGCGGCAATGCCCCTGCAGAATATCGACGGTCTCGGCCGCCTGGGTCGAAAACCGGTACGTGCCGGGCAGCATGACGCCAAGTGTCTTCATCTCGCCTTCGGCGGTCACGACCGTGCGGCTCGTCACGCGTCCTTCGTGATAGACATTCGCCTTGTGGCGAATCGTGGCGTTGGTGAATTCCATGTAAGACCTCCCCGCGTCAGCCGCTCACTCACGTGCGCCTTAACGTCGTTGCTTGCTGGCAGCAATGCGCAGGCGCAGCGCGTTGAGCTTGATGAAGCCTTCTGCGTCCTTCTGGTTGTACGCACCGGCATCTTCTTCAAACGTCGCGATGCTGGCGTCGAATAGCGAGTCTGAATCCGATTGGCGCCCGACGACGATGACGTTGCCTTTGTAGAGCTTCAGACGTACCTTGCCGTTGACGGCGACCTGTGAGGCGTCAATCATTTGCTGCAGCAGCTTGCGCTCAGGTGACCACCAATAGCCGTTATAGATGAGTGAGGCATAGCGCGGCATCAATTCATCTTTGAGATGGGTCACTTCACGATCCAGGGTGAGCGATTCCATCGCCCGGTGCGCTTTGAGCAATATCGTCCCGCCCGGTGTCTCATATGCGCCGCGCGACTTCATGCCCACATAGCGGTTCTCTACGATGTCTGCGCGCCCAATGCCATTGGCACCACCGATCTTGTTCAAGGTCGCAAGAATCGTAGCGGGGCTCATGTTCTGCCCGTCGAGTGCAACAGCATCGCCTTGGCGAAATTCGATCTCCAGATAGGTGGGGCTATCAGGAGCCTGCTCGGGCGACACCGACCAGCGCCACATATCGTCCTGTGGCTCAGCCCATGGATCTTCCAGGATGCCGCCTTCATAGGAGATGTGCAGCAAGTTGGCATCCATGGAATACGGCGAGCGCGTGCCCTGCTTCTTGAAATCGATTGGAATGCCGTGCTCCTCGGCATAGGCCATGAGGGTCTCGCGCGAGGTGAGATCCCATTCACGCCACGGCGCAATCACTTTAATGTCTGGCCGCAGGGCATAGGCACCCAGTTCGAAGCGCACCTGATCATTACCTTTGCCGGTGGCGCCGTGCGAAATCGCATCAGCACCAGTTTCATTGGCGATCTCCACCAGGCGCTTGGCGATCAGGGGCCGCGCGATCGAAGTACCCAGGAGATACTCGCCCTCATAGAGCGTGTTGGCACGAAACATCGGGAAGACGAAGTCGTGGACGAACTCTTCAGTCAGGTCTTCAATAAAGATCTCACGCACACCCATCTGCTGAGCCTTGGCGCGGGCGGGCTCCACCTCCTCGCCTTGGCCGATGTCGGCGGTGAAGGTCACGACCTCGCAGTCGTACGTGTCCTGCAACCATTTCAGGATGATCGAGGTATCCAAGCCGCCCGAATAGGCGAGTACAACCTTGTTGATATCAGACATTGGGATCTCCGGTGCCACGCTCACGCCGCCCGGCGCACTGCAAAGCGATCGCGTCGCGCCAACGACTATGGGCGCCGATTATACCTGAAGGAGGGAGAGGCTTGGCGCGGATCAGCGCACGAGCTGGACGGTAACGCGCCGATTCTTGGCCCGCCCGCTGTCGCTGCGGTTGGAGGCTACCGGGTGGCTTTCGCCATAGTGGCGAGCACTAAGCCGTTCGGGAGCCACACCTTGGGCAACAAAAAACTCGCGCACGGCTTCGGCGCGACGGCGTGACAAATCCTTGTTGTAGGCTCGGGTACCCTTGCTGTCGGTATGACCTTCGACAACGACGATCTCAACGCTCGGGTCCGCGACAACCCAGGCGGCGACCTGGTCCAGTCGCTTGCGCGCTTCGGCCTTGAGAACGATCTGATCGAACTCGAAGTTGACCAGGCTGTGCTTGACGGCATCAAAGTCATGGCTCAGCAGTTTTTCATTGCACTCGACAAACTGTCCCAGTGCGTGACGGAACTTCACCGCCGACAGCGAAACATTGACGTTGTCGCGCCCGTCTGCCCAATCCGTATAGCTCAGGGTGGGAAACATGCCGGCATAGAGCTCGGCGAGCAGCCGACGCGCTTCGGCTTCGCCCAAGCGGATCGGTATTGGCGCGGCGCGCACCGGCACCTCGCCCAGATCCTTGCGCACGGCGCCGTGCTTCCACTGCGGCGGAATGGACGCCAGCATGGCCGAGGCCTCGGATCGAGGAGGTTGGTGCGTTGCTATGGTGAACTGCAAGGTCCCGCCGGCGCGCTTGCTGAACACCGCGCGGCCATAGAACGGAACGTCATGACTCAAGGTGCAGTGCAGAGGATTGCCGTCGGCGATCCATTGTGCCTGGGTCACGGGGGCGCCGAACTCCTGCACGCCAGCCACTGCCGACACGCTCATGGCAACGCCCGCGATCGCGCTAAAACACTTTATCAATGAATGGGTTGCAACGGACATCGCAGTCACTGGATCACCTAACGGGTCACCAGTACTAGCGTCTGTGGCGGGGGCAAACTTTAGCCCGACCCGGCAGAAATCCGCCAGGCCGGGCGGCAACTGTCAGGCTTTCGCCTTGCTGGCGCGACGCGCGGATCGGCGCAATCGCGAAAGCAGGCGCCGGGCCAACTCGCCGAACAGTTCGGTCTGGGTTGGGTGCGGATGAATGGCGTGCGCCACCTGCTCCAACGTCATGTCGCCGCTGACCATCATCACCGCTTCGCCAATCAGAGTGTCGGCGTGGTCGGCCAGGAAATGCACACCGATGATGCGCTGGCTGTTCTTGTCGGCCACGATCTTGATTAGGCCATGCTGCTCGTTGGTGATCATCGCCTTGGCATCGATGTTCATCGGCACCTTGACTTCGACCGCGTCAATGCCCTTGGCCTTGGCCTGCTCGAGCGACAACCCCACGAAAGCTGCCTCGGGGCGCGTGAAAATGACGCCGGAGTCCTTGTCCTGGTCGTAATGCATGGTCTCGCCCGCGATATTCGCAGCAGCGACACGGCCCTGATGCCCCGCGGTATGCGCCAACATCAGCCCGCCGATGACGTCACCCACAGCGAAGATATGCGGCGCGGAAGTCTGACAACGCGCGTCGGCCACCACGACACCCTTGTCGACCGTCACGCCGGCCTTGTCCACCTGCAGCGGTGCGAGCTCGGGCCGCTTGCCCGTCGCCATGACCACGTAGTCGCAGGAAAACGAACGTGACTTGCCGTCGCGATCTTCGAAACTGACTTTGACGCTCCCCGGGTCACCCTTTATGGCCTTGACCTTGGCACCGGTCTCGATGCTCAGGCGCGGATCATCGTTGAGGACGTCCGTCAGCTGGCGCGCGACCTCGGGCTCGACCTCGGCGAGGATGCGCTCCTGGGCCTCCAGCAACAGCACCTTGGCGCCGAAGTCTTGGAAAATCTGCGCCATTTCCACACCGATGGCACCGCCGCCGACGATAGCGAGACGCTTGGGCGGCGCATCCAGGCCCCACACGGTATCAGAGGTCAGCACACTGCCGCTTTCGAGGCCGTCATGGGCTCCCTCGATAGGTGGCACAAAAGGCGGCGCCCCGGTGGCGATGACCGCGCAACCAAAGCTGACTTGCTTACCCTTGCTGCCGTCACCCGGCATGGCCCGAGTATGCGGGTCCTTCTGATTGCCGCCGGTATCAATGAACACATGGTGCTGATCGACAAAGCGGGCGAACCCTTGAATCACCTCGATCTTGACGCCCTTATCGGTCTTGAGCGCCATCTCGCCGCGCGTTTCCAGCACCTTGCGCCGCGTCTTCTCGAGCTTCTTCCAGTTCAGCGTTGCCTTGGTCGTGCCTTCCACGCCCAAATGACTGTCATGGGCACGGTCGCGAATGCGATCGGCGGCGGCGCGCCAGGCTTTGGAGGGAATACAGCCCCGCCACAGACACTCGCCACCCGGGAACGGCGCGTCGTTAATCATCGCCACCTTCATGCCATGCTCGACGAGGTCGCGTGCACAATCCTCACCGCCCGGACCACCGCCGATGATGACAACGTCGTAGTCCCACTCGCCCTTCGGCACCTCAAACGCCGCACCGGTGCTGACGGCCGCCGCCGGCTTGGCCGCAGCGTCCAACCAGGTGGGCTGCTCGACCAGCGTCTTGAACACGTTGACGAACTTGGCCGCATCGGCACCATTGACGATGCGGTGGTCAGCCGTCAACGTCACCGGCATGCCATCGCGGCCGGTCGTGGCAATGGCGAATATCGCCGAGGTTCCGGGCGTGGGGATGGCGTCGAAAAACGACACGCCCAGCATACCCATGTTGGAAATGGTGAAGGTCGGGTTCGAATACTCCTCGGGCTTGAGCCGCCGAATACGCGCACGATTGACCAGATCCTTCCAGTTGTCGTTCAAGGCCGACAAGTCGCGACTGAGCACATCGCGCAGCACCGGCACGACCAGGCCCATACCTTCGGTCTCCACCGCCAGACCGACGTCGATCTGATCACGCTCGACGATGCGGTCTTCGTGTTGATAGACCGCATTGATCTTCGGGAACTGTTTGATGGCATAGGCGGCCGCCTTGGCCAAGGTCACCGTCAACGAGAAGCCCTTGGCTTTGGACGCTTGAATCAGCGCCGACGGATCGACGTTGACCGTAACGCGGAACAGCGGCATGGAGAGCGAGTACTCCATGTTGTGCGCCACGGCCTTTTCCATCGCGTCCATCGGCCGACCCATGCCCGGGACCTGGTAGACCCGTTTGGTGGCCGTCTTGGCAACTTCCGCGTTGAGCACGTCCGCAGCAACGATCACGCCAGCAGGTCCGCTGCCGGTGACGCTGCTCAGATCAATGCCATGGGCACCCGCCAGCTGGCGGGCGTAGGGCGTCGCCTTGCCACCACGTGGTCGCGGTGCCGGCGACGCGCCATGAGGCATGGCCGGAATTCTGGTCTTGGGTTTGGCGGTTCCCGCGGGGGCAGGCTTAGGCGCAGCTGACGGCGCGGGTTTGGGTGCGGCGGCGGTCGCAGCCTTGCGCTTGTCGACCGTCTGTGACGATTCGCTGACCAGGTAGGCGATAGGCTCACCGACCGGCACGACGCTGTCGACTTCGGCCACCGGCCCCGACAAGTAGCCCTCGCGGAACACCTCGACATCCATGATGGCCTTATCGGTTTCAACCGTAGCCACGACATCGCCGCGCTCAACCTTGTCGCCGATGTTCTTCTCCCAGGTGACCACCGTCCCCTCGGTCATGGTGTCAGAGAGCTGCGGCATCTTGATCGGGTGCGCGGCTTCGGGGACTTCCTCCTCGACGACCTCTAAGCTGGCCTCCTCGACTTCGGCCTCCGCCGGTGCGCCAGCAGCTGCTACCGACTCGGCGCTCACCTCATCGGCGCTGGCGACGAGATAGCCCAGCGGTTCGCCAACGGGAACGACACTGCCCTCTTCGACCAGTGGCCCGGACAAGAAGCCCTCGCGGAACACCTCGACATCCATGATGGCTTTGTCGGTCTCAACCGTAGCCACGATGTCGCCGCGCTCGACCTTGTCGCCGATCGCTTTTTCCCAAGTAACAACCGTGCCCTCGGTCATCGTGTCCGAGAGTTGCGGCATCTTAATGATGTAAGGTTCAGCCATGAATTGGACCCAAGTGGCGAGTGGCGAGTTGTTAGTGACTAGGGGTCAAGCGACCGACTAGTACTAGTCACTCGCTACTCGCAACTAGCTGCTAGATTTTGCCCATCACCTTGAGTGCGCCTTCATAAACGTCCTCGACGTCAGGAATGGCGGCCTTCTCCAGGTGGGCGTTATAGGGCACCGGGACGTCAGCAGCGTGAATGCGCACTGGCTGGGCGTCCAAAGCGTAGAAGCAGTCCTCAATGGCAGTCGCCATGATCTCGGCACCAACGCCTACGGGCGCTTCGTCCTCCTCGGCAATCAAAACGCGGTGAGTCTTCTCGATGGAGCGGCGAATGGTCTCGCGGTCCAGTGGCTTGAGCACTCGCAGATCGATCACTTCCGCGCTGACACCGTCCTTCTCCAGGCGCTTGGCCGCCTCGAGACACAGGTGCACACTCCAGTTGTAGCCAATCAGGGTGATGTCCTCGCCCTGGCGCACGACCTCCGCACCTTCGAGCGGACGGAAGAATTCTTCATCGGGCACTTCTTCGCGCATGTTGTACATGCGCTCGTGCTCGATCATGATGACCGGATCGTTACAGCGTACCGCCGACTTCAACATGCCACAGGCGTCCAGTGGCCCGCGCGGTGTGACCACACGCAGCCCCGAGGTACTCATGAACATACGTGCCAGGCGCGCCGAATGCTGGGCGGCAAGCTGGTGCGCCGTGCCGCCTGGAGTTCGCATCACGATCGGACATCCAACGCGACCGCCGGACATGTAACGAATCTTCGCCGCAGCGTTGACCAATGTGTCCAGCGCCAGCAAGGCAAAGTTGATCGACATGATCTCGATGATGGGGCGCATCCCCGCCATCGAGGCACCAATGCCAATACCGGTGTAAGAGTTCTCCGATATCGGCGTATCGATGATGCGTTCAGCGCCATACTTGTCGTACAGGCCCAGTGTGGCCTTGTAGGTGCCGCCAGCTACACCGATGTCCTCGCCCATAGCGATGACCAATGGGTCGTTGGCCAGCTCTTCATCATGGGCGCGACGAATCGCTTCCCAGTATGCAATCTCTGCCATGGTTGAGCTCCAATTTACTGATGCAACGGACCGATCCAGCGGGGATCTGGATTATCGTCCAAGACGTATTTGTCGAGATCCTCGACGCGCGGCTCCGGACTTTCTTCAGCGAACTTGATGACGTCGTTCTCGATTTCGTCGTCGATCTCTTGCTCCATCTGTTTGATGTCCGCGTCGCTGAGAACACCCTGCTGTTTGAGTCGCTCGCCAAAAATGACAATGGGGTCGCGCTGGGCCCACTCGGCCTCTTCTTCTTTGGTCCGGTAGCCCTTGGCATCGGACATCGAATGTCCGCGGAAGCGGTAGGTCATGAACTCGATGAAATAGGGGCCCTTGCCGCTGCGCACGTGGTCGATGGCCTTCTCTGATGCTTCCATTACGACATCGATATCCATACCGTCGTGTTGGCTGGCCGCCATGTTGTAGCCACAGACGCGCTTGTACTGGTCGCGCACAGCGGTGGAACGGTCGATGTGGGTGCCGATCGCGTATAGATTGTTTTCACACACGAACAACACCGGCAGATTCCAGACCGACGCCATGTTCATGGTTTCGTGGAACGTGCCCTGGTTATTGGCGCCATCACCCAGAAAACAGATTGCGATCTGATCGGTCTTCTTGTGTTTACAGGCCAGCGCAAGTCCGGCAGCAAGCGGAAACGGCTGGCCGACCAATGCGTAGCCACCCATGAAGTTCACGGTCGGATCAAAGATGTGCATCGAGCCGCCGCGGCCACGCGAGGAACCCGTTTCTCGGCCGTACAACTCGGCCATCACCTCGCGGGCCGGCGCCCCGCTCTTTATGGCATGAACGTGATCGCGATAGCCGGTGATGACGTAGTCGTAGCCCGCACGGGCCTTCTCCAGCACACCCGTGGCGACAGCCTCCTGACCCGAATACAAGTGCAAGAAGCCGCCAATCTTGCGCTCCATGTAAGCTTCGAAACTGCGGTCTTCAAAGCGGCGGAAAAACATCATCTCCCGCAACAACCGTTTCCTATCCGCGTCTTTCATGGGCTTCCTTCGTATTTTGTTCGTAGAAAGAGTACGTTACAGTAAGCTTGTTATTCGAGTTCGGTGCTTGGGAAGCCGCGTATGATCGGCGTTTTGCCAGATTAGGTCAAGAAAGACGCGGTCGCACAATCTGGACATTGCAACGATGACGAAACTGCACTACGTCGGTGCTACGCCCGACGAGACAACGATCGACAAACTCGATCACGCCTTGTTCGTGTTGCCCTGCACAACGGACCGACCCACGCGTAAGACCTGGCGCTCACTCCCCTATGGTGCGCTCCTGGAACAGCGGTTCGCACAGCGCGGTGGCAAGAAGGACGCACCTTTTGTCACGGAATTACCCAATCCCCGTGGCACACGTGTCGTAGTGGCCGTCGCCAATGCCAAGGGGACCGCGTTCGACCGCCTCAGCTTGGCACGCAAGCTCAGTGCCGCCTGCCTCCAGGCACAGCCGCGGCGCGTCGACATCGTGGTGGGGGCGGGCGCGGCGACCGTCCAACAGGATTTCGCAGAAGCACTGGCGCTTGCCTTGCTGGTTGCTAATCACCAGCTTCCAGATTTCAAGAGCGAAGCGACTACGCGCAAAGCGCTGGCGGCGATCACAGTGCGCGGCGTTCGCAGCACGGGCAGCACCAGGACTGTGTTAACCGAGGCGGAAGCCAACAATCTCGCGCGCACGCTCATTTCGTTGCCGCCCAACGAGCTCAACCCGGCGACTTATCGCCGGCGCGCGCAAGCGCTGGCGCGTCAGAATGGTTGGAGTTTTCGCTTCTATAACAAAGCAGCCTTGCGCCGGCTCGGCGCCGGGGCCTTTCTCGCGGTAGCCCAAGGCAGCGAAGACAACACCGCCGGTATCGTACGGCTCAGTTACCGCCCACGCGGACAAGAGGCGAGTTCGCGGCCACGTCTCGCCCTGGTCGGCAAGGGCATCTGCTTCGATACCGGCGGCAACAACCTCAAACCCGCCCGCCACATGCACGGTATGCACGAAGACATGGGCGGCAGCGCAGTGGCCCTCGCGACGCTACTCGCATTGAGCCAGCGCAAAGTCGACTACGGCGTAGACTGCTGGTTGGCTTTGTCCGAAAACCACATCGGCCCCAAAGCGTACAAGCCAAACGACGTCGTCAAGGCCTGCAACGGCAAAACCATAGAGGTGATCCATACTGACGCCGAAGGCCGCATGGTGCTCGCCGATACCCTCGCCCTGGCCTGCCGGCAGAGCCCAAGCTTGGTCATCGACTACGCCACACTAACCGGCGCTTGCATCTACGCGCTGGGCACAGCGTACACCGGTGCCTTCACCAACAGGGAAGCGCTGCAACCAGTGTTGATTGCTGCGGGCCGAGACAGCGGGGAGCGCGTATGGCCCTTTCCGTTGGACAGCGACTACGACCAGGCGCTGGAGAGCAAAGTGGCTGACATCAAGCAGTGCACACTCGAGGGCGAGGCGGACCACATCCTGGCCGCGCGGTTTCTCAGCCGCTTTGTCGATGAGAGCAGCGCCTGGATTCATCTTGATCTGGCGGCGTGCAATCACAAAGGCGGCCTGGCGCACGTGCCAACCGATGTCACCGGCTTCGGCGTACGCTTCAGCCTTGAACTGCTAGGCCGAGCGAACGTATTTGATCACCTTTAGGCGTGGCGCCCACAGACGATGGAGATGGCCCAATGAACACCGAGCAAGCCGCCGAGTTGGCGCAGAGTTTCCTTGACCAAATGGCGCAAACGGCCAACGCCAAAGACTTCGCTGCACACATGGGTCTCATCTCCAGGGACGTTACGGTATTGGGCATACCTGGGTTTGACCGCATCGGTTACGACGACTGGGCGAGCCAGTGCGAGCACGAGTTTGCGCAAAGCATTCTCGACAACGTTCGCTTTGGGGGCCTGAAGATCCTCGCCGCGACCGACAGCCGTGTGATGTTCAAGACCACCGAAACCGTGACAGGCACTGATGGCAGCGTCAACGCGAACGCCGTCGAGATCATGATCGTGCGGGAGTCGGATGGTATCTGGCGGGTGGCTCAGGAACGGGTGTTGAACCCGGAGGAAGCGGCATTCGATCGCGCTCGATTAGACAACACTAAAAAGTGACCAGGCAATCATGACTGACCAAGACTTTCGCATCGAACGCGACAGCATGGGCGAGTTGCATGTCCCGCGCGACGCACTCTATGGCGCCCAAACCCAACGCGCCGTGGAGAACTTTCCGATCAGCGGTTTGGCGATGCCACGGGCCTTTATCCGCGCACTGGGACTGATCAAGGCAGCGTGCGCGCGCGTTAACGCCGAGCTCGGCTTGCTCGACAGCACGCGCGCCGATGCCATCCGTGACGCCGCCGCCGAAGTGGCAGCTGGCAGCCATGATGCGCAGTTCCCCATCGATGTGTTTCAGACCGGCTCGGGCACCAGCACCAATATGAATGCCAATGAGGTGATTGCCCGGCTAGCCAGCAACGGATTGAACGAAACCGTGCACCCCAACGATCACGTCAACATGAGCCAAAGCTCTAATGACGTCATCCCAACCGCAATCCATGTCAGCGCTGCCTTGTGCTTGCACGAGCGGCTGTTGCCTGCGCTCGATCATCTAAGCGCCACGCTAACCAAACGCGCCCACGAGCTCGATGCCGTCACCAAGACCGGGCGCACACACCTGATGGACGCCATGCCGGTGCGCCTCGGCCAAGAGCTTGCGGCCTGGGCAGCGCAGCTCGAATCGTGCAAGGAACGCATCAACAGTTCTCTGCCCCGCCTGCAGGCGCTGGCCCAGGGCGGCACCGCGGTGGGCACCGGCATCAATGCGCCAACGGACTTTGGCCCGCGCGTCGCGGAAGCGCTACGCGAGTCAACCGATATCGAGTTCACGGCGACAGCCAATCCATTTGTCGGACTGAGCACTCAGGATGCGGCGGTCGAAATGAGCGGTCAGCTCAAAACCACTGCCGTCAGTCTGATCAAGATTGCCAACGACCTACGCTGGATGAACAGCGGGCCGCTAGCGGGCCTGGGCGAAATCGCATTGCCCGCCCTGCAACCGGGTAGCTCGATCATGCCAGGCAAAGTCAACCCGGTCATACCGGAGGCCGTTGCCATGGTGTGTGCCCAAGTCATCGGCAACGACACGTGCATCGCCATTGCCGGCCAATCGGGCAATTTTCAGCTCAACGTGATGCTCCCCGTGATCGCCCACAACCTTGTCCAAAGCATCGAGTTGTTGGCCAATGCAATGCGCGTACTCGCGGACAAAGCTATCGCGGGATTCACCGTGAACGAGGCCAAGATCAAGGAAGCGCTGGAGCGCAATCCGATCCTGATCACCGCCCTAAACCGCGTCATCGGTTATGAAAAAGGTGCCGCGATCGCCAAACGTGCGTACGCCGAGCAACGCTCGGTGTTGGATGTGGCGCTGGAGATGACTGATCTCAGCGAACAAGAGCTGAGACGTCTGCTCAACCCACGCGCGCTCACCGATGGCGGTATCAGCGAGTAGCCCGTCCCACGCCTGGCACGTTCCACAAAAGCCCCCAATGGCGACGAGGATATCGACCCGGCGGTTTGCGCCCGTCACAGGACTCTGGTACTAAATGCGGCCATGCGTGCGCTATTGGTAATCGCCCACGGCAGTCGCCGTGAGGCCTCAAATGAGGAGGTGCGCGAGCTGACCAAACAGCTCACGAAGCGCGCCGGCCAACGCTTTGGTTTCGTGGCCTGCGGCTTTCTCGAGCTCGCCGCACCATCCATCAAAGACGCCATCGATTGCTGCGTGGCAAATGGTGCCAGCGAGATACTGGTGTTGCCTTATTTCCTCGCGGCCGGTCGACACGTGGTCAAAGATATTCCGCAACAGGTCAACGACGCACTCGCCGACTATCCGCATGTGAGCTGCAATACCGTGCCCTATCTGGGCGCCGCGCCTGCAGTGGTGGATCTGCTCCTGGCTATCGTCGCCGATGATGGGGCGGCCACTCCGCTGCCGACTGGACCCGCTGCCTGAGCACGCCAAGCGCTATGGCCGCACCGCTGTGCCCGTTCCACCTCGCCTTCCCCGTCACTGATCTGGCACGAGCCCGGCAGTTCTACGGTGAGCTATTGGGCTGCGCCGAGGGGCGCAGTAGTGCACAGTGGATCGACTTCAACCTCTACGGCCATCAGATTGTCGCGCACCTCAAACCGCGCTCCGAACCGAGCCAGCCGCTCCATTTCAATCCGGTCGACGGTCACGAGGTCCCCGTGCCACATTTCGGTGTCGTCCTGGATTGGGCGACGTGGCAGGAGCTTCGCGACAGGATGCTGAACGCTGGCATGAAATTCGTTATCGAACCCTACGTCCGCTTCCAAGGCCGTGTCGGCGAGCAAGCCACGATGTTCTTTCTTGACCCCTTCGGCAACGCACTCGAGTTCAAGGCATTTCGCGACCCCGCACAGCTTTTCGCTAAATAGCCGCGCGGGGCGCCTGTGCGGGTTGGCGCTGAGTGGCCAGAGCGCTATGCTTCGGACCAAACCCTAACCAACCGCACATGCAATCCGACTGAGCGAACCATCATGACAAAGTATGTCGGAATACTTACGGCTGGCGGCGACTCGCCCGGCCTCAATGCCGCCATTCGTGGCGTGGGCAAAGCGCTGCGTGACCACTATGGGATGCAGATCATCGGCTTTCGCGACGGTTTTCGCGGCCTGATGGAAAACCGCACCATGCGGCTCAATGGTGAAGCGTTGTCAGGGATCTTGACCAAGGGCGGCACGATCCTCGGCACCAGCCGTGACAAGCCCCACCGCATGCCAGTGGGTGGCGAGATCCGCGACATGACCCAAGTCATCGTCGAGAATTATCACAAGAATCACCTCGATGCGTTGGTCTGCCTCGGCGGCAACGGCACACAGAAGAACGCGCTGCGATTGGCGCAAAGCGGACTGAATGTATTGACCCTGCCCAAGACCATCGACAACGACGTTGCCGAAACTGACATCAGCTTCGGTTTCGATACCGCACTGGGTATTGCCACCGAAGCCATCGACCGCCTGCACAGTACCGCTCACAGCCATCACCGCATCATTGTTGTCGAAATCATGGGCCACCGTGCCGGCTGGCTGGCCCTGGGTGCAGGACTCGCCGGCGGAGCCGACGTGATTCTCGTGCCCGAAATTCCCTACGATGTGGAATCGGTATCGCACACCATTCGCGAGCGCAGCCGACGCGGCAAACCATTCAGCATCGTTGCGGTGGCCGAGGGCGCGATGTCGGTCGAGGATACTGAGCGCTTGCGCGATTCCGTGGATAAGAAGAAAAGCGCTACCAGCAAAGAGGAGAAAAAGCGCCTCAAAGCGGAGCTGCAACGTCTCAAGCGTGAGTACGTCGACAATACGCTGCGTCTGGCAAAACAGCTCGAGGAGAACACCGGGCTCGAATCCCGCGTCACTATCCTCGGCCATCTCCAGCGTGGCGGCGCACCCTCAGCAGCCGACCGCATTCTGGCCACGCGCCTGGGCACCGCCTGCGCCGATCTGATCGAGCAGGGCGTGAGCGGCGTGATGGTGGCGGCGCGCGGCGAGGATGCGGTGCCGGTGCCGTTGGACGAGGTCGCCGGCAAGCTCAAGAGCGTACCAACCGACCACCCCTGGCTCACCAGCGCCCGGCGCGTTGGCATTGGCCTGGGCGACTGACGTCGGCACCGATAACTCATCACAACAAGGTATGCAACGCTCACCTCTTCCCGCTGCTCGGATTCCCAATTGGACCTGTATGATCGCGCTCTGCGCGGCGTTCGCACTCGGGCTCGACGTGGAGGCCGCACCCACTCCGGAGAAACGGGCGGATATCGAGAAACTATTGAAGTTGACCAACGCACAGGCCGTCGCGCTGGAATTTGCGGCGACCAAGATCGACTACCTTCTGGTCTATGCACGCAAGGCCAAACCCTTTATCAAAGCCGAAGCCTTCCGCTCCGTGCGCGATGAACTGCTCGAGGAAATGGCGGAACGTGTCTGGCAGAGCGGCAGTTTCGCCGATCAGGTCATCGCCACATGGGACACTCGCTTCACTCACGACGAGATCAAGGCGTTGATTGTTTTCTATGAGAGCGACGTCGGCCGCAAACTGGTCATCCTGCGCCCGGAAATTGAGAAGGAACAGCGATCCGCCGGCCGGGTTTGGGGACAAGAAATGGAGGCCATTATCGCCGACCGGGTTCGCGCCAAACTCGGCGAGTTGGAGGCATCACAACAACATTGAGCTGTTTCAATACTGCAACTGCCATGTCCGCAACTGCGCTGTACTTTGCCTACGGATCCAATATGTACCCGCCTCGGCTCGCTGGGCGCACGCCGTCATGTCGCGTCGTGAGCACGGCCACATTAGCGGGACACGCGCTGCGCTTTCACAAACGAGGCCAGGATGGTTCGGGCAAATGCGACGCGTTCTACACGGGCGCGGCCGACGATGTCGTGCTCGGCATCGTCTTTGAGATCGCCCGCCGCGAGCGAACCCTGCTTGATATCGCCGAGGGCGTTGGCAGCGGTTACGAAGTGGCTCAACGCGAAGTTCAGGTTGGCGGGCAACGCACCGAAGTCTTCTGCTACCAGGCTCAGATGAGTCATGTCGAGCCGACGCTCAGACCGTTCGATTGGTATCAGAGGCTCGTAGTCAAAGGTGCAGATTTCCATCGCTTGCCGGCGCACTACGTCGAATCCATCAGACGCGTACAAACCCAGCCCGATCCCGACCGGCAGCGATACCAACGACACATGTCGATCGCCATGGGGCGCAGCTGAGCTGCCCAGCGGCTACCACCAGTACTTGTCGAACAACTCGGGGTGTGCCCAATATCGGGCGTTCAACCAGTCCGGGGTGGGCTTGTAGTCGTAGAGATCGAAGCAGTACACGTGCAGCGTCCGACGCTCCTCCTCGTACACGCCAGCGCGATACATGCCCATTGCAATCAGGTCCTCGGCCACCCATGAGGACGCGCTGCCGGGCACGGTCTCCCCGACTGGTACCACGACGATGACCTGCCGCGACAGTACATCGCGCAGGCGTGCCAGCATGGCCAGCGCCTCGCTCTTGTCCGTGTGCTCCAGCGCATCGACAACCAACGCCAGATCGTAGGGCTGCTCAGCGTTGGCTGCGATCAGCTGCTCCAGATCGTGGGCCTGCGTCCAAGCGCAGTCCGGGTGTTCGCTCAAGTAGCCTGCGCCGAGCCGATACGCGCCCTCCCCCACCAACAACAACGACTGCGGTTGTACCCTGGCCAGGAGTCGCTGTAGGTCGTACTTCAACGCATTGTTCATGGCGACACATCCTTGCGGCGTGGGGACGCTCCCACCGCGCGCGACAATAGCCTGTCTACTCCAAGTTCAGTGGGCTACACTGGGCACTGTCACCGTATGCTACGGCCAAAACAACGAGCGTGGTCTGAAGATGCGCCTCACTCTCGATGCCTTGTTGGTGCTCGACGCGATAGATCGCAAAGGCAGTTTCGCCGCCGCGGCCGATGAAATCAATCGAGTTCCCTCCGCGGTGACCTACACCATCAGCAAGCTTGAACAGGATCTGGATGTACGACTGTTCGATCGCTCGGGACACCGGGCACGGCTGACCGAAGCCGGACGCAAGCTGCTCGATGATGGCCGCCGCCTGCTGCGAGCTGCAGCGGAGCTGGAGCACAGTGTCAAGCGCGTGGCCACCGGACGTGAGCTGGAACTGCGTATCGCGGTCGTAGATATCATTCCTCTGGAACGGCTGTTTCCGTTGCTGCACCGCTACTACGCGGAGGACTTCGGTACTCAGCTGCGCATCAGCCGCGAGGTGTTCGGCGGTGCCTGGGACGCTCTGGTCAGCGCTCGAGCCGATCTGGTCATCGGCGCAGTGGGCGAAGGGCCTGCCGGCGGTAACTACAACACCCGTCTGCTCGGCGACGTCGAGTTCATATTGGTGGTTCCCCCGCAGCACCCGCTGGCCACCCGACCCGAGCCGCTCAGCGTTGATGACCTGTTGGAGTTTCGCGTCGTCGCCGCAGCCGACAGCTCGCGCAACCTGCCACCGCGCACCTCCGCACTGCTGTCGGGGCAGGACGTGCTCACAGTCCCCGACATGGACTGCAAGCTCAACGCTCAGCGCGATGGGCTCGGGGTCGGGTTCGTACCACGCAACCTCGTCGCCCAGGACCTGGCCGACGGCCACCTCGTTGAGCGCACTGCCACCACCGCGGTGGCGCCCGTACATCTGTCACTGGCGTGGCGTGACCAGCAAATCGGTGAAGTCATGCGCTGGTTTCTGCGACAATTCGAGGATACCGAGTTGTGCAGCACGTTATTACGTTGAGGCATGCCCCACGTGGAAACACTGACAATAACCCGCCCCGATGATTGGCACCTGCACGTGCGCGACGGCGCCGCACTGAAGGATATCGTACCGCCGACAGCGCACCGCTTTGCCCGCGCCATCATCATGCCGAACCTGCGTCCGCCCGTGACGACAACGGCCCAAGCGCTGAGCTATCGCGAGCGCATCCTCGAGGCGACACCGCGTGGCGTCGCGTTCGAGCCGCTCATGACGCTGTATTTGACCGATATAACCTCGGCCGCGGAAATCAGCAACGCCCGGGACAGTGGTCGGGTGGTCGCCGTCAAACTCTACCCAGCAGGGGCCACGACGAACTCCGAATCCGGGGTTACCGATATCGCACGCACGTATCCCGCGCTCGAGGCGATGCAGCAGGCCGGACTGCCCCTGTTGGTACATGGCGAGGTTACCGACCCGGGGGTCGACGTATTTGATCGCGAAAGCCGCTTCATTGACCAGCACCTGCTGCCGCTGGTGAATCGCTTCCCTGCACTCAAAGTCGTGCTCGAGCATATCACTACCGCCGATGCGGTCGATTTCGTCGCGCAGAGTGGCGCGAACGTTGCGGCGACCATCACGCCGCATCACCTGCTCTACAATCGCAATGTCATGCTCGCCGGCGGCATTCGTCCGCATTACTACTGTCTACCGGTGCTCAAGCGCGAAACGCATCGGCGCAGATTGGTCGAGGCGGCGATCAGCGGCAATGCCAAGTTCTTCCTCGGCACCGACAGCGCACCCCACGCGCGTGGGGCGAAAGAGTCGAATTGTGGCTGTGCGGGAATCTACTCGGCCCATGCCGCAATCGAGCTGTATGCCGAGGTCTTTGACGACGCCGGCGCCTTGGACAAGCTCGAAGCCTTCGCGAGCTGGTACGGACCCGATTTCTACGGTCTGGCGCGCAACCGCGAGCACATCACCCTGGTGAAAGAAGCTTGGACAGTACCGGATCAGCTACCGTTTGGTGAGCAAACGCTGGTCCCTTTGCGTGCGGGCGAGCAGGTGCGGTGGAAACTCGTTGACTAGTAGGATTGGTTGATTGGGGGCGATCCGATGCCCAGTGTATCGCTGAGGGACAGCATCCCAACCATTGCTCGGGCCAACCAATCAAAAAGTCTCTCCCATCACCTGGACGACCAGTCAATACACCGGCTTCACCTCATAGCCGCGCTGCTTCAACAAGCTCAAGATGCCGTTGTCACCCGGTAAGTGCAGGGCGCCGATCGCGACGAACACATTGCCTTCGGCCAACAGCGGCACCATTCGCTCGATCATGGTCTTGTTGCGCTCATCAATCAGGCCGGCCATTAAACGCTCAGCAGCCCCCGTCTCATCACGGGCAATCTGCATCTCATTGAGCGCGACGAGCGCATCGAGATCGCGTGCCAGGTAGGCATCGATGAGCTGCGCGAACAGCTCCGGTAACTCAGCGTGTGCGTCCACGCTGTCGCGCAGCAGCGCGACCTGCTCGTCCATGCTGATCCTGTCGAAATAGCCGATCTGTTCGGTGGCCGTTTCCAATCCAACAACCGTTTTGCCCTGCTGTTTCGCCTGATGATGGAGTTGTTGGTCCAGCACGACGCCGGTCTTAGGTTTGGGTGTGCTCAATGTCACCGCCGCGGCCCAAGGTTTCATATGTCGCCAGGCAATTTCCGGCAAGCCATACTCCCCAAGCAACACTGCCGTCTTATTGTAGAGTTCGGAGCCGATCAGTTGTTCCAGGGTTCGCCCGTCGTTCAAGTACATGGCTTGCGACAGGCTGGTGATGGTTTCCGGGCCCAACGCGAGCTCGAGCACCACCGCATCGGCGCCGTCGAAACGTTCACGCACCGGGGCTGGCAATTTCAATACCCTGGGATCCTCAGAATGCACAGTGCCAAAAACAAAGCTCGGTTGTTCGGCAGCGCCACGAACTTCCCACAAAATGGCCCGCTGGCTCGCCGCCTGGGTCGGGGTCGCCAGCAGCGACAACGCCAACAGCGCCCAAACGAACGCCGCCTGGGCCCGCGATACATCACGCGGCCGAATCTGTCTCTTCACGGCTCGGCGACCAATATTGCTCATCGTAGCTGCCTCATTTCACCGACCACGGCCGAATCGGCGGCCATTGATCGCAACCTGGATTGTGGCTGGGTTATTCTATCGATATGAATGGTACAACAATGAAGCATCGCATCGCCGCGCGGTTTCGCGGCTTCCTGCCGGTTGTCGTCGATGTCGAGACAGGCGGCTTTAACGCGAAAACGGACGCGTTGCTGGAAATCGCCGCAGTCATCATCACCATGAACGATAGCGGCGAGCTCGTGCCCGGGGAAACGATCGCCTGCCATGTCGAGCCCTTTCCCGGCGCGCGCATGGACGAATCCTCGCTGGCCTTCACCGGCATCGACCCCTACCACCCCTTTCGCCTGGCCGTTCCGGAGCGCGAAGCGTTGAGCCAAGTCTTCAAGCCGATCCGTCGCGCGCTCAAGGACACCGGCTGTTCGCGCGCCATCCTGGTTGGGCACAACGCATTCTTCGACCTTGGCTTTGTCAAAGCAGCCGCCGATCGCAGCGATATGCGCCACAATCCTTTCCACTCCTTCAGCGCCTTCGACACCGCGACGCTGGCAGGATTGGCCTACGGTCAGACCGTGCTGTCGCGAGCCGCGCAGGCAGCGGGCATCGACTGGGACAACAACGAGGCCCACAGCGCTATCTACGACGCCGAACGCACCGCCGAGCTCTTCTGCAAAGTCGTCAACCAATGGGATAGCGCGGTGGGCAAACCCCTCAGTCCGCAGCTGGAGCTGGCCGAACACATCGAGCGCGACGGTCCCTGACATGCGTGCGGCGCGCCGAAGCGCGCCGCAACACGGCAAATCCCTGTATCGACCGAGTGAAGCTTAGGACGCCACAGGCGCCTTGGCCTTGGCTTCTTTGACCATCGTCTGCAGCTCACCCTTCTGGTACAGCTCCAGAGTGATATCGCACCCGCCGATCAGCTCGCCATTGACGTAGATCTGGGGAAACGTGGGCCAGTTGGCGAAGCGCGGCAGATTCTCGAAGACTTCGGGGTCGGCCAGGACGTTCACGTAGGCAAACTCCTCGCCGCAGGCCTGCAGCGCCTGCGCGGCACGGCTCGAGAAGCCGCACATCGGCATCTGGGGCGTGCCTTTCATGAAAATGACGACTGGGTTCTCTTCAACCGCTTGCCGAATACGATCCATTACATCCATCTTGTCACCTCTAATGCAGCATAACCTCAATAGTCGTGAGGGCAATTTTACCCTTTCGCTAGGACACGCAGTCTACACGCGAAAAGTTGACCAAACAAGTCGGGTTTAGTTCGTCAACGGCCCGCAGTCTGATCCACATTGAGCTGCAGCCACAATTCCAGCAAGGCCAAATGCCAAAGCTTGCTGCCCTGCAGCCGCGTGAAATGCTGGTCAGGCTCACGCAACAGACGCTCGACGTAGCCACGCTGATACAAGCCGCGGTTGCGGCAGGCGCTGGAGTTCACAATGTCGCGCATGAAGTCCAGAAACTCGCCACGCACGTATTTGAGCGCCGGCATCGGAAAGTAGCCCTTGGGCCGGTCGATAACGCTATCGGGCAACAGGTCACGGGCAATCGCTTTGAGCGCATGCTTGCCCTCGGAACCCAGCTTCAAGTGCGGTGGCATCTGCGCCGCAAGCTCGACCAGTTCATGGTCCAGAAACGGCACGCGCGCCTCCAGGCCCCAGGCCATGGTCATGTTATCGACCCGTTTGACCGGGTCATCGACAATCAGCGTCGTCACATCCATACGTAGCACGCGATCGATAAACTCATCGGCGTGCGGCTCGGCCAACAGCTCAGCGATGCGCGCACGGGTGTGGTCTGCGCCAGCCAATTCAGGATTGACCATGTGCACGAACTCGTCGTGATCGCGATCGAAATAGTGTTTGGCAAAGCGTTCGACGTCCCCGCCCTGCTCGGCATCCATACGCGGGTACCAGAAGTAGCCTGCAAACACCTCATCCGCGCCCTGGCCACTCTGCACCACTTTTACATGCTGGGATACGCGCTCGGCCAACAGATAGAACGCCACGGCGTCCTGACCAACCATCGGTTCCGTCATGCAGCGCACGGCATCCGGCAAGTGCGGCAGCACCTCCGCGTTGGGAATGTGGATCTTATGATGCTTGGTGCGATAGCGCGCGACGACCTGGTCCGAGTACTCGAACTCGCTGCCCTTCTCCTCGGGCGCGTCCTCAAAGCCAATGGAAAACGTCAACAGATCGCTGACACCTGCCTCGGCCAACAGCGCGACCAGCAAACTCGAGTCGAGACCGCCGGACAATAAAACGCCCACTGGCACATCGGCCACCACCAGGCGCTTGCGCACAGCCTCCCGCAACCCTGTATGGATAGCATCCAGCCATTCGTCGTCGCTCATCGGCTGCGGCGGGCGTTGAGCACGCAGACTCCAATAGCGACGCTCACTCTGCTCTCCATTGGCGTCGACGAGCATGGTGGTGCCCGGGGTAAGTTTGCGCACGCCCTGCAGCACGGTACGCGGCGCCGGCACCACCGCATGCAAGGTAAACTGGTGGTGCAAGGCGACGGGGTCAATCGAGGTGTCGACGTCACCGCCGGCCAGCAACGCCTGTACGCTGGAGGCGAAGCGCATGCGCCTTGAGTCCAAAGAGTAATACAGCGGCTTGATGCCGATGCGATCGCGGGCAAGAAACAATTGCCGGCGCTTGGTATCCCAGATTGCGAAGGCGAACATGCCGTGGAGGTGCTCAACACATTGGGCACCCCAGGCGTGATACGCCTTGAGGATGACTTCAGTATCGCCGTGAGAGAAAAAGTGATAGCCCAGCGCGATGAGCTCTTCGCGCAGCGCCGGATAATTGTAGATGGCGCCGTTGAAGACCAGTGCCAGTCCCAACTCAGCGTCGACCATCGGCTGATTGGCCTGCACGGACAAATCGATGACCGACAACCGCCGATGACCAAAGGCCAAGGCGCCATCCGACCAACTGCCTTCGTGATCCGGACCGCGCCGCGCCAATGTTGGCAACATGCGGTCAATGACGCCGAGATCGGCGCGCCGCCCGTCGAAACGTAGCTCTCCGCAGATTCCGCACATAGTCGTTTCGGTTAGCTCGCTGAAGTCATCGAAGTGGTTAAATGAGTTGACTAGTTGCTTAGTTGATTGGGGACGCTCGGTTGAGGTAGCGGAACGGAACGCTGCAATGGTGTTGCCACCGTGGCTGCTCGTGCGCGAATTCCCGCACACTCACTCAGCTTAGCCCACCTAATCAACTCGTTTCCCCGGCCAATGCCTTCGCCACTTACCCAATCGACTAATGAATTAATCAACCACTGCTCCCCATCCTCCACCACCCGGCGTCATCACCGTCAGCCGTTCCCCGACTTGGGCCGTCAGGCTGGCCTTGCCCGCCAGCGGTTTGCCATTGAGCAAATTGACACCCACAGCACCGGGCCGCCCGCCAGCCAAACCCCACGGTTGCTGGCGTCGTCGCTCGGTGAGCAAAGTAACATGCGTTGGCGCAAGAAACTCGAATTCGCGGATCAAACCATCGCCGCCGCACCGCTGGCCGACGCCTCCCGAATCGGTGCGCAACGCATAGCGACTGACACGCAATGGAAACCGCGATTCGATCACCTCAATAGGGGTGTTGAGGGTATTGGTCATGTGGGTCTGCACGCCGCTGAGACCGCCGCCGGTGCGCCCCGCACCCATGCCGCCACCGATGGTCTCGTAATAGTCCCACTGGCGCGTGCCGACGCGCGCGCCCATGGCCAGATTGTTCATGCTGCCGTGACTTGCAGCCGGAATCGCCTCAGGCAAAGCTTGAGCCAAGGCACCGAGCACAACGTCGACGACGCGCGTGCTCGTTTCCACGTTACCCGCCGCTCGGGTTGCGTTGAGCAAACACCCCTGCGGTGCGAATACGCGAATGGGTCGAAAGCTGCCAGCGCAGGCCGGCGTCTGCGCGGGCATCAGGCAACGAAACGCGTAATACACGCCTGCCGCCGCGACCGATACCGGACAGTTGATGTTGCCAGGTGTCTGCGTGCTGGTGCCGGAAAAATCAACGTCGACTTGGCCATGCGCCACGCGCACCCGTACACATACGGGCAAGTCGATATTGCCCAGTCCGTCGTCATCCATGACATCAGCGAAGCGGTATTCGCCCTCAGGGACCTTGCTCAGCGCTTCGAGCGCGAGTCGCTCCGCATAGTCGTTGAGCTCAGCCAACGCCTCGCTCCAAAGATCGGCACCGAGATCTCCAATCAGCTCATGCAAGCGCAGCAAGCCGGTACGATTGGCACTGAGCTGCGCGGCGAAGTCGCCGCGACCCTCGTCCGGATTGCGCGTGCTGCCGAGAATTCGGGCGAGCTCAGCCTCAACCAGCTTACCCGCGCGGACCAAATGCGTGGGCGGAATCACCAACCCCTCTTCGTCCAGGGAACGCGATATCGGCATCGAGCCCGGCGTCTCCGCGCCAATATCCGCGTGGTGAGCGCGGTTGGCGACGAAACCCAACAGTTGCTCGCCGATGAACAGCGGCGCGATAACCGTGACATCGGGCAAGTGGGTTCCGCCCAGAAACGGATCGTTGACGATGACCTGGTCACCAGACTGCCAATGCACACCCGAGACGATGCCTCGCATCGCATAGGCCATGCTGCCGAGGTGCACGGGGATGTGCGCCGCTTGCGCGCTGAGTTCCCCGGCGGCATCGAACACCGCACAGGAGAAATCGAGTCGATCGCGAATGTTGGGGGAGAAAGCCGTGCGCTGCAGCACTGCTCCCATCTCGTCGCAGACGGCTTCGATGCGGCTGGCGAAGATACTGAGCTCGATTGCATCCACCGGCGGCGGCCACTCCCCTACCCACTTCGCAGCGATTGTAGCACCGCCGCAATGCCCACCCCGGTTCGCCTACAATATCCAGGGTTTTAATGACGAAATACCGTAGTAAAATGCTCGGCTATGTATGACCGACAGGTCGATGAACTGGGCGCGCCGAAATCATGAATCCGCTGAACTCGATCGTTGGCACTATACTCGCCGGCTTCGCCCTGGCGTTCGTCATCATGATGGTTTTATAGACTTCGATTCGGTCGCCAGTTGAGTGCCGCGAGGACTAGGGTATGAATCTATGGTCGCTGTTCACCTGGTTGCACGTAATTGCCGGCGTCGCTTGGGTTGGTTTGCTCTACTACTTCAATTTTGTGCAACTGCCGGCCGTCGCCGCAGCCACAGCGGACAAGGATGGCCCCGGCCCTGCTGCCATCAGCAAGTACATCGCGCCGCGCGCATTGGTGTGGTTTCGGTGGGCAGCGGTCGCCACGTGGCTAACTGGCGCCGCAGCTCTGGAATCAATGGGAGTCGGACTTGCGAATGCCTTCACGCTGCAGTCAGGCGCTGAAGTCATCGGCATCGGCGCGTGGCTGGGAACCATCATGCTGATCAACGTTTGGCTGCTGATTTGGCCGAACCAGAAACTGTTGCTTGGCATCGTACCTGCCAGCGACGCGGAAAAGGCACGCGCCAAGACCATTGCATTTCTGGCCTCGCGCACCAATACCATGCTTTCCATACCTATGTTGATGTGCATGGTTGGCCACCAACACGGTCTGCCCTTCTTCAACTAGCGTGATATGAGGAAACGGGCTCACCAACCGCAGTGGCGTAAACACATCCTGCTATACTGCGCGCCATTTTGATTCGAGTTACACAGCACGAAGCAGATTGAAAAAGGAGATTAGAATGGAACACAAGCTTCCCGAACTACCCTACGCGATGGACGCCCTCGCGCCCCATATCTCAGCCGAGACTCTGGAGTATCACTATGGCAAGCACCACGCCACCTATGTCGCAAATTTGAACAAATTGATTGGCGGCACAGAATTCAGTGACCTCTCGCTGGAAGACATCATCAAGAAAGCACCCGCCGGCGGCGTCTTCAACAATGCGGCACAGATTTGGAATCACACGTTCTACTGGAACAGCCTCACCCCGAGCGGCGGCCGCGAGCCAACGGGCGCCCTGGCCGATGCGATCGGCAAGGCCTTTGGCGATTTCGGCAGTTTCAAGGAGAAGTTCTCCACCTCTGCGGCAACCAACTTCGGTTCCGGCTGGACCTGGCTGGTGAAGAAGGCTGACGGCGGTGTCGATATCGTCAACACGAGCAATGCCGCCACGCCGCTGACCGATGCCAGCCTGACGCCACTGTTCACCATTGATGTGTGGGAGCACGCCTACTACATCGACTACCGTAACGCCCGCCCCAAATACATTGAAGCATTCTGGGACATCGTCAACTGGGATTTTGCCGCTAAAAACTTCGGCTGATCCGCTCCTGGGCGGCGGGTTAAGACCCGCCCCCCAAGCCGTTGCCAGCCCGGTATTCCAGCGTTTAGAATCGTTTGTTCCAACGCCGCGGCGGTCTCGCGAGAGACTGCCTTTTTATTTTTTGCGCCGAGGCGCCGCAAACGATGAGCGATTTTCTGATGCCCACCTACGCTCGCCTGCCCGTGACCTTCAGTCGCGGCGAAGGACCCTATTTGTGGGACGACAGCGGCAAACAATATCTCGATGCGCTGTGCGGTGTGGCAGTTTGCGGCCTCGGCCACGCACAGCCAGACGTCGCGGCGGCGCTGTGCGAGCAGGCCGCCACCCTGGTGCACACCTCAAACCTGTACCGCGTCGCCCACCAGGAGACGCTGGCGGAACAGCTGTGCGAGCTGTCGGGGATGCAGCGGGTATTCTTCTGCAACTCGGGCGCTGAGGCCAACGAAGCCGCGATCAAATTGGCCCGCCTCTACGGCCACCAACGTGGCGTGAAGGAGCCGGCGATCGTTGTCATGGAAGGAAGCTTTCACGGGCGTACCCTCGCGACGCTGAGCGCCACCGGCAATCGCAAAGTCCAGGCCGGCTTCGAACCACTGGTCAAGGGGTTCATTCGGGCGCCCTACAACGATCTGGATACTCTAGCGAACATCGCCAAGACCAGCAGCTCGGTCGTTGCGGTACTGGTGGAGCCCGTGCAGGGCGAAGGTGGCGTCAACGTACCGAGTGCGGACTACCTCGACGGCATACGCCAATTGTGCGATCAACATGGCTGGCTGATGATGCTCGATGAAGTGCAAACCGGTATCGCTCGAACCGGTCGCTGGTTCGGCTTTCAACACTCGGATGTGCAGCCCGATGTCATCGCCCTGGCCAAAGGACTCGGCAATGGCGTGCCGATTGGTGCGTGTCTGGCACGCGGTGCCGCCGCAGAGGTGTTTCACCCGGGCAACCACGGTTCGACATTTGGCGGCAACCCGTTAGCGACAGCCGCCGCACTCGCGGTACTCAAGACCGTGCAACGTGACGACCTGGTCGCGCGCGCCGCCGCACTCGGAGATAGGATGCTGGCCGGCTTTCGCACCCAGCTCGGCGATGTCGATGGTGTCACCGACATACGTGGTCTTGGATTGATGGTTGGCATCCAGTTGAATCGTCCCTGTGGGGAGCTGGTCCAGCAAGCGCTCACCAAGGGGCTTCTTATCAACGTCACGGTGGAGCGCGTTGTCCGGCTCCTGCCGCCCTTCATCCTCAGCGACGAGCAAGCGGACTTCATCATCGCCGAGGTCAGCGGACTAGTGCGGGACTTCCTGGCGCAAGCCTGATCCCCACGCACACTACCCGGAAGGAGAATGCGATGGCTGTACGCCATTTCCTGACGCTTTTGGATTTGTCGGCAACCGAGCTGCGCACCCTCATTCAGCGCGCCATCGAGCTCAAGTCGATGCACGACGCCGGTCAGATCTATGAGCCGCTCAAGAACAAGGTGCTGGGGATGGTGTTCGAGAAATCCTCAACGCGCACACGCGTGTCGTTCGAGGCCGCGATGGCGCATTTTGGCGGCCATGCCATCTTCCTCTCGCCACGCGATACCCAGCTCGGCCGCGGCGAGCTGATCGAAGACAGCGCCCGTGTGCTCTCGCGTATGGCTGACGTGATCATGATTCGAACCTACGAACACGAAAAGGTCGAGCGCTTCGCCGAATATTCGCTGGTGCCGGTGATCAACGGGCTGACGGACATTTATCATCCTTGTCAGTTGCTGGCCGATGTGCAGACCTACTTCGAACACCGCGGCGATATCGCCGGCAAGACCGTCGCCTGGATCGGCGACGGCAACAACATGTGCCACTCCTACATCAACGCCGCGCGCCGATTCGACTTCAAGTTGCGCGCGGCCTGCCCCACGGGCTACGAGCCGGACGCACAGATCGTGGCCGCCGCCGGTGATCGCGTCTCCCTCGTGCGCGATCCAGCCGCCGCCTGCGCCGAGGCGGATCTCATCGTTACCGACGTGTGGGCCAGCATGGGTCAGGAGAGTGAACAAGCCGATCGTGCACTCGCATTCAGTGCGTACCAGGTCAATGAGGAACTGATGGCGCGCGCCAAACCGGACGCCCTGTTCATGCACTGCTTGCCCGCGCACCGCGGCGAAGAAGTCAGCGCCGAAGTCATCGACGGACCACAGAGCGTGGTCTGGGACGAAGCTGAGAATCGACTGCACGCGCAGAAGGCGCTGCTCGAGTTCCTGCTGTGCGACTGATTTGGGCAATCGCGATCTGAGCATTCGGGCATGAGCCTCAACAGCGGCCGTTGACCGCTCCATACTGCGTCCGAACTTTCCACCTCTGAGCGTGGCGCCGCATTCGCGTCCAAATCATACCTTTAGCCCCAAGATGACGTTTCTATGACGCATCTAGCTGCATTCTCACCCCCCAGCATGGAGGCAGTGCACTCCCCCGCGTTGCCCGAGCCGATCCGTGTCACACAACTGTCACATTTCTTCTATATATGTTTCACATTGGCCGTGTATACATAGCCCGCGTAAATCAGTTCCGGCTTAATTCATGACGGGCCACGGTGCGGGAACAGGCTAGACGTGTTCGAGTGCCAGCCCATTAACAAGACCAGGGAGATCCCTATGTCAGGCAAGAAATCTGTGGCACTAGCCATCGTAGCATCTGCCATCGTTGCTGGTTCTGCACTGGCCGCCTCACGTGACTACATCAGCGTGGTCGGCTCATCCACCGTGTATCCCTTTGCAACGGTGGTCGCTGAACAATTTGGCAAGACGACTAACTTCAAGACACCGAAGATTGAGTCGACCGGCTCGGGCGGCGGATTGAAGCTCTTCTGCTCGGGTGTCGGCGTCGAGCATCCGGATATCACCAATTCGTCTCGCCGCATCAAGCAATCCGAGGTCGAAAGCTGCAACAAGAACGGCGTCAAAGACATCGTTGAGGTCAAGATCGGCTACGACGGCATCGCCATTGCCAACGCCAAGTCAGCGCCGCGGCTGTCATTGACCCGCAAGGATCTGTTCCTGGCCTTGGCCAAGGACGTGCCCGACCCCAGCGGCGCCGAGAAGCTTGTACCCAACCCCTACAAGACCTGGAAGGATGTCAACGCAGCGTTTCCTGCTACCAAGATCGAAGTCCTCGGCCCGCCACCGACCTCGGGCACGCGCGACGCCTTTGCCGAACTGGCTATGGAAGGCGGGTGCAAGAGTTTTGATTGGATCAAGGCCATGAAGAAAGTCGATAAGAGCAAGTACAAGGCGGTCTGTCACAGCGTGCGTGAAGACGGCGCCTACATCGAGGCCGGCGAAAACGATAATCTCATCGTGCAGAAACTGGAATCCAATCCCAACGCCCTAGGAATCTTCGGTTTCAGCTTCCTCGATCAGAATCTCGATAAGGTGCAGGGTTCACTCGTCGACGGCGTCGCCCCGGAGTTCGAATCAATCGCCGCGGGCGAGTACCCTGTGTCGCGCCCGCTATATTTCTATGTCAAGAAGGCACACGTGGCGACGATCCCCGGCATTCGCGAGTTTCTGGCCGAATTTACTAGCGAGAAAGCTTGGGGCGAAGACGGCTACCTGGCAGACAAGGGCTTGATTCCCATGCCACGAGACGAGCGCGCCAAGTTCTCGGCCGACGCCAAGAACATGACGCCGCTTTCGATGTAGCGCCAGGAAGTCTGAGCTCACAAGTAAGTAATCCCGTAGCGGCAACGTAACTGGCTGCAGCGGGCGACCGAACAGGCGGCTTCTACAACCTAGGAGCCGCCTGTGTCACACTTAGGCACCGTTGAGCATTCGAGTCCGCTGGAGTCATGGAAAGTCCCGTTCTACTGCTAGTCCTGCTTGGTCTCAGTGCATTGGCCTACCAGTTGGGTCGACGCAGGGCACTCAGTGTGGCCGGGGGCCAAATACGCCAACTCCACTCCCTGCCAAGTTACTACGGCTATCACGTAGCCCTGTGGTGCGCAGTGCCTGCATTGCTGCTGTTCGCCGCCTGGAATGCTTTCGAAGGTTCGATTGTCACCCAGACGGTCGTCGCTGATCTGCCCGCCCACATACGCGAACTCCCGCCGGAGCAGCTGGCATTGGTCGTCAACGATATTCGCAACATCGTCGGCGGCAATATCGTATCGAAAGAGGTCGATGCCGATATGCAAGCGGCTGCCGACCACTATTTGCACCTGCGCAACCTGTCGCGGGCTGCACTCAGCGTCAGCGTCTTGGGCCTCGCCATCGCCGGTGCTGCTTTTGCGCTGACCCGTGTACGCAGGGAGCAGCGCGCGCGCAATGCTGTTGAGCGCGCCATCCTCGTCTTTCTGATTGCCAGTTCAACGCTGGCGATCTTTACAACAATCGGCATTGTTCTGTCGGTATTATTCGAATCACTCCGATTTTTTCAGCAAGTGTCGGTTACAGAATTTCTGTTCGGCCTGCAGTGGAGTCCGCAGATGGCCATACGTGAGGACCAGGTCGGTTCCTCGGGCGCATTTGGGGCCGTGCCACTGTTCGCCGGTACCATGCTCATTTCGGCCATTGCGATGGTGGTCGCGGTCCCGATCGGGCTGATGTCCGCAATCTATTTGTCTGAGTACGCCGGCCGCAAATTTCGCGCCACAGCGAAACCGATGTTGGAAATACTGGCTGGTATACCCACGGTGGTTTACGGATTCTTCGCCGCGTTGACCGTTGCGCCCTTTATTCGCGACAGTGGTTCAATGTTGGGGCTGGACGTCTCCTCCGAAAGCGCACTCGCCGCCGGCTTGGTCATGGGTATCATGATCATCCCATTCGTCTCGTCCTTGTCAGATGACGTCATCAACGCCGTGCCGCAGGCCATGCGAGATGGTGCTTACGGCCTTGGGGCCACTCGTTCAGAAACAATTCGCAAGGTCATCATCCCCGCGGCGCTGCCCGGCATCGTTGGAGGAATCCTTCTGGCCGTATCGCGCGCCATCGGCGAGACAATGATCGTGGTCATGGCCGCAGGCCTGTCAGCGAATCTCACTGCCAATCCTCTGGAAGCGGTCACTACGGTGACGGTGCAGATCGTCACCCTTCTCGTCGGTGATCAGGAATTCGACAGTCCCAAGACGTTGGCAGCCTTCGCGCTGGGATTGATGCTCTTCCTGACGACCCTAGTCCTGAACGTCATCGCGCTGCATGTCGTGCGAAAATATCGAGAACAATACGAGTAGACGATGAAAGACCAACAACAGGCTATGGAACTCGTACGTGCCTCGCTGGCAAGACGTTACGCCGCGGAGCGGCGCTTCAGGGTGGCCGGTCTCACGGCCATCCTCTTGGGGCTGACTTTCGTTTCGTTTCTTTTCGTAAGCATTATCGCCAACGGCCATCCCGCGTTTTGGCAGACGGTTATACAACTCGAGGTCAAGTTTGACTCGCAATTCTTGGACCCAACGGGGGAACGCAGTCCCGATGTACTGTCCGCAGCCGACTATGGTGGACTGGTCAAGCAGACGTTGCGCGAGATGTTCCCCGATGTCAGTGGCCGGCGCGACAAACGAGAGCTCTACGGCCTCGTCAGTACGGGCGCCGCATACCAGCTGCGCAATATGGTTATGTCCGAGCCCGCACTTGTCGGTTCCACCAAGAAGGTGTGGGTGCCCGCCGATGATGATGTGGATATGCTGATGAAGGGACATCTCAGCCGAGAAGCTCCAGAGGCCGAACGTCGACTGAGCGACAAGCAAGTGGCTTGGATCGACGATCTGATCGGTATGGGCCAGCTCGAGAAACGCTTCAATACAACGTTCTTCACGGCCGGCGATTCGCGCGAACCGGAGTTGGCTGGTATCTGGGGGGCTGCGGTGGGTTCGTTTTTCACGCTCGTGGTAACCTTGTGCCTCTCGTTTCCGGTCGGTGTCGCCGCCGCGGTCTATCTCGAGGAGTTTGCCCCGCAGAATCGGTGGACCGACCTCATCGAGGTCAACATCAACAATCTCGCCGCCGTCCCGTCCATCGTCTTCGGGCTTTTGGGACTCGCCGTGTTCCTGAACTTTTTTGCCCTGCCCCGCTCCGCGCCAGTCGTTGGGGGACTCGTTCTGACACTGATGACGTTGCCGACGATCATCATCGCCAGCCGCGCGGCGCTGAAATCGGTACCACCATCGATCCGCGAGGCAGCGCTTGGAATCGGTTCATCCAAAGTGCAGATGGTGGTTCACCATGTCCTGCCACTTGCTCTACCGGGTATGCTCACCGGCACGATCATCGGCATGGCTCAGGCTCTCGGCGAGACCGCACCTCTGCTGATGATAGGAATGGTGGCATTTATCGTTGATATCCCTGGCAGCGCATTTGATCCTTCAACCGTTCTGCCAGTCCAGATTTACCTGTGGGCCGACAGTCCTGAGCGCGCCTTCGTTGAGAAGACGTCCGCAGCGATCATGGTATTGCTGAGCTTTCTCATCGTCATGAATGCATTTGCCATCATGCTGCGCAAACGGTTCGAACGACGGTGGTGAACAGAGAACCTCGAGACAATGTAGGGGACGCAATGGAAACCGTAGCTAAGCCACGCGATGACGAGACGCCAGGCGGCGTCGACGTTGCCGAAACACTGGATACTGTCCAGTCGGCCACTGTCGACCGCGATGACCGCCAGACGGTAGGTGACATCACAGTTGAGCAACCTCGGATGTGCTGCCGCGACGTCAATGTCTACTATGGGGACAAACATGCCATCAAGAGCGTCAGCCTCGACATCGGCACGAATGAGGTAATCGCGATGATTGGGCCTTCAGGCTGCGGCAAGTCGACCTTTCTTCGTTGCTTGAATAGAATGAACGACACCATCCCAACTTGCCGCGTGGAGGGCGAGATCACAATGGATGGTGAAGACATCTACAGCAAGAAGCTGGACGTCGTCCTGCTGCGAGCCCGCGTTGGTATGGTGTTCCAGAAGCCAAACCCGTTTCCCAAGTCCATCTATGAAAACGTCGCCTTTGGTCCACGCATTCACGGTCTTGCCCGTGGCAAGACCGACCTCGATGAGATCGTCGAGACCAGCCTCAAGAGAGCCGGCCTGTGGGATGAGGTCAAGGACCGCATGGATCAGCCGGGGACCGGATTGTCTGGCGGCCAACAGCAGCGGCTTTGCATCGCCCGCGCAATTGCTGTGAGCCCTGAAGTCATTCTCATGGACGAACCATGCTCGGCGCTCGATCCCATCGCAACGGCGGTCATCGAAGAGTTAATAGATGAACTCAGAGCACAATACTCAATCGCCATCGTCACGCACTCAATGCAACAGGCCGCTCGAGTGTCACAGCGTACGGCCTACTTCCACCTTGGCGATCTGATTGAGGTAGGTGATACCGACCAGGTGTTTACCACACCGCGGCATCAGCTCACGGAAGACTACATCACGGGCCGCTTCGGGTGAAACCAGTTCGATGGGAGACACCTCCCCCGGTGTGAAATGCCCACGCCGGCGCGAAAATGGCGCCGGGCGGCAACTCCTCGGACTGCTGTAGCCGAGGTCTCAGCGGATCTGCTCGGCCCAACGCCCCTGTCCGCATAGCACTTCAACATACTGTTTTTGTTGTAAGTTTTTCTGGCGAAGCCAGCCTTTCCTCATTCCTCCTCATCATTGATCCGCAGTAACTGCAGATTCGAAATGAGATTTGTTATCATTTGGCGGTTGTGCCTGAGGGTGGTCCATGGCCCCGTTACTACAGTTGCGAAATGTTGAGTGTCGCTACGGCGCCGAGACGGCTGTTGCAGGCGTTTCGCTGCACGCCAACTCCGGTGACATCGTGTGCCTGCTCGGTCCCAGCGGCTGCGGCAAGAGCACCGTATTGCGCGCGATCGCCGGGTTCCACCCGCTAACCAAGGGCGAAATTGCGTTGCGTAATGACATCGTTTCCCGACCCGGATATACGCGCGCGCCCGAACGACGACGCCTCGGCATGGTCTTCCAAGACTACGCGCTGTTTCCGCACCTTGATGTTGCCCGCAATATCACCTTCGGGCTGCGCACGGCATCTGGCACCGACAAATCTCGAGTCCTGCAGGACATGCTAGAGTTGGTTGGTCTCAAGGGCATGGAGCATCGCTTTCCCCATGAGCTCTCAGGCGGCCAACAGCAGCGTGTGGCATTGGCACGGGCATTGGCACCGAAACCGGACTTGGTGCTGCTCGATGAGCCGTTCTCCAATCTCGACGTGGAGATGCGCGAACGTTTGAGCCTCGAGGTACGTGAGATCTTCAAGACAATTGGCGTTACCGCCGTGCTCGTTACCCATGATCAGCATGAGGCGTTCGCCATTGGCGATCAAATCGGCGTCATGCACAGGGGCCAGCTCATGCAATGGGACACGGCCTATAATCTGTATCACGATCCCGCCAACCCGTTCGTTGCTGATTTCATCGGATCAGGAGTCTTTCTCCGTGGGAGGCTACTCGCCCATGACGCGGTCGAAACGGAGCTGGGGATAATCAAGGGTGATCGCGCCTATGACTGGCCGATCGGTAGCATGGTACGCCTGTTGGTACGCCCAGACGATATCGTTCCGGCGGATGACAGTGCGTTAGAAGGCGAGGTCGTCAATAAAGCCTTCAAGGGCGCAGAGATGATGTATACCTTGCGACTGCCCTCCGGCAACACCGTACTGGCCATGTTTCCCAGTCATCACAACCATCAGGTCGGCGAACGTGTGCGCATGCGCGTCGCAGCAGACCATATGGTGGCCTTCCTCGACACCATCTAAATGCGCGGCGGGCTGCCGCGCACTACCGGCCCTGCTCTTCTCCTCGAGTTTCCGTTATATCCTCTGCGCGTCGTCCGACTGCTGCTTCGACCTGCTCTATTGTTGTGTGACGCACGTCTTTGCCCTTGACGAAGTAGATTACGTACTCGCAGATATTACGAGCTCGGTCTCCTGTACGCTCCATAGCTCGCGCTGACCACATCACATCAACCACTCTCGGAATAGACCTAGGATCTTCCATCATGAAAGTGATGGACTGACGGAGCACACCCTCGTATTCGCGATCCACTTTCAGATCTTCGCGCAGGATTCTCGCCGCCGCCAGGATGTCCATACGCGCAAAGGCGTCCAGGGCGTCACGCAGCATCTTGCGCGCGAGATCCCCCAGATGCTCCACGCCTGCAAGGGGACGCAAAGTGCCGCTCGATTCCGTCAAGTGCAGCGCCATGCGGGCTATGCGCTCTGCCTCATCACCGATGCGTTCCAGATCGGTGATGGTCTTGATTACTGCGATGACCAGGCGCAAGTCGATTGCGGTGGGCTGACGCCGGGCGAGGATAAGAGTGCACTCTTCGTCAATCGCCACTTCCATTGCGTTGACGCGGTAGTCGCTGGTAATTACTTTCTCCGCCAGCTCGCTGTCGCCGTTCACCAGCGCTTTGACTGCATTGCCCATCTGTTGCTCGACGAGTCCACCCATCTCAAGCACGCGACTACGAATATCCTCAAGCTCGGCATCGAACTGGCGCGAGATGTGCGGGCCTATCCCTTTTCTTTCCATCTATTTCCCCTCCGGAGAGTATTCGTCTTCGCGAGCCACGATGTCTGCGCTAGTGGACCCGTAGCAAAGCATAGACTCTTGTTCGCATATATAACATGGGCCACACGCCTAGACTGAGGCCGTGCGCACAAGATCTTGGTCAGGTTTGAGCGCCACCTCATCCCTGCGAAGAATCAATTCGGGAGGGAAATGGCACGTAAACACGCTGCCACGCTCGAGCTCGCTGGCAACTTCCAGTGTTGCGCCATGGCGATTGAGCACATGCTTTACGATAGCCAATCCCAGTCCCGTACCGCCAAGCTCGCGCGAGCGCCCCACGTCAACTCGATAGAACCGCTCAGTAAGACGGGGTATGTGCTTGGCCGGAATCCCCACGCCGGTGTCCTGCACCTGAAAGTGAGCTCCGGCCTCGTTCTCAAACCAGCGAATGTGTATGTCGCCACCGGTCGGGGTATAGCGGACGGCGTTCGCCACCAGGTTCGAGAAGGCGCTCTCAATACGCTTGGGCTCGCCCCTGAGCCATAGATTGTCGTCGCACTCCAGCTCAATATTGTGCCCCTTGTCGCCACTCAGTCCAACAGCCTGCTCGCGAATAAGCGTCAACATTTCCGGAACGGATATGCACTCGTAGACTACCGCGTCGTTGACGTTTTCCAGCCGAGACAGAAGAAGCAGATCCTCTACAATGTGCTGCATGCGGCGAGTCTGCTGCTGCATGACTCGCATCGATTTCTGCACTTGCGCGTGGTCTTGTTCAGCGCCATCGCCCAGCGCCTCGAGGTAGCCCGACAAAACCGTTAGTGGCGTGCGCAGCTCATGTGAGACATTGGCCACGAAATCGGACCTAATCTGCTCGAGTTGCCGGCGCACCGTAACATCACGTATGGTCAACAGATATTGCTTGTGTCCATAGGCCACTACGTGCATGGCCAACGTCCGTTCCTCATTCAGCGGCGAAGGTATCTCAACGCTTCTGGAGAAGTCGCGCTTGGCAAGAAACTCCGCAAAGACGGGATGGCGGATTAGATTCACTACACGTTGATGCGCGTCTTGAGGATAGTTCAATCCAACCAAGTCGGCCGCCGCCGAGTTCCACCAATCAATAGTGCCCTGTTCATCAAGAACTATAGTGCCATCCGGCAGCGCATCGGTTGACTCGCGAAAACGATTGAGCATCTTGACCAGGCGTTTCTTGCGCTTGCGATTGCGCTGCTGCAGGTTGTGGATCAAGCTCACAACCTCGCCCCATAGCCCACCGGCCTCTGGTGGCGGGAATTTCTTTCCGCGCTCCAGCCAGCGCATCAGCTTGTAAAGGTTGCGCACATGCCACACCAGATAGGCCGCCAGCGCGAGCACCAGACCCCACGTTGGATAACCGACGACGGCACCGGCGACGGTGGCCACCGCGACACCCATCGCGATTCCCACCAGCTCTCGGCTCACTGATGGCAAGGTCTAGACCTGAGTCGAAAAACGATAGCCGGTGCCGCGCACCGTTTGGATGAAGCGATCGTGGCCCTTGCGGGCAAGTGCTTTGCGCAAACGGCGAATGTGCACGTCGACCGTACGCTCCTCGATATATACGTTGCCGCCCCACACCCGGTCCAGAAGCTGGCCCCGGCTGTAGACGCGCTCGGGATGGTTCATGAAAAACTGCAGCAGGCGAAATTCCGTTGGGCCCATGTCAACCGCGTCACCCGAAACCGACACACGGTGGCTGGATGGGTCGAGCTTCAGCCCGTCGTATTCGATAACCTGTTCGGCTGCCTCCGCACCCGCCCGACGCAAGACCGCTTTGATGCGGGCAAGCAGCTCGCGGGTCGAGAACGGCTTGGTGACATAGTCATCTGCGCCAACGTCGAGCCCCCGGATCTTGCTGTCTTCTTCGTCGCGCGCCGTCAACATGATGATCGGCAACTCGCGGGTGTTGTCGTCGCGGCGCAAACGCCGTGCCAGATCAATGCCGCTTACCCCCGGCAGCATCCAGTCGAGGAGAACGATGTCGGGGCGCTGATCGGCGATTGCCGTCTGCGCCTCCTGGGCGTCGCCAGCCTCGAGCACCGCGTAGCCTTCGCGCCCGAGCGCGAAACTCAGCATGTCCCGAATGGCTGGCTCGTCGTCTACGACTAGGATTCGTTTCTGCACACTTGCGTCCATCGGCCCGATGAGCCCCGTTTTGGTACCAGCAGCAACCTGGACCTTCGGGCGCCCATTACACCTCACGCGTGTTACAGTCGCGTGACAGTGCCTGTAACATAATTGTAATAGTGTAAAAACGCATCAAGATAATGCAATATGCACGGCTGTTGCAGACTTTCCGCGGCCTGCGATACTGTGACCGAGTCGCTACACGATGTCGCCGCGCCGCGGCAAAATTGACACTGATTAAGAGCTCGGTTCAGGGGTGAACCGGGACTGCCGGGGGATTACCGTGAAACTCGTCAAGATTTTCATGCTCACCGGGCTGGCGCTCGCCGCGCTGAGCGCTTCCGCCCAGGAGCTCAACTACGTCAACGATATCCTGGTCATCACGCTGAGATCGGGGCCGGGCAACCAGTACCAGATCATCAAGACGATTCCATCGGGCACCGAGATGGCGGTGCTGGAACGGCCGAATCAGGAATACGCCAAGGTGCGCCTGACCAAGGATGGCACGGAGGGGTGGGTCCTGACCCAATATCTCACTAGCAAACCCGTCGCCCGCCAACGGCTCGCGGCGGCTGAGGCCAAACTCGCCAAGGTCGAGGAGCAGAATCAGAAGCTGAACGAAGAACTCGCCGCCCTGCGCCAGAGTCACGGTTCCCTGGAGAAGGATGCCGCGGCGCTGCGTGATCAGTATGACAGTGAACAAAAACGTTTGGCCCGGCTGCAGGAGGTCTCTGCCCGACCATTGCAGTTGGAGGCCGAGAACAAGGAGCTGAAGCAGCAGAACATTACTCTGAGCAAGAATCTGGACATCCTCACGCAGGAGAACAACGCTCTGCAGGACCG
>Ga0111166_1002_pt1 | contig 41965 bp, 34 predicted proteins | sample DeeMarSeWOR28_12_FD_80267 | JGI IMG/M metagenome (GOLD analysis project Ga0111166, IMG submission 80267) | Thiotrichales bacterium SG8_50
ACTTGCGATGATAGAAACCAAGGTAATACTCGCCGGCCAGCTTGTCTGCCGCGTAAGGTGTGAGGGGGTTGAGCGCCAGATCCTCGTTCACCGGCAGTCGGGCGTTGTCGCCATACACCGCTGCGGAACTCGCATAAAGGAAGCGCGTGACGCCTGTACGGCGCGCGGCTTCCAGAAGATTGAGAGTACCATCGAAATTCGCAGCGTGCGTCCCAACCGGATCATCTACGCTCGCCTGCACCGACGCGACGGCCGCCAAATGCACGATCGCGTCGACGCCAGCCACCGCCCCCGCAACAGCCGCCGGATCGCGGATGTCGCCCTCAACGAACTCCAGCGCCGCATGCTTTGGCAGGTTTTCCCGCCTGCCAGTTGACAGGTTATCCAATACGCGAACCGATACGCCCGTTGCCAGCAGGCGCTCGTCAAGATGCGAGCCGATAAAGCCCGCCCCTCCTGTTACCAGAATTTTCATGCTCGCGAGGTTTGTTCTGCGAAGGCTGCAACGCCGGCCCAGTACTTGAATTATGCACTGATGCGTGCGGTCCAGTCAGCTTGAAGCCGCCAGCTGTAACAAGCGCGAAACAGGGCTCATATTGCCCCTTCCGAGTTACCTGTGCCGCCTCAATGCGATGCGCTAGACTTTCCGCGCACACGGCCGACTGAGTCGCAGCTGTTCCTAACCGATCTGGGGAATCTCCTGGTATGACCGCCGTCAATTTGGGCGTACTTTGCTGGTTTGGGTCACCGCTTGCTGTCGGGCCAAGCGTGAGAAGTGAATCCATCGGCTTTAAGCTGAGCGCGGGAAATTGGTCCGTATCGGCTACCACTCACGAGCTCGATCACAACGGTCTGTAAAATGGCGCGCCGTCTGCATCGCTTGCTCCGCAGCACGCTGGACCAAATTGGTTTTCGCGATCGGCGTAAGGTCCGAACTCTTGAGATAGCTTATGTCATTATCGTCAGCGATGAAGTTCACAATTATATGAGCAAGCGGCAACTGGAGATCCTTAGGCAATTTGGATGGAACCAAGGACTGGAAGCAACGCCACATATAACTCTTAAGCTGGGATTCCCCGTCGAGGAGATCGGACCCTTTGAAGAATATTTCGACAAGCTTCTTGAAGAGGTCGAGCCGCTTCCTATTTGTGTAAAAGATATCGGATTCTTCGACGAGGGCATCATATTCATGAATATCGAGCACAGCCCGCAGCTCGAAAGCCTTCGCCGGCGAATAGTGAATGACCTCTCGATAAAATATGGGATTGTGCCATATCCCCTCGAAGATGAGCGTTATCGTTTCCATGGCACGTTGGGGTACGTTTCTAGACGCGATTTGCCCACTGCGCGAATGCAATTTGAGGGCGTGAAGGCAGAATTTCACTTCATGCTGGATACCTTGGCAATACTCTGCCATACAGGAAAGGAGTGGGTTACATACAAGCGGGGCAAGCTGTTGCATCCCTCATGAAACGACCCAGCTTAAGAATGACGTACGACACCGACGAGAAAAGTGCCCGCCCAAACGCCAAGACTGTTTATCGTGGTCGCACACGTGGGGCAGGAACAGTGAAGCGATAGCCTAGCATGCTTATGAATACTGCTGGTGAGACGAGCACTCCGGCACTGGAAGAGCTGGCGTTTCGGCGTCAGTTCTATCTCGGGCCGGAGTTTCTAGAATACTTCCCCTCATGGAAGCGCGTACGAATCGGCGTGGCGCTTTGTCTGACGGCTCATCCGGATCTCGAGGTTTGCCACACCTCCGATGCATCAAGGTCGATAACGCTACTCGGTTATCTGCTGGATCCTAACAATCCCGCGGCTGGCAACAGCGACATTGTGGACGCGCTCCTGCATAAGCTGGACCGGTTTGATTCCTTTTGGACACATACCGAGGAACTTGGCGGCCGATGGATACTGATTGTCAATGATGGTCACGAGACCGTCATATTCAATGATGCTGCTGGATTGCGAAGCGTCTATTTCCATGCACTCGGCGCATCGCGAGGCGGAACAGTATGCGCATCGCAACCTGGCCTGATAGCGGAAAAACACTCCCTTCCAAGGAACGAAGAGGCGTTGGCATTCATTGAATCCAGGGGCCACGACGACAGCGAAGTCTACTGGTTTCCGGGTAACACTTCTTTGTATCACGACGTCAGGGCCCTGCTGCCAAACCATTATTTGCGCCTCGGAACTGGCACGACATACAGATATTGGCCTGACAGGGATGTGCCATGCATCGGCCGTGAGGAGGCTATCGACGCTAGCGCTCGCACCTTGCTGGGATTGATGCGCAGCGCTCAACATCGGTTTTCGCTAGCCTTGTCTCTGACTGCGGGATGGGATAGCAGGCTGATGCTTGCCCTTAGCAAGAACATTATCCGGAACGTCTACTGCTTTACGCTGGCCTATTCCGATGTGGAGAAAAGCAGAGACGTAACAGTACCGACAACACTGCTGAAAAAGCTCGGAGTGCCGCATTTCATTCTTCATTACCCCAAACAAGTGAACAAGGAATTCAAGCGGATACACCAAAGAAGCACGTCGGCGCCAAGCGCTGCTTGGTGTGCCGACGTGCAAATCTTGTATGAGCAGTACCCTCAAGACAGGGTATGCGTTACGGGCGACGTTGCCGAGATCGTGAAGTGTTACCTGCGGCTGCCCGCCCCCGCTCAACGGAAGGTCACCGCGGAGGACCTGGCAGCGCTGTGCCGGATTGGGACGCATCCGTTTCTAATGAAGGCCTTCGAGGAATGGTTGTCCGACGTCCAGCCACGCAACTTGAATGTGCTGGACCTGTTCTGTTGGGAACAAATCGCTGGGAGGAAACAACAGCAGATTCGGAATGAAGCTGATATCGCTCATGAGTCCTTCGCGCCGTTGAATTGCCGTCGACTGCTGTTGACGCTGCTCGGGACGGACGAAATTGACAGGCAACCGCCAGAGCACAGGTTGTTTCGTGAACTTATCAACAGGCTCTGGAGCGACGTGCTGAGTGTACCGATAAATCCCAAGGAGAAGGTTTCCCTAGGCCGGATGCTGCGAGATCTTCTTAGTAGACTTCACGTATATCAATATATTCCAAGACCGGCAAAGGAATTGGGCAAGCGGCTATTGAGGTGATTAGGAGTCGATTGCCATGCTGCCTTGCGCCGCATGGCACTTGTTCATCCGGCCGATATGGGACAGTTAGTTGCTTATAGGCACGCCACCCAAACTGTGGCGCAGCCAGCGCGGTGCCACAAATGAGTCTAACGTGAGGAGCTTCTTGTGATTGGCGCAATGAAACGGATGCTGTACCCCGTTGCAAGGAATTATGTGGCCCGTGTAACTATTATGGAGGGTCGGCTAAAGCGAACCGACCATCGTTTCAAGTGTTTATTTGTTGGCAGTTCCCTGTTTACGGATGCTCTGATACGGCGCATGTATGAGGAGTCGCCGGCCGTCATCGCGAAATCGCGTGTCTGGATCCCTGCAGTGCGGAAACTAATACTCGAGAAATGGGATTCAATTGATCTTTGCGTGGCCGTGCTCCCGACGCGTTGCGAGGCAGCTCTTGAGGGACTGTCCGATTACAAGACCACCGAAGGCGTCCGGCAGGTTATTGACACATCCGGCTCTTGGGACGATGTGAAAGGGCGGTTTTCGAAGAAAAAGAGGCAAATCACGAATACATTCGCCGAAAGATATGGTCTTGGATACCGGATATCCAGCGATCCGGAAGATTTCGACTACTTCTACTATCGTATGTTTGTTCCCCATATCCGCAAGCGATTCGGAGCCCTTTCCGATATCGATTCGTATGAGGACATGAAAAAATTCTTCGGGAAGGGACGACTGGTGTTGGTAACAAAAAACGAGAAGGTGGTTGCCGGTGCGCTCTCACTCGTGGAAGATGGTGCTTTGGTCTTTCGTCGCACTGGCGTACTGGATGGGGACGAATCGCTTGTCGATGGCGGCGCCCAGACGGCCTTGTACTACTTTCAGCTCAAGTATGCCAACGAGCATCATCTTCATTCGGTAGACACGATGTTGAGCGATCCATTTTTGAACGATGGGGTCTACCGACACAAGAGGGAATGGGGAGCCGCGGTGCTCCCCGATGTCGAGGCCATCCGGGGCGTCTATTTTTGCAAGGCTAGGCCTTGCGACAGCGTGGCTCGGTTCTTTGAGTCGAATCCGCTTGTGTTCTACTCGAACGGCGGATTGAGCGGGTTAATCGGGGTGCCTGATGCTACGGATGTCACGGCTCCAGCGATCAGCGATCTGACGCATCGATACCGATCGCGTGGTCTAGCCGGATTTACAGTAGTGACGCGCACAGAAACGTTCCGTGTTTCCTAGGTTTCGTCGACTCACAGATAACAGCGGGCGATGCAACTTCGTTTGTGCAATTGGACCCTGTCGAAACTCACCGTTCAGCGAAAAGGCGACAGTTAGCGAAGGTCTGTAAAGTTCTCGCAACAACTCTCTATGTTGGACCAGGCCCTCTCGCAAAGCCAGCAGACTCATTGAGGTAAACTTTAGCAACTTCACTACCCGGCCGGTTATGGCGTTTGCCGGGATAGCGACTAACTACATTCTTTCCTCGCAAGGTACAGCTAAATGACCACTATTGCTGTTGTCGGACTGGGCTATGTCGGCCTGCCTCTCGCCGTGGAATTCGGCAAGAAACACCGCACGATTGGCTTTGATCTCAGTCAGCCGAAGGTCGATAGCTATAGTTGCCACATCGATCCGACCGGCGAAGTATCGTCCGACGAACTTCGTGCCGCAACTCAGCTTCAAGTGACAACCGATCCCAAGGCGATATCCGAGGCAGACTTTGTCATCGTCGCGGTTCCGACTCCAATCGACACCGCGCGTCAACCGGACTTCTCCCCCCTCATCGGCGCGAGCCGGACTGCCGGCAGGCACATGAAGAAGGGGGCAATCGTAGTGTACGAGTCCACGGTCTACCCAGGCGCAACCGAAGAGGTATGTGTGCCAATCCTCGAGCAGGAATCGGGGATGAAATGGATGCGGGACTTCCATGTCGGCTATTCTCCCGAGCGCATCAATCCGGGCGACAAGGAACATACGCTCACCCGGATCGTGAAGGTCGTCTCAGGCGACGATCAGCCGACGCTCGATGCGGTGGCCAAGTTGTATGGGTCCGTCATTACTGCGGGCGTCCATCGCGCCTCCAACATCAAGGTGGCTGAAGCTGCCAAGGTGATCGAAAATACCCAGCGCGACCTGAATATCGCGCTCATGAACGAACTGGCACTGATCTTCAAGAAGGTTGGAATTGATACGCTCGAGGTGCTCGAGGCGGCAGGTACGAAGTGGAACTTCCTGCCCTTCCGCCCGGGCCTCGTTGGCGGTCACTGCATAGGCGTCGACCCCTATTATCTGACTCACAAGGCCGAGATGCTCGGCTACCACCCGGAAGTGATCCTCGCGGGTCGACGTATCAACGACACCATGGGGAAATTTATTGCCGAGCAAACCGTCAAGGAACTGATTCGTGGCGGCAACATGGTAAAAGGCGCCAAGGCAATCGTTCTCGGACTCACTTTCAAGGAAGATGTACCCGATCTGCGCAACTCGCGTGTGATCGATGTCATCAGCGAGCTCAAGGCCTACGGCATGGAAGTATTCGTACACGATCCGGTCTCTGATGAGGCCGAAGCACGCCATGAGTACGGCATCGATCTTGTACCGTGGGATCAGCTTCCACGGGCGGAAGCGCTGATCGGGGCCGTCGCGCACAAACAATTCCTGCAAATGCCTATTAGCCAGCTCACAGCCAAACTCGTGTCAAACGGCTGCTTCGTGGACGTGAAGTCCAAGTTCGACACCGCTGCACTGCGTGCGGCTGGCGCATGCGTGTGGAGACTTTAGTCCCCAAAAATTGTCTGCGGCAGGCATTGCGGAATCCCGCGCACGGGTAGCGTTGAGAACCCTCCACCTCGACGCTCCCGCAGGGCCAAGGCGACGTGGCGCGCGCAATCATTGCTCGAGTGGTGGCCTCACGCGAACGTCCGGCATCAACCAAGGCGACACCATTCCGCCCGCCTTGCGCGCCAACCCGTTCAGCTGAGGCGATGTGTTACATCGCTGTAACAGTTCACCACTTGTCAGACTGCCACGCACGACTATCCGCTGTGCTTTTGATTGGCAAGAACGACCACTAGAATGGCATCCTTTGCTCGTCCCAGCAGCCGGCGACTGACCTCATCGGCTGCACGGGCGTAGCCGGCGTGCTCGCAGTAACACCCGCAACCAACGAGCGCCACGGCCGAACCGAATGCGCGGCGCTCCGCTGCGGTCCGAGCCGAGAAGTCTGCCAGTCCAAGGAGACCGTTCACATGCATATGGGCACGAAACGATCCACACTGCTGGTTGCATTTCTGCTCGCCGCGCTGCTAGCTGGTTGCGGCCCCGGCAGCTCGGTGAGCGGCTCCGATGGCGGAACCACCCCGCCACTGACACCGACACCGACATCCTATACCCTGCAGGTCATACCTTCCGGCTCCGGCTCGGTGAGCAGTAACCCGGCAGGCATCGACTGCCCTGCCAACTGCTCCAAGAGCTTCCCCCCCGGGACGTTGGTGGAACTCACTGCCACGCCAGCCACCGGCTACAACTTCTCCGGCTGGAGCGGAGTGGGTATCTCCTGCCCCAGCACCGGCACTTGCACGGTGTCGATGATGACCGCGCGTACAGTCACGGCCACATTCAGCCAGACGGCAGCCGCCAACTACACCCTCACGGTGACGCTGGATGGGTCCGGCTCGGTGAGCAGTAACCCGGCAGGCATCGACTGCGGTGCTGACTGCTCCGTGAGCTTCGCCGCGGGGACTCCGGTCGAACTCACCGCCACGCCGGCCAAGGGCTACACCTTTTCCGGCTGGAGCATTTCTGGCGTTTCGTGTCCCGCACCTGTCTGCACGGTGCCCATGAGCGCGGCACGCAACGCGGTAGCCTCGTTCGCGGGCAGCCTGTGTGATGGTCTGATCACCGACAAGGTGAATCATCCGATGACCCCGACCGCGCTCCTCGCGAAGCCGGCCAAGCTGCAGACGGTTACCGATCCCGAGTTCGGCACCACCATTCGCCGCATTAGTGATGTTGTAACCGACTACGGCGTACCCGGCGTGATCAAGCCGGCCTATTCGACGATCCCGGCCTGGAACGCGGACGAATCCTATCTGATCCTGTACCACACTGACACCGGCAGTCCCGGACACCATCTGTACAACGGCAAGACCTACGCACATATTCGCCAACTGAATATCGACCCGCCCGACCTGGAACAGTTTTACTGGCATGCAAGCGATCCCGATATCCTGTTCTACGTAGACGCCAGCAATCGGCTGATTCGCTATCACGTCGGTTCCAGCACGAAGGAAGTGGTAAAGGCATTTTCCTGTGGCGGTACGATCAGTGGCGGCGACGACCCGATGTACATGTCGTGGGATTCCAACGTAATTGGTCTGCGCTGCTCGTCCGGATTTGTGTTCGGCTATCGTATTAGCACCGATTCCGTCGGCACGACTTTCGCTTCGACCTCAGGGCTCGCGCCTGACGCCTCGGCCAGCGGAACGCTCATGTTCTTCGCGAACTCAACCAGCGAGCCCTATGTCTATGACTTCGACATGGGGTATGCCCGCACGCTGAACATTGCCAACCCATTCGATCATGCATCACTCGGGCGGCTTGCCAACGGCAACGATACCCATAACGCCGTCGACTTCGATGGCGCGCAACCCGGCTCGCTTGTTGTCAATGACATGACCGACGCAAGTACGCGCGTTGTCGTCGGCGAAGCCACCGGATACCCCTATCCGCCGTCGGGACACCATCTTTCCTCCGTCGCATTCCAGGCACCCGGTTGGGTCGCCGTGTCGATCGTTGGCACCGGCGACGGTCAGACTGTCCTGGACAACGAGCTGCTGTTGGCCGACACCAACCCTGGCGGCAAGGTCTGTCGCGTGGCGCACCATCGCTCCTTGGGCAAGGAAGGCCCGAACGGTTACTGGGCCGAACCGCATGTCGTGATCAGCCCAAGCGGCACACGGCTGCTGTTCGGTAGCGACTGGGGTGGCGGAAGCTCAGTGGATTCGTACGTCGTAGAGCTTCCGAGTTATCAACCTTAAGGCATGGTCTCCCGTGCCAAAGTACCGACTTACTTCTGGCTGGTCGGTATGATCAGCGGACAACTACGGTAGTCACGCTGCTCTAGCATGCACCGACGCCGCACGTCGGGCGATTCATCGGAGGCCCAGTTGGCGCTACCGATGGTGCATTTGTCTCGTGATCGAGGAGACCTCGTGATCAATTTTGGCAAAGGTTTGCCCTTTGGGCATACAGCTGATCCGCGTGATCCGGGCTCGACAAGAGATCGTACTACTGGTCTTGTTCCTACGAGTCCTCTAGGACCACAATCACTGAATCGTCAGCAGACACCGTGCAGGCCGTTTTTTCCGGTTTCTTGGTTCGGAAGGCGCGCGTAGCCTCGCGCCGACCATGCTCATCTCTCTCCTTCACGAACCAAACGGCAGCCGCCTCTTGAGTCGCCGCAAGTGGTTCATTCCGCCGAGCACAGCCCGTGCGGCGGCAGTCGACGCATAAACTCCGCTGACGAGAGTTCGCTTGTCAGGCCACAGATCCTCGATGAACGAGCCCTCTGCCGCACCACTGTCGACATAGTCTAGATCGCGAAAAACACTGCCACCGTTACGTACCAGCTCGATTTCATTCAAGCGGCCGGGTGCCATGCGTGTGAATTGCGGATCCCATCCAAGCTTGAATGCAAAGCCCCCGGAACCCGAGACAAAGTTGCTGGTCGAGGCAATAACGACCTCGTTGACCGCCAGCTCCGTAAAGATCGCGCGTCCGTGATCTGCAAAGTGGGTTGCCATTTCCCGGAAAAACGCTTCATCACCGGCATTTGAGCGTAGCGAGCTCCCGTGCTCCCCTTTCCATCCCCGGTGTTCAAGATCCAAGAAGCGATCAATACACCTCGCGTCTACCTCTTGCCCCGCCAACGCACGCCATGTGACTGTTCCCAATTCCTCTAACCGTCTCTTTCGGCGCCGAATATCCTTTAATTCTCGCGACGAAACCGACTCCCTGAGATAATCCTCTCCACACTTGGCCGGCATCAGGATTGCGCGTCGGGAACGGCCATACTCGTACCACGCCACATCTTCCTTCCGTGCCGCCTCGGTCATGATTGCGCCGAACTGGCCGTCTGTTGGATGAACCGTTACCTCGACGCCGTGCCAGGACGAATCCCTCCGCAGGAAACGGAAATACGCCCGCGATGCCTCTGATGCACAGTCACGGTCGAGGAGCAGACCCGTCAAATACGAATGGCGCGAACGGAATGCGCGCAGGTGCGCCATCGGGATCCGCCCGCTGCGACGCACCGTTTCATATACGCCGAGGCCGACAAGATCCCTCGATACGACACCCTTCCTCTCAATCAGAATGACAACAACCGGTACCCTCGGCTCCAGATGCTTTAGCGCGGGCAACACGAACCAGGGCGACAGGTATGCGTTCGGTTCCACCGAACGCTGCTCAAGTTCCGCCCACGCACCAATGATCCGTTCGTCCAGCTCGGATGGTGTGCGAACACTGACTTCCATTGCAAAGTCGTCGGGTTCCCGACCCACGCTGCGAACCTGCTCACCATAACCAGGCTGTGCTTCCATGTCCCGATCCTCTGTTGACAACGACAGTAACATTCGCATCCCAACGATGCTTGCCGCTAAACGCCGGGCGTCACAACACATGCGTTGACGACGCGTCTATAGTTTCCGCACATGGCGACACTCGCGCGAAGACCAGCGCACAAGCGGTTCTTCTCCGCACATCCCTCGCAAAATAGGGTCATATATGCCTCTTGCTTCCTCTCGACCACGCTCAGGACCGATTAGCGCTGATTGGGACTCTCGCGTTGCCCGCAGTCATCATTTTCGAAAGAACACTTCTTTCCGCGTATTTCCGACTTTGGGCCCCTTCCATTCACAATCTGCCGACGTGCCGCCCTACACCAAGGGTGGCAAGCCCCGAACGAGGCGTTGCCTTGATACAGCATCTTATTTCCTTGTCGACCTCAAAGCTCCCCGGTTAGTCCGTACGCGACATAGCCGCCAATCTCGTGGAGTGCCTCTGTGCTCTTTTGCAACGCGGAGATTTGTGGAATCAGCGCCTCATTCCACCTAGGCCTGACCCAGCGCCGATCGACCGGCACAGGACAGACAGATAAACCTTGCTTGCGGAACGATGCGACAGCCCGTGGCATGTGAATTGCGGATGTTACGAGGTGTACCGACGTCGCGGAGTTTCTAACATCCGCCAGCAATCGTGTAACGTTTCTTGTCGCCTCCGCGGTTGTTTGCGAATCGCGTTCTGTCAGCAGCCGCCCGCGCGGAAATCCGAGAGACACTGCCAATGCGCTCATCAGATCGGCCTCGCGCACCGCATCGCCGGCACCCCCGGAAAGCACCAACAGCGAATTCCGGGAACGATTCGCAAGTTCTACTCCACCAATAACTCGCTTTAGGCTCGCCGCCGTCAACTTACTTACATCATTCGCGCTTGCGGGTCTGCCCGACTTTCCTCCTGCGAGCACTACTATGACAGCGTCGGGTGCCGGCTCCAAACAGTCACTCGAAACCTGATTCTCGCGCTCCAGCGCACCCACGAGGAGATTTGCGCCGAGTGGTGTGGCGATCGAGAAGTACGATACTACCAACGTGACACCGAGCCACCGGAGCCATCCCAGACCTGGTTTTAGCCACATCCTCGATACAACCAAGAGGAGAAACCACCCAATCAGCGCCACCGGCGCCAACAGCAGCTCCAGCCAGTGCGACATTCCGTCCTAACGCGTGCTTGCCGGCGTCACGCGATCCTTCGCCAGCCGCTTGAGGTCAATGAGGTAGGATGCAATCGGCCCATCTCCCCAATTGCTGGCGAACATGATCTTTGTACCATCCCGATTTGTTACCGCCTGTTGCTCAGCGAAGTAACCCCCCTCCTTACGGCTGCTGTGATGATGGGCCACACGCCGAACCTCTCCCGACCCATCAAGTCTTAGCCAGAATATCTCGAAGTCATGGTTCGGGTACTTCCGGTCCGGTCCCTGGGTTGAAATAAGCGCCCAGCCCGGGAGATCGAGATTTCGACAAGACACGTGCGGGGTTGAGCCCCATCCAATTCGCACGCCAATCGAAATCTTGCCGGTGTCGAGGTTGGCAATGTTGATATTGCGATTGCGATCCAGCTGATGGTCTGCGCCATCGTAGACCAACGCCTCCGTGCCATCCGCAAGCTGACAGATGTCACCGTGGCCGAACGAACCTTTCGGCAGGTCGCGTATGTGCTTCATGTTGATATCGAAAACACGAGAGATATCACCCATCATTACTACGTACCGACCGCTCGGGCTGACGCTGACCCAGTCACCTGCCATCCTCTCTGTGACAGGAATCTTGTTGCCGACCTTGTCGTTGACAATGTCATACACGAATGCTTCGGCAGGTACTTTCTTCCGGTAGCCAAACATCGCATAGTAGCGCCCAGTCTTGTCCGTGCTTCCCTCCAGCCGCCCGCGGACGGCCTGATACTCCTTGAAGTCACGGACAAGCGTCCGTTTGTCATTCCGTATGTCATATCGGTAGAAGCCGCGCACATTCCATGAATCGCCAACAAAATCCAGCGTGTACAGGATGGATGGATCGGTCGGATGCCACTGGATTTCCGGATCTGAACTCGATATACGCAGATGCTTTATCGGGCGCCATGTCGTCGTGTCGTACAGATATTTCGCGCCATCGCTCGAAAATAGAACTGCGCGCGTCTCATCGGCATTGAACGGGTTAATCTTGGAATAATAGTGGCGTATTCTGCTCACCCCGCTCACCTGCGAGGGGTCCGTGATGCGCATGATGCTCGTTCCAAACACCGGATCGACGAACCATTGATGCAGCTCAGGCCGCGCAAACTCGGGAGGACGCCGAATCTCATGGTCCGAAATCAGCCAATCCCACGGCGATGCCGCCGCCGCGCCCACGGACCACACGATCGCCATTACCCCAAACGCGCGCCTCTTCAACTTCGCGTTCTTGCCAAACATGTCGGCCACCCTCCTCATGCTCTCAACCACGATAGATAGACCCTTTCATCTCCGTCCACCCATGAGCGGCGCGAGAACAACCGCTCCACCCGGGATCGTGCAGCTTCTCCCATGCCGCGATAACGTCCGTCAGCAACCATCAGCCGCATAGCCTCTGCTAATGCTGAGACATCGCGCGACGGAAACAGGTAGCCAGTGACACCCTCATCTACAACCTCCGGACAGCCTCCGATACGTGGAGCGACGACTGCTCTTCCCGCCGCCATCGCCTCCCGCGCTGCCAGCGGAAACGATTCGCGTGTCGAAGACAATACGAATACATTGAGCAACGCGAGGTGTTCGGGCACATTGCGCTGCATCCCCGTGAATACGACAACATCCGAGATTCCCCGCGCCTTGACCTCCTGACGTATTGAGTCCAGCAACGGGCCATCACCGATGATCAGCAACCGTGCATCCGGATCGTCGCGATGAACGCGAGTGAATGCCTCCACCAGATAAACGTGTCCTTTCTCTTCCGATAAACGCGCCACGATGCCAAAAACCCGATGTCGCGCTGCATCGAGGCCATAGCGGCCTAGCAGCTCCGGGTCCGGTGGTCGAACGACAAATCGATCAGTATCGATGCCGCTGTGGATTACTTCCGATTTGCTTTCCTGTAGCCCGCTCGCCAACAACCGGTTGCGCTCGTAGTGGGACTCAAAAATGACGAAGTCGGCGCACCGCTGCAAGATCCTTCCGGCATAACGAAAGTGAAAGGGATTGTGGATATTGTGTATGGTCGTAATGATCGGAACTCGGCGTCCGTGGGCGGCCACGCGGTAACCAACCGGCAGCAGACGCAGCGCAATATAGGCGGCAATGGTTGAACGCACGGACTGCGGCGCAACCAGCTCGATTGCATGCCGACGGATTGCCCCACGCAGAGCTCGAGCCGCACGTACAAACCCTGATGGCCCACGATAGTGGAAGTCGATATCGACATGCCGGGCGCCCTTGCTCTTCAGTTCCTCGAGCAGCACCCCATCCGTCGTTGCCACATAGACCTCGTGTCCACGCGCCGTCAAGTCCTCGGACAAAGTCAGGATGTCACTTTGCACGCCGCCAATGCCAAACGGCTCCGTCATCAGATAAAGAAGTCTCACTACACCGCTCCTCTCTCTGTTGTCCAGCTTTCTTCTGCGCGAGCTTCGGCAAACCGACGCTCGCGGCGGCGATGAAGCCACCAATGAACAGGATCGTAGGCACCCGCCAGCTTCAGGGCCAGCTGATGTGACCCATCTCGATCCGTCACTTCGGTGCGACGCAATGCGTAGGGTTGCATGCCTGCCCGGTTTACCCCCGGGGCAACACTCACGGCGGCGCGATAACCGGCCGCGGCTGCAAGCTGCATCTCGCGAGCGGTAAAATCGCCCGACGGATAGCAGAAGAAGTCGACCGCCTTGCCCACACGCGTGTGGATTATGTTCCGGCTCCCGGCGATCTCGCGAATTGCGCTAGCCGGGTCGAGTCGCGAAAGAAACGGATGCGTCGTGGTATGCGAGCCGATGGTGATTCCCGGCTCATTTGCAAGCTCACGTACTTCCTCCCACGTGAGGTGAAGTTTCGGCGATGCCGAGCCATAGCGCGGATGGGAAAGATCCTGGTCGCAGAAACGCGTCGTGACAAAAATAGTTGCTGGAACCTGATGGTGACGGAGCACCGGAAGAGCATGTAAAAGGTTGTCTCGATAGCCGTCATCGAACGTCACCACGACACCGGGGCGGACCGGCGGGCCTGCGGATAATTCGGCAACGGCCTGCCCCAAGCTGATCACACGCGAGTGGCGCGCCAGGTAATCCATCTGCTCTGCAAACCGATCGGGGCTGACCGTGAGCTGATCGTAGGACGCAAGTCGGTCCACGCGATGATACATCAGGATCCGGATGCCAGGACGCAACAGATAGTACGGGCCCGCACCGACCACGAGACCGTAAGGCACCAGCCCTCGCAACAGCGCCCTCATTTGGCTACCCCTTCCACCACCCGATAGCCGCCCGGTGGCAAGCCCAGGCGTTGGGCGTAAAGGGCTTCATATGCGCCAGCTGTCCGCCGGGCGTCATAACGTGCAAGCAGGGTTTCGCGCGCCCGGGCACCGCAACGTACCCGCAACGCGGCATCTGTAACCATGCGTCGCAACGCGCTGGTTAGCGCCTTTTGGTCTCCGGCGGGAACCAGCAGGCCTTCCTGGCCGTCAGCAATTACATCAGGGATGCCTCCCACCGCGGTCGCGACGATGGGCTTGCCCATCGCCATCGCCTCAAGCAACGTCATTGGCAAACCTTCCCACCGGGAGGGCATCACCAGCACATCGAGCGCGGCCAGTATCCGCGGAATATCGGAACGCTGGCCCGTCAGAATCACGCGGTCACGCAAGTCGCGGCGCTCCACGTCGGCCGCGATCTCGTCGCGCAGTTCGCCAGAACCGACCAGCAAACAGCGCATCTCGATGCCTTCCGCAACTAGATGCGCCAGCGCGCCCAGCAAGTCCGCATGTCCTTTCGCCGGATGCAAACGGCCCACCAGGCCCAGCAGGGGCGCGGCATCGGCGATTGCGAACTCGGCGCGCACCCCTGCTCCCGATGCGTCCGCGAAGCGAAACAGATCGATTCCGTTCTCAACCACCACAATCCGCCTTGCCGGGATATGGTCGCGACCGCGCAGGACCTGTGCCACGACCTCGCTTACCGCAATGACGCGCGTCGATATCCACGCCAAGAACCAATCCACCCAGCGGTGTAACGCCCCTTTCCAGACGTTCGTGCTGTGCACTGTCGAATACACCCCCCTTGCACCGGCGAGCCGGGCGGCCACGCGCCCATAGGCGTCTGCAGTGAAAAGGTGCGTATGCACGATATCCGCCCGCTCACGTCGCAACCAGCGCGCCAGGCGCCACAGCAGGCCGAGCGAATACTTCCCAGATCGGCCCAGCACCACCACCCCTACCCCCATGTCGCGAATTTCCTGCTCGAGCTCGCCACCCCGAATCAGGCAGACGACGCTGAAACGATAGTCTTCCGAACGATGGCGCAACACGTCGGCAAGCAGCCGCTCGGCACCATCCGGCGGCAACTCGTCAATAACATGCACGACATGCGGTCGCGGCGCCGTCACGGGAGTTCTTCCTCCTGATTCGACTCGGCCAACTGCGCCGTCATATGCGACAGCGCAGCAAGATAGATCCAGAAATAAGCTGTGACGGAAATGTCCACCATGCGCGACCCGAACATGTTTGCGAGCGCAATGCAGGCCACCATGGCAGCAGCACCCATACCGATGGCGCGCGCGAACGGATCCTCAGACCGTCTGTACAGCTGCACGCCTTGGGAGTACATCCGCCAAAATATCAGGAGCAGAGTAACTACCGCCGGCACCCCCATTTGCGAAGCGACGTAGAGGTACATGTTGTGATTGTCAGATTCGTGCACCTGGATCTTGGTGTATTGCCCTTTTAGCTCCGGAAAGGTCTTGAACCCCTTGCCGAAAACCGGGTTCTCCATAGTCATATCGATGGCAGCCTCCCACAGGATCAGGCGCGTCTGGGAACTGTCATCGAGCTGTTCGGTTGCCCCGACATCGGTCGTCGTTTGGGCCATGCGTGCGCTCAGTGACTCCGGAATCAGTTGTGGCATGGCGATCAGAAACCCTAGCGCGAGCACGCCGGAGCCCACCAGGAAAAGCTTTCCGCGCACATACCCCGCCACCACCCCACATAGCGCCATGCCGACATACGCCCCGCGCGAAAATGTCGCCAGCAAGATCTTGGCGATCGCCAGCAATACGGGAAATAAGACAAACCAGGCCCGGATGCGACCCAGATTGGTCACAAACAGTGCGATAAAAGGTGCCGCCATGTAGGACAAAAATGCGCCATAGTCGTTGGGCTGGAGCTGCGGACCGAACACACGCGATTTATCGATCGAGTCGAAAAGACGCTTGTCGAGCCATTCTTGAAACCCCAATGCCAACGTTACCAGCGCACCAAGCATCAGGTACAAGACGATCCGGCGCGCCATGCGAGCGTCGCGAATAAGGTTCAAGAACACGAAGAAGACAATGAACTGGTCGAGCCACGACTTTATGTCACCAAGATAGGTCGTCATGAGATGGCCAAACCCGAGCGTGATGCTCGCTGTCACTACCGAGATCAGCGTAATGGCCCCATAGGTCCCCACCAATCCGCTGTTGGGCAACGAACGAAACACCGGCCGATCCTCTCGGGAAACATGCATTCCCCAGGCAAACAACATCAGCAACATCAATGCATTGGTGCCGTTAATGCCTGGCGCCAGCGGCACCACATAGATCTTGTTCAGCGGGATATAAATGATGAACAGCGCCAGCAACCACTCTGCATCCGTGGCCACCCGCAACACCAGCACAAGACCCATCACCCCCGCGATGCCATAGAGCGCCCACCCGGGCAACCTGACATCGAGCACGATTATCGTCACCGCCAACAGTGCCGGTGCGGCAAGAAACCAAAGCGTAGAGCGAAGCGCAGGTCCGCCCCACTGGCTCAGGCCCACGACCGGCCCGGTCTGCCCGGACGCCTCCGACTCAACCAGCCATTCGTTCATAGAGTGCATGATACAGCCGGTTGCCGAGCATTGATTTCACCAGCGCTTTGACTCCTGCAGCCGCTCGCGCTTTGACCAGAGGGAGTGGCGCGGCGCGCGCTATGCCACGAAACTGCGACGCATCGGTCGTCCGCCGAACGGCGACGCGGCGAAACAAACCGCCGTGGCGGAAAGCGCCGGAACGGTTAGCACCGACATCTGAGGAAAAATACAACTCATAACCGTACGCTCTACCAATGGCAAGCTGCTCGGTTCGGTAGCGCCCACCGGGGAAGGACATCATCCGTGGCGCCACACCTGTTCCGGCCTCGATTGCAGCGCGCGGCCCGCCGAACTCTTCGGCGGTTTCCGCCTGCGTCAGGTCATCGAAAAAACGGTGGGTCTTGCCATGCGCACCTACGTACATGCCACCCTCTCGCATCTCCCGCAGTTGCGCCCAGCTGCAAAAGCCGGCCCGCGCTCCGATGAAGTCGCTGGTGACGAAAAACACCGCCGGCATCCGCCGCGCCGCCAGGATCGGATAGGCATGGCGATAGTTGCTCTCGTGACCGTCGTCAAACGTCAGGACCACGCTTACTGGCGCGTCTGGATGGGCGCTCGCAAGGCGGAGCGGGTCGACGACCGGAATGCCGGCTTCGGTCAGCCAGTCGAGCTGCGAGTGGAAATCCTCAACCGAGACCGCATACGGTCGGTCGGCCGAATCGATCGCCGCGAGCTCCGCAGCGCCCGAATACAGCCCATGGTACATCAATACCATGACGCGACTCATGTCTTCTCCCACCGGGCGTCGATCCCGCCCGTAAGAAAGTTACGCATCGCCAACACGGCCGCCCAGTTCAGTTCCACAAACACCAGCGCGAAGCTAACGAAACGGTTGGAACGAAACGACGGCGCTGCGAGTCCAAGCAGTACTACCAGATAGAACACTACCTGACCTGCAGCCGCGACGCGATAAACCGCACCACTCGCGAAAAACGATGCCGCCAGCAGCGCCACCATTGCATAGGGAACAAATAGCCGAAACACCTTGTGCGAAAGAAACTGCACCAGCACCGGATTCTGTCCGGGAACGAACAGCCAGGAATTACGTACGAACGCCTGAAAGTTGCCCGTCAGCGTACGCACCTTGCGTTTGCGCTCGCCGCGCGTGTCGGTCTGCAGCTCGTCATAAATCACTGCACGCGGCTCGAAAATCACACGTTGGCCCCGACGCACGATCTGCATTGGTAACACAAAATCATCGAGCAGCGTGTCGGTTGGCAAGGGCACATAGTCGCGACGCCGGATCGCGTAGAGCGCGCCGGTCACGCCGACCGTCGAGGCCAGCCGGCTCTCCGCCTTGCGTATCCACTTTTCGTAGCGCCAGTAAAGACCAATGTGGCTCGCTGTGTGGGAGACAGGATCACGATGCACCAACTCACCGCTCACGGCTCCGATGCCTGGCTCGAGCAGGCGGGCAACTAGGCACCGCACGGCACCCGGCTCCAGCTCCTGACGAACATCCGTAAACACAACCACCTCTGAATCAATTTGCGCGAGCGCGATGTTCAGGGCGTGCGGCTTGCCGCGTCGTTCTGGGTAACTCAACAACGTCACGTCGGCCTCCATCGCGAGGTGTTCATTCGTCGCGTCGGTCGACCCGTCCGACACGAACATGATACGCAGAAGGCCAAGTTCGTAATCCAGGGCGCGCAGGTTGGAGAGCTTTGGCAACACCCGACCCTGTTCATTATGCACCGCCACCACCACGGTAACCGACGGCCAGCGCCGAATGCCCGGGGTGTTACCGCCTGTCTCGGGACGCAGTCGCGACAACATCCACACCCCCAGCGGATAGCCCGCGTAGGTGTAGACAATGAATCCGAAGGCGGCCCAAAAAAGTGCTTCCATAACCCTACCTCAATGGCCGGCGACCAGCCACGCAAAGTCCGCCAGGGTTCGCGCACCGGTTGGCTGGCGGCGAATCGCATAGCGATCGGAGCGTGCGTCGTTGACACCTTCGATCGTGGCAAACCCCAGCTCAAATCCGTTGCGCGCCAGACTCACCTTAGTCTGTTCCGTGAAATCCTGCGCACGCCCGTTCGGATAGGCAAAGAAGCGTGGCGCGATCCCTATCTCTGCCTGAATGCGATCGCGGCACAGACGGATCTCCTCGTCAGCCGCCTCAGCGCTGATTTGCGACAGAATCGGATGGGTGTGAGTATGGCCACCGTAACGCGTAAACTCGAGCGTCGCCCTTGCCTCATCCCACGTGAGCATTTGCCGACCGGCACTGCCGTCCTCAGGATCAACGCCGAGCTCTCCGAATAGCAGCGCCTGCAAGTGCTGACGCTCAGCATCCGGAAGGTCCTTCAGATAGTCTTTAGCGATCCGCGCCGCACGCTCGCGCTCCGTGCCATCGCCCAACGGCAATGATGTACGGGTCGCCCAGGGCACGCACACCGTTTTCTTCGCGGAGCGCAAAAAGGCCCACGTCACAGCATCGGTCCAGATGAGCCGATTCGATCCCAGGAATGAAGTCGCCACGAATACTACGGCGGGAATCTTCAGTTCGTGAAGCACCGGATAGGCGTTGTCATGGTAGTCACGGTAACCATCGTCGAACGTCACCAGCACCGCGGGACGCAGGCGGGAAGGCCGCTGAACCGCCCCAAAATACTCCTCGGGAGCGATTAACCGACAGTGCCGCTTGAGCCACAACATCTGATCGCGGAACTGCTCCACATCACCGCCCTTGAACGGATCCTCGGGCCGAGTGATGCGGTGGTACATCAATACGACGACCGCCGAACGACGCAGTGGCGCTGTCATCGCCCAACCGGGCTCGCGAGCGGCTCCCCATTTTACAAGTTGCCTCAACATGAATCTCAGCTATTCACTTCCGACCAGGTTGTCTGCCCGTAGTCGCGGAGCCAATCCATCCGCCTGACCTGCCGCTTCCAGTCCAAAGAATTCCCTGCCATGTCCCACACTCCATCCCGGAACATCAGTCATCGCCACGAGGCCACTCCAGTCAACACGCTCAAAGTCAGCCACGTCGCGATCGAGCTCAAAAGAAAGCAAGCTCAGTATGCCTCTTTGCCCGACGCGCGAAACCATCCTGATCGCCTCGCCGCATCTATCATCGCCTCTCACGCCACGACTGCGCCTAGTGGAAGTCATCCCGAATACCCTAGCCGCGTCGCCACACGTCTCACCAGACTCCTCGCGCGCCGATCAAGGACGATGACTATTAGTGCGTAGCTGATCACACCCACTGCAACCTTTGCGCCAAGATCGAAGATACGTCCATGACCCAGCGATATGTTGACAATTAGCAGATACATCACCACTGCAATCAGCGAAAATTTCGCGGCAGCCGAAAAGGGAAACGCAAGCCTGAATTGCCGTCTGTTCACCAAAGCCAACGCAACCGTGCGAAAGGTCTCGCTCGCCAGCATCGCGATACCAGCGCCGATAATCCCGATACGCGGAAGAAGAAGCAGGTTGACGACTAGGTTTACCGCTACGCTCCCGAGCACTACCCACATCAGGGTCAGTGTCTGCTTGTGAATGTATAGTCCCGCGCCATACAAAGTAGCCGCCCCGCCCACCATCTGCGCAGAGATCAAATACGGAATGATCGAGGACCCCGCCTGGAATTTCTCAGATGCGAGAAACACCATCAGGTCTCCACCTGCGGCGGACAGACCCGCCGCAACCGGAATCGCCACAAGCAGGTAGTAATGCGCCGATTCTTCAATGAACTTGCGCGTCTCCGCCTCGCCTTTCTCGGCCCATAGACGCAGGTACATCGGAATCATCGACTGGTTCAACGCAGAAACCAGGATAGCGTGGGCATACTCGGTGAGGTTAAGCGACGCCATGTATATTCCGAGCTGACGACTGCCCAACTGCGCCTGTATTACGTACCGACTGACAATATCGAGTAACAGGAAGGCCAGATCGTAACCAAGCATCGGCAAACCAAACAGGAAAAGCAGACGCAGCAATTTGCTCGAAAAAGTGAATTGAATTGGCAAGCCAAGCCGATTCACTGCAAGAACGAGCGCCGCCCCCAGCATGGCCGTTTCCGCCGCAATCGTCGCCACGAAGAACCCATATGCCCCGTCCACGAGGTAAAGCAGCACCACAACGATCGTGCCAACCGTCACGTATTTTCTGATCACGGTGTAAGCGCTCAGTACTGCACTGCGCTCCTGCGCGCGCAGCAGGTTTGTCAGCGTACTATCGACCGTCCGCACGACGATCAACACTGAAGTCAGCAGAAAGAGTCCGGCAATTCGTTCTTCCTTCAGAAGGGACGGCGCGATCACCTGACTCGCCAGCGCCCAAAGAACCGCGACTGCCAGACCAGTTGCCGCCATGGCGGTTAATACGGTGAAGTTATATTCGCCCAGCGTCACGCCGGCCTTTCCTGCCCTGGCATCCGCATAGAATCGAACCACGGAATGCTGCAAGCCGAACTTGGCAACACCGGTCAGCAATGCGACCGTTCCGGAAACCAGCCCGAGCAAGCCATAGTCCTCGACGCTCAGGAGACGGGTAAATACCGGAAACGAGACAAAGCCCGCGAGCATTACCAGCAGGTTGCCGATGCTGTAGTTGGAGGTATGTACGAACAACTTGCTGAGCATGCTACTTCTCAGACCCCGCTGTCCGCGGCGGCGACTCTGCCCTTAGGGACTTCAGATATCTCTTGAGGAGGGGAAGCTGCTCATGTCGCAACCGGTGCGCAAACGTTGTCAGTGTCGCTCTTTGTGCCTCCAGAAGACGAGTTTCGCGAACCTCTTTCGCCCACTGTGTCTTGTACTCATACTCCCCACGCAACATGTCGAAAACGGTATTCCCCTCATTGAGGGCATGCTCGATCGCATATCCCATCAATACCAACCCTGGTCGCAGCTTGGAACGAGCGGGATCAAATCCCCCCTGAAAGTAGTAAACCGTGTCGCGAAACCGATAGCAGTAGTAGATAGCGATGATCTCACCGGCAAGTTCCAGGCAATACATTCGCAACCATGTTTTTTCTAGACAGGCGTGCATCAATTCCCGGTGAAAGGCTACGTAACGGGGCGATGAAAAGGCATGCGGCTCATCCTTCTCTTCCCAGCGCCGGTGATGCAATTCAATAAGCCTGTCGATTGCCTGATCGAGCAACGCACTGTCGCTCATGACAAAAAAGCGGCTTTCCGGAAGCGCCTCAAACTTGCGGCGCGTGTTACGAATCGTATAACGTCTCTCCCGACTCAATGAGTTTAAGTAGTCGTCCCAGCTCTTTGGCAATGAAACATACGATATCGCCGCCGAAACCCCGCGACGTACGCGCCAACCGCGCGGCTCGCACGCCTTCGCGATCGCCGTCTCAAAGGTCGTTGTTGAATTGAGATCGCTCAACCGCAGCACGTCCCAACCCGAGGTCTCGCTGCTTAAAAAGCGCGCCAACTCGATTTCTGCCTCTTTCTCGTAGTCGGCCGCTATCAGTGGTCCAAGGTAGTCTGGCGAGGTATCACCGCCGGTACCGACTGGCCTAAGCAGGCTGATGCCTATCGGGCCCAAAACACGCTGCCGCTGCACGTATAGCGGTAGAACCGCTATGAGTTCATTACCGGACCGCACCACTGCCAAACGCAGCAATTGACGACCGCCATAGTGCTTCCACCAGATGTACTGCCACTCCCAGGTCTGAAATACACTTGCGACTCGTGCGCGTGACAACAACGTGGACCAATCGCCTCGCAGCGCTTCGAATGCTTGCGTGTCCGTTATAAACTCGGTGCGCATATTACGTTACTGCCCGCACATCATCAGACGCGTCCGCCAGCGCGCGCTTCACCTTTCCCGAGGCCGCAAAGACGAACCCGCAACTGCGGCACCAATCCAGGAATGCTGCAAGATCGTCTAAGAAGCGCTGCACATCGCCCTCTGTCTGGGGATAGGGACTGGCTTTGGCGATGATCTCCATCGAGTGGAACATCATATTGAGGACTACCACCTGGCGGTCGCGATGGCGCCTAAGTTGATAGTGAACGATGTCCTTCATCGTCTCGACGCTCGAGAACCACGGGCGCAACCAGCGCGGGCCACGAATCAGACGCGGGCGCATGGTGACCGGGATCTCCAGCACTGACGTTCCGACACTATCGGCGACTCTCGTTAGCGTACCGGGAGCTGGGTAATACGGCTGCTCGGGCGCATCGCGATAATCCACGTCACCATCGGGGTGTCGCCAACGAATGTACGGGGTCACACTCGTATCGATGTCGTACCCGAGCCTTTCCAGGGAGCTAATGGTATTCGCACCGGCACCGTAGCGTCCGGCCCGGAACGAGCGCGGCCGATACCCAAAGCAGCGCTCGAACAGATCGGAAAGATTCCGCAGTTTCTGGTACTCGACTTCCGGGCCGCAGTGACACTGGAAATCCGGGCTGTCGATGCCCGCATAATCGAAAAACTTCTTCTCAGGTTCAATAAACGCGGAATGCAGGTGCGTACCCAATTCATGTTCCCCCTGCAGGGAACGCAGCGCGTGCACGCTGCTTGCATCTTCCATGACTTCGACGGTGAGAAGATAGGTGGGCACTGCCCCGGCTTCCCGGAAAACCGGCTGCAGGCGCTCCGGCAACCCGACGGTCACCGAATCGAAACGCAGCGGTCGGGAGCGTGCCCAGTTTGGATCATGATCGCACTCCGTGTCGATCGTGATGGTAAAGAGCACCTTCTCGGTCTTGCCCACCTTCATGCTCTCGCCCCGCGGTAGGCGGCCTCAAGCTGCCCAATCACTGCGGGCAGACTGAAACGTTCCTCGATGACCGCACGCGAACGCTCGCCCATGCGCGCGCCAAGTGTTCGATCGGCGATCAGGCGCTGCAGGGCGGCCCGCAACGCCTCGGTATCACCCGCGGGAACCAGCAAGCCATTTTCCCCATCGCAGACGACATCTTCGTTGCCGCTGATGCGTGTCGCCACAATCGGCAAACCCGCCGCCATGGCTTCAAGCACCGAGTTCGGTAACCCTTCCTGGAACGAGGGCTGCACATAGATATCCGCGGTGGCGAGCAACTCACCGACATTGCGAATCTCGCCGGGAAACGAAATGTTCGCCGAGATACCCCGCTCCCCCGCAATCCGCATCAACGTCTCTCGCTCGGTTCCATTGCCGGCAATCGTCAAGCGTGCGGCATCGGCACCAATTCTGGTCCACGCATCCAGCAGTACCTCAAGCCCCTTTACCCGTTCAACCCGCCCCACGAACACGACATGTCGACGATCATCCAACCGCTCACCCTGACCCATCGTGACAGCGAAACGCTTTAGGTCGACCGCGTTGGGAATAAGTCGTAGTCGCTCACGCGGATAGCCTGCATCCCGCAACATCTGGTAGGTATACTGGCTGATACACTGCAGGGTATCTGCGCGCCGGATACACCAATTGAAAATGCGATATAACGGCTGTCCGCGAAGCGCGGGATCTAGAATGCCACCATTGAACTCCCATGCCCCGGAGATCTTCACCATCAACGTGGCTTTGAGGTACGGTCGCACAAGTCCCGCAACCGCCGCGAGGGTCTTTGCCATGTGCACGTGGATCGCGTCGTAGCTATCGCGCCGTGACCACAGCCACAGCGCGAAACGCATCAACAACAGTGCCGCACCGAGCAGCTTGATCTTCGGGTACGCGAGCCGCGTAACCGGGACATCGTCAATCGTCTCGGCCAGCGGTTTGTTGTGATCCAACCAGGGTGCAAGGATTTCGACCTGATGACCAGCCTGCTTGAACGCACGGCTCAGGAGTCTGACCTGCAGCTCCGATCCGCCGGTACTCGGATAGAACCCGTCCACCACAAGCAGGATTCGCAAGGGTTTGCCGGCCAAGTGCAATGCGGGAGTGCCAGTCGCGAGCACCGCGGATTCGTTCATGCGACGACTTGCTCCCTACTGTCTGGCAGGACCACCTGCCGCGTACTGGCGGGGAAGTGGCGATCCAGCCACTCGCCAATGAACTGCGCTGTCTGATCCTGCCATGGCGAGAAATGGATCTCATGGTTTGCATTGGCCACAGTCACGACTCTGTAGTGTTTGCCGTCCAGAACGCCATTCAGATGCGGCTGCAGCACAGCAGCCTGAAACTCCACCCAACGATTGTCGCCAGTACCGAAAATTAGCAAGTGCTCGATGCCCGCCGCCTGTAACGCTCGGAAGCTCTCCATGAATCGCGGGTTCTCATTCGGGTATCCGTCAGGTTTCCGGCAAGCTATGCCGCGAATCACCATCGACCGGATAGTCCCCCAAATTGCGCGGAAGTCGCTCTTGCCACGCACAATGCGAAGCCACGCGTCTTTCGACACCAGCTTACGCAAGTAACCCTTCATGTGATGACGGGCTAGCGCGTCACTGACAGGGGGACGCTGCTCTCCCTCACGAGCGGAAAGCGTAACAGCGGTAGCAATCGAGATGACACCCTGAATCGCATGCGGCGGCGCCGCGGCGGCTAGCTGTGCGGTAATAGCGCCGCCGCAGAGCCCTCCAACGACAAGCCGGGCGCCAGGAAACCGCGCCTGCAAAGCTTGGCACGCCAACAGGACATCATCGATGAAAGCACCGTCTTCCACCGCCCGCCACAACACGCGTGCCGGCGCTGGGCCCAGCACCCCATCACTCTCACCGAGACCGAGCGGATCTACGCGCAGGACTGCAAAGCCAGCACTCGCGAATCGTCGGGCAAGTTTGACGTTCTGGCGATGCGGTCCAACATGGTACTTTAGCCCCGCCGGCAGTAGCACGACGACGGTCGCGACGGGCGAGTCCGGTAACGCGAGAATCCCGCGACGTATCAATCCGTCTTCGCCCTGCACCTCAAAGACTGACTCCTTCACGACCGGTCTCCCGGAATATCGGCCACGTGACGACGCAGTGCCTGGCGGCTCGCCTCCCACAATGTCGCAGGCGGCGCCTCGATGACTCTCGGCTCCAGCCAAAACGGCACCGCACGCCGTCCTTCAATAGAAATGCCGGGCCGGCCGACGAGGGCCTGCAGATCCCGGTTGGGGGTCGCGCCATCTGTCTTCAGCACGGCGACGATATCGACCGGACAGCCAACTGTCCCGATCGTGTCTGCCAGTACGAAGGCTTCGATGGACTCAGCCATGAGCTTGCCGATCTCATGGCCGGCGATATTCACCGTCTCGCCGCGATCAAGGCGCTCACGCAGGGCTCTGCGATCGTCCATGACCCGCTTGTAAACCGCAAGCTGCGTGGTCACGTTGAGCATGAGGCAATCCTGAAAGTAGTTCGCGCCGCGAACAACCGGTTCCCAGAGAAGCGCCTGGACCGCACCAACCGCCCTGACGGACCGGAGCGCAACCGCCGCGCCAAGTCGCAATCCGAACATTCGCGGACGCGTTAACCCGAAACTGTCGCGGCCGAGCGCAGCGGCGTCCGATACGTCATCGACCCATTCGTCCAGGCCGATAGACGCGAGATCTCCCTCGCTGTCGCCGTCACCGGCATAGTCGAACCGCAATACGAATTGCCCTTCCGCCGCTAGCTGGCGCGCCAGCGCGACATATACGGAATGGGTGAAGGTCTTTTCCTCCAGGAACGGATTACAAAATATCCATCCAACGCCGTTCTCTGCACGTCCGTGTGCGCAGAAGTACAGCTGCTGCCCCCGCCGATTGGGGAAGAACCCTCGCGTTTCCATCGTTGTCGTGGCGCACGCCGGCACGTTAGGCCGTCTCGAGCAGCGGCAAGCCCGGCACGTCTTCCACCAGCACCGCCGCGGCATGAAGGTAGGCGGTCGTTTTTCGCTTGGCCTCGATATCTCGATAGATATGCTCGACCCGCCCCGCATCCAACCCGAGAAACTCGCCCAGCTGCGCAGCCGGTACATGATGGTTGTATGCCCAAAGCGCATAGTCCATTTGCTGGTACGGTAACGCAAAGTAGAACTCGTCCTGTCCCTGCGGCAGGCTGTAGGTATCCGTCGTCGGCGTTGCGGAACAGATTTCCGCGGGAAGTTTCAGGTGACGCGCCAATGCGTACACCTGCGACTTGAAGAGGTGTGCAATCGGCTTTACGTCGGCAGCTCCGTCACCATTCTTGACGAAGAACCCCTGGTCGTACTCGAGCCGGTTGGGCGTACCCACGACAGCGTAATTCAACCGGTCGGCGTGGAAGTACTCGAGTGTCTTGCGAATGCGCTGCTTGAAGTTAGTAGCCGCGACAATCTGCAGATACGCCTTAAGATCGAGCCGCTTCTGGATGGCTCTGCCGTCCGGCGACTGCACGACCAAGTCAAAGTGATTGAACTGCCCTTCCAGCCCTCCTGCAATGACAATTTTGTTCTTCCACCCCGCGGCGTATTCGGGAAACGTGGCGCGAATCGCTTCATCACGCCAGCGGTAACAACCGATCGCTTCAAGCGCCGGGGCGATATCTTCTACCGTGTAGCGAATGCCGAGGTGCTCGGCGAGCAACTTGCCGCGCCGCCCGCTTTGTGAAGATGAGTCACGTTCAGGCAGCAGCAATCCGAACACGCGCGCCGGCCCAAGTGCCTGAACAGCAAGCGCCGCGCAGACCGAACTGTCGATCCCGCCAGACATCGCGACGACCAGGCCACGCCGATGCAAGCCCCGACTGACGATATCGCGCAGTCGCGCCGCAATGCGCGCGACTTCGGCCGCTTCATCCAGCTTGAGAACGTCACGGTGTAGGACTGGCTGTGCTTTGCTCATTGGTATGGGTATCCTGGTTTAGCCCGCGAGGAGGTAGCGCTTCACCTTGCCTGAGGCGGTGCGCGGCAACTCGTTGGCATGTTCAACAAACTTTGGAATCTTGTAGGTGGCGAGCCGCTCGCGACAGTGCGCCTTCACGCGCATCGGGTCGACGGCAAGACCCGGGCGTGGAACGATCACAGCCTTGATCACCTGGCCGAGGATGTCGTCGTCAACGCCCACCACCGCAACGTCCGCAACCCAATCGAGCTCGATAATCGCCTCCTCGATCTCTCTTGGATTCACACGGTGGGCACCGGTTTTGATCATGTCGCTGCGGCGCCCCTGGATGTACAGGAACCCCTCGGCGTCCCGGTAAGCCATGTCGCCCGTGTGCAGCCAACCATCAATCAGTACCCGCACTGTCGCCTCCGGATCGTGCCAGTAACCGAGCATGAGATTGTCGCCGGTGGCACAGATCTCCCCGACCTGGTCCGGCGGCAGGATCTCGCCAGTCTCGCCGCGTATCTCGATCGTGACACCCGGGATTGCAGTACCGGCAGACCCCATTTTCTCCTCCAGGCGCTCGGCCGGCAGGTACGCGAGGCGCGCGGTCGCTTCGGTCTGTCCATACATCACGAACAGCCGGGCGTTGGGTAGCGCCTCCCGCAAGCGCCGCATAAGCGCCGGTGCCATCGGTCCGCCGGCCTGCGTCAGATAACGAAGCGCGCCGAGATCGTAATCACCGAGCCGGGTTCGGTTCAGCAGCAATGCGTAGGTTGACGGTACGCCGGCAAAGCTCGTGGCGCGCTGATCGGCCATGATTTGGAGAACGCGGTGCGGAAACACCATGCTGTTTTCCAGCAGCAGCGTCGCCCCCGCCGCGAGGTGGGTATGCAGCACCGAGTTGCCGTACGAATAGTAGAATGGCAACACGTTCATCGCGCGGTCGGTGGCGTCGATGGGAAGGTAGTCCAGGATGGAGCGCACATTAGCCGCCAAGTTGCGGTGGCTTAACATGACGCCCTTCGGGTGACCGGTGGTACCGGAGGTGTAAATGATCGTCGCCAGCGCGCTATCGGCGGGGCTCGCAATTCTTCGCGAACCGGATTGTGATGGGACGTCATCCCAGCGAACAGCATCTGCGCGCGGCTCGCCCGCCAATCCAGCACCGACCGTGATTACGCGCAACGGCGCTGGGCTCTGATTTAGCAATGCCGGTAGCTCGGGATGTCCGGCATCCGCAATAAGCCATCGCGCGCCACAGTGCGTCACCCATGCGGACAGATCCTGCGCCCGAACGGCTGTGTTGAGCGCCACCGCGGCGCCACCTGCGGCGAGGATGCTGTAATAGGCGGCAACGTATTCGGGGGAGTTCTCCATGAGCATGGCGACTCTATCGCCCGGCTGTATTCCTTCGCTCTCGAGGAAGCCGGCGAATGCTTCGACGTGCGTCCAGAGTTCCCCATATGAAATCTGACGATCGCCGTGCACCAGCGCCGCTGCCTCGGCACAACGTGTGACGCTCTGGCGCAAGAATCCGACCAGCGATTCGGACACGGCTCAGGCCCCCGCTGCCGCCTGCTTGCGCGCGACGAACGCCGAGATGCGGTTCACCGAATCGAGATTCTCCGGAACCATCTCGCTGTCCTCCACCGTGATACCAAATTCTTCCTGGAGAAAGGTGATCATCTCCATCACTCCGGTTGAGTCGATGATTCCCTTTGCCAGGAGCGAATCCGTGCTGTTGAGCAGCGACTGGTCCTGCGAGAATAGGAAGTTCTGGAGAATGTAGTCGCGTATCTTCTGTTCTGCTGCCATCTCGATTGCACCCCTTGTTTATGACGCCGCCGTGCGCTGTTCTGGTGGTATCGCACCCACCGATGGAACCCCTGAAAACTGTGTCGCCCCCGGCTGCCTGAGCAACAGGCGATCCACCAGCATGGTGGAAAGAATGCCAACGAATGCCATGTTGTCAGCAAATCCAATAGCCCGGCCGGCGCGACACTTCGCCACCAGTCGTTCCACGACCGCCGGATCGAAGTAGCCTGCCTCCCGCAGCGAGGCAGGACTCAGCAAGTCCGCAACATATTCCACCGGCCGTCCCTGCACGAAAAAACTTTGACTGTCGGGTGCGCGATACGGCTGCTTGCTGCGCGTACGGATTGATTCAGGCAGCAGGCCCGCCATGGCGCGCTTTAGGATGTATTTTTCGGTTAGTCCCATTAGCTTGTAGCGCGCCGGCAAAGCGTTGGCATGCTCAATGACGCGATGATCGAGGAACGGAAAGCGCGCCTCAATCGAGCACGCCATCGCCATGCGATCGCCTTGCGACGACAGGAGATATCCCGATAGCAGCGTATGCGCCTCGAGGTACTGATCGCGTGCGAGCGGACTCCACTCGGATATCGCCTTAGGCAACACCATGGAGACTCGCTGGTGGGGATCAAACCCGTTTAGCCGGTCACGAATCGCAGGGCCGAAGAATTGCCAGGCGCGCTGCGTCGTGCTCCATCGCGGCACGTGTGAAAAATATGGCCGGTCACGGTGCTCCAGACCCTGGCCGAAGAACGCCTGCGCGTAGGCCGGATTGCTGGTTGGCGAGTGAGCCAGATAGGGATAAAGACGGCCGAGGATCCCCGCGCGCCAGCGCGACTGCGGTGCGCGGGCCCAGAACCGACGTACTTTTGCTTCCTTGAAAATGTCGTACCCGGCAAATACCTCGTCCGCGCCTTCCCCCGTCAACACGACGCGATAGCCTGCCTCGCGCACATGCCCGGCCAACAGCATGAGCGGCGTGGGCGCCGTCCGCAGGATCGGCGTTTCTGCGTGCCACACGGTCCGCGGAAAGGCCTCGGCGATGTCTCGACGCGTACAGCGGAAATTTGTGTGATCCGTTCCGAGATGCTGCACCAGCTCCTGCTGGTACCGACTCTCGTCGAATTCCGCATCCTCGAATGAGATCGAGAAGGTCCGAAGGGGGTTGCGGGTATAGTGACGGATCAGACTGACCACCACGGACGAATCGAGTCCGCCACTGAGGTAGGCGCCGACAGGCACATCGGCCCGCAGCTGCAACCGCACGGAATCGATCAGCAAATCACGTACTTCCTGTGCCAGCTCGTCCGCCGATTTGCTCGATTGCGCGGCACCTCGGGGAAAATCCCAGTCCCAGTAACGACGCACCGATAGCTTCCCGGCTTCAGCGACCATCAGGTGTCCTGGCGGTAGCTGCGAGATGCCCTCGAAAACCGTCTCTGGCGGCAAGGCGCTCCAATAGGTGAAGACTTCGGCCAACGCGACAGGATCCAGCCGTCGCGGCACCGATGCATCGAAGAACAGGGCCTTAACTTCGGACGCAAAGATCAGCCGATCGCGCGCCACCGTGTAGAACAGCGGCCGGATACCCGTTCGGTCCCGGGCCAGCACCAGCCGCTTGCGCTCGATATCCCATAACGCGATCGCAAACTGGCCGTTCAAATGATCGACGAACGCCAGACCATATTGCTCGTAAAGGTGAACGATGGCCTCCGTATCCGAATTCGTATAGAACCGGTGGCCCTGGGCTTCGAGCGTTGCCCGTAACTCGATGTAATTGAAGATCTCTCCGTTAAAGACAACCCACACCGTCTTGCGCTCGTTGTGCATCGGCTGCCAACCACCGTCGAGATCGATGATGCTGAGACGCGCATGCGCCATCCCCACGGTTTGGTCCTGATAGAAGCGTGCCCCGTCCGGCCCGCGGTGGTACAAGGCGGCAATCATGCGCTCCAGCTCCCCCCGGTCGGGTGGTGCCGCCTCCCGCAAATTCAGAATTCCCGATATCCCGCACATGGTCTGATTTGACAGCCTAACGGCACCGCAGCTACAAGCCGCGTCGGCGGCTGCGCGCGGTATCCGGAGGCGCCTCCTCGCTCGGTCCCGCGAGCCGGCTCAGATGTCCCTCAATCGCCGCGAGGCTCCTCGTAATCGCCCCCAACGCGGGCACAATCTCGTCGAGCCTGCCGAGCTGCGTCGACATGCTATTCAGTGTCCGCATCTGCTCGCGGATGACATTCTGCATGTCCGTGCCTCCCGGCGTGCTGCCGCGTGCCCGTCGACGATTTACGCGCTTCGCATAGGGTAGCCACTGCAATTCCTCCACCGCGGCATTGACCACATCGGCGTTCACGATTCGCACATCGTCTGCGTACGCAACCGTCATCGCCGTGTCGCACAATGTGTTCACCAGCCGCGGAATGCCGCCGGTGTAGCGGTGGATAATCGCAACTGTGTCCGGCGCAAACATGTGATCATCGGCGGCGCCAGCCACGCGCAGACGGTGAAGCATGTAGTCTCCCGTCTCCTGTTCGGTCAGCGCCTTAATGTGATAGCGCAGCCGGATGCGCTGCAACAGCTGTTCCATCTCCGGCAGCTCCAGCGTCTCATTTAGCGGCGGCTGCCCGACCAAGATGACGTGCAGGATCTTCTCCTTGCGAGTTTCGATCCCGGACAACATGCGAATCTCCTCCAGCACCTTGGTGCTGAGGTTGTGCGCATCATCGACGATCAGCACGAGCTGCTTTACTTGCATGAACTGCTCAATGAGGAAGGTATTGAGCATGTCGATCAACTCGACCTTCTTGGCATTGAACGGATTGAGACCGTACTCGACGAGCACCGACTGCAGAAACTCGACTTCGTCGAGCTGCGTCTGGAAAATCTTGGCGACGACGACGTTTTCCTGATCGAGCTCCGATAGCAGTTTCTGGATGAGCGTCGTTTTGCCGCAGCCCACCTCGCCGGTGATCACGACGAACCCCTCACGATTCCAAACCGTGTAGTCCATGTAGGACTTGGCGCGCGCATGCGCCTCGCTCATGAACAGGAAATCCGAGTCCGGCGTAAGCCGGAAGGGGTGCGACTTGATCCCAAAGTACTCGAGATACATGCTCCTACTACCTCGTCAACATCGGATTGTAAAACGGCGCCGTCGAATAACTGATCGAAATCAAACCGCGCGTTTCCTTGTATTCAAAGGCGGGGTCGCTACTACTGCGTTCCGTGTGTCTTCCCTCCAGAAAGATCAGCACGTCAGCTGAATAGCGAAACTGGAGCCGCACACCGGCTTGCCATTCCGTGTCGTCTCGCGCAATATCGGTAAATTCGATGCGGCGACCGTTCGCGAACAGCGTACCGATTAACTGGTAGTAGAACGGGCGGAACACTTCCGCGTATCCGCCATATTCCGTCCGATCATTCGGCGTTGTCTCGTAATCGAGCTTTTGCCAGAAACCGCGCAGACCCGTACCGACAGTGGTTGCGCCGGCGTATCCCGAATAGACATATACGTCGACTCGTTTGTCGAAATAGATGTCTCCCGATATGGTGCCAGTCGGACCACCAGTCAAGGCAAGCGTTGATAACGTAGACGGAGGGGCGGTACGGCGCGAGGTGAGCAGAAGATCTGCGCTCGTGGGTGCGCCCGTGAAGAAGCGAGATGCTCCTAGCAAATCCGTTCCGGAGTCTCCGTAACCAGCCCGTGCCGCCAGGCCGTAGCCTGTCTCGATGGTTGCCTGGCGATTCCAAAACAATCTGCCGCGGTTGCCGACAAGATCGTCGCCGCGCTCACGCTGAAGCAGAGTCCGTCCGAGATCGAGGCTAAAAGCCGAGGTAGGCGTGTTCTGACTGATGGCAAAGAACGCATCGTAGCGCGTGTAGTCAGTGTAGGCCACATCGTTGGCCATGTTGACACTGAGCTGCTCGAAATTCAGAGACAACACGGTCGTCGGAGAAGTGACATACAACAAACGACCGTAGTAACCGAAGTTGACGTTGTCAGCGTCGCCACCGCGCTCGTTGACGCTTCCCACCCGCCCACCTATCTGCAGCGCACTGACCGGAGTGAAGCGCAGCAAGACGTCGGGGCCGGTACTGATTACGTTAACATTAGTAAAATTGTCGGGAGTCGCTGGCGCGGTCGCAGTTCGCTGCAACTGGCGATACGTGTCCTCGGCAAGCCACGCGAACTGGCCTGGCGCGACATGCCATATACCGAAGGCATCCGCAATACCCGTTGTGTAATCGGGATAGGTGCCACGCGCGTAATTCCGATACTCCGCGGTCGCCTGCACGAAAGCCTGCACATCGCCCGTCAGTTCGCGATAACCGAATCCCAACAGACCCGTATTTATCCAGTCATGAATCTGGTTTGCCCGGGAAAGGGTCGCATTGGTGGTGTACTCGCCAATATACCCAGCGCCCCAAGCAAAGTCGCCGGCGTCGGCGCGATTGCTCATAGCGCCCAGCCCCACTAGCAGCACAAGAGTGCTGCTGGTGCGCCCCCACGAACGAATCATCACTGACCGCACCACTCAGGTCACGGTCCTGGTCTTGCGACCAAGAGGATTGACCATTCGTAGCGCACCGGCAAAGGCTTCCTTCAGCATTTCGCGCCACGACCACGTCGGAAGGCCCGGCTCATCGTTAAACACCAGACCAAGCACTTTCTCGGCCGGTATTTCCTTCACCACTGCCGCCACGTCCGCGACCGTAACACGGCCGTATGGCGCCACCAGCAGCACAAAGTCACTTAGTTGCGCGAGCATGTGCGCGTCAGCGGCCTCGGTCATGGGCGGAGCGTCGAGGATGACATAGCGCTCGGGATACCGATCGAGAACCCCGTCCAACATCTGCCGCATGCGCACCGATGTAAAATACTCTGTCGGAGTCTCACGACGGCCACCGGCCGGGATGACTCGTAGTCTCTCGATGCCGATCGGATGTATGATTTCCGAAACGTTGAGGCTCGGATCCTCGAGGTAGTCGGTCAGCCCTACCTGGGGCATATCCGAAAACAAACGCGGCAGCGAGGGATCGCGCAGATTGCAGTCGACCAGCAACGCGGTCTGCCCGGCGTCAAACGCGAAGGCTACACTTAGGTTGAAGGCAACGAAGCTACCACCTCCCCCAGGCGCGATGGAACTGATCATTAGCACGCAGTTCCGGCCTTGGGTCCTTTGCACGACCTTCGTACGGATTTCGCGCATCGCCTTGACCGTATCGTTTTCGGCACGATCGGGGAAGATAACTCGACTTTCCGCCAACTCCTGCTTGCTTCGCAGGGACGGCTCGCGCATGCGCGCAATGGCCTGCGATGAGAGCGCCCGGTGCTCCAGGTCACGCGGCGAGCGCGCCGCCAGCCGGTGCGGCATCGGAAGCTGATCTCCCTCTGTGGGGGATGAGATCTCCTTCCCTGCCCCTTGAATGACCTGTAGCTGGCCTGCGCCGCGTGCACGATTAAGTGCTTTTTCGATTTTGCTCATGGCCAGTCGCCCTCGCTATATGACCGACGTCAGTCGCAGCACGGAAACCACAACAAGCACTGCTACCAAGCCGCTAGCCGCCAAGACGGTAACCCGCATGTCGTGCTCGGCGATCGAGATCTCGCGCGGCGACCACAGATGCGGCACAGACGCGATAACGGGAAGCTTCAAGCGCGCATTGAATGCCGCGCTGAACCTCACTCGAGGGTCGAAGCGCAGGCGCGCGAAGAGCAACCCCACCGGAATCGCAACGCTCAAAATGAAGCCGATCAGCACGAAGTGCAGGTACCGCATCCCGCTCGGTGCAAGCGGGAGCGTCGCAGGCTCATAGATACGGAAGGTGAGCCCTTGCTTGTCGCGGTCAAGGTTCATGGATACACGCGCCTGCTCGCGTCTCTTGAGCAAATCCTGGTAAATGTCGCGGTTCACCTGATAATCGCGCGTCAGCTCTGCGAGTGTCACAGCACCTCCACTCACGCGCCGACCGCGATCCAGCTCTCCCTGCATTTGGCGCTTGGCCTCCCTGATCCGGGCGTTGAGTGTATCGATCAACGTTTTCGTAAGTGACAGTTCATGCCGAAGCTGCTGGTAAAGCGGATTGTTCAACACACTGTCGTCCACCTCGATGCGACCAGTCGCCTTCGCGGCATCGCGACGCTGTTTCTCGACGGCGATTGCCTCATTCAGATCGTTGATCTGATGGCGGAGCCGAACGACGTCCGGGTACGTGTCGTGGTACGACAGGAGTAAATGGTCGAGCTGGCCTTGTAGCTCGGAAATCCGCTGACGATACTGTCCTTCTCGAGAGATCACGGTCGCGACCTCTGCTTCACCGGAGAGTTGTCTCTCGAGAGACCTTTTCTTAACTTCGGCCTCGCGAAGCTCGAGCGTCGCTTGCTCCGTGCGCTGCTGCAGTGCAGTCAAACGCGCGCTAACGTCTACGTCCGAACCGGGCAGCGCATCAATGTTGGCGGAGCGAAAATCCTTCAGCTGTTCCTCGGAGCGCTGCAGCTTTTCCTTATACTCCTTCGTCTGCTTGTCGATAAAGTCATACGCGGCCTGGCTCTCCTCCGCCTTTGCCTCGAGGCTTTCCCGTATGAAGATCTCGGCCATCCTCTGAGCCGTCTTGTACGAACGCTCGGGGTCAACATCACTGTACTCGATCTTGATGAAGTTCTTCCCGATGTTGGCGACCTGGGTTCTGCGAATCAGCTGTTTCACCAGCTTTTCCTGATCGTGTGGCGTGGGGTACTGCTTCGTCCAGCCTACATCTTCCATGATCTGATGCATTGCTTTTCGTCCAAAGACGATTTGACGAACCATCTTCGAGCGATCGGCCACATCGGTCGAGACCGCGGCACCCTGCATGAGTGGCTGAATGATATTCTTTTCTTCCACCAGGATAATTGCTGATGCCGAGTAACCCTTCGGCCATATCACGGCGACAACCAGCATCAGGAGATTGATACTGATGAACAGCGCAACAACAACGCGTCGGCTAGCGAATGCCTCGCTAACAAGCGAGCGATAGAGCTTATCAATGGGTAGCTGCATCTGGGGTACTCCGGTCAGAACAATCGTTCAGGAACCGTAATGACGTCGCCGGGACGCAACGAATAGTTGGTTTTGAGATCGCCCTTATTCAGGATACGCCCCAAATCGACTTCCATGGTTTCGGTTTTGGCCTGGTTCTTACGAATCAACTTGGTCCCATTTGGCGAGGCGAACGCGTTGACCCCGCCAGCATCCAGCACCGCATCGAGCACCGTCATGCCCTGCCGGTAAGGAATTGACTTCGGCGCTTGAACCGCACCCGTCACCCGGATCCGGGACAAGTACTCGTGACTTCGCAGATCGGTAAGAATGACCGCGACACTGGGATCGCGTACATACGCAGAGAGTCTCTTTCGAATCTCTTCTGCCACCTGAGGCGGTGTCTTGCCACCGGCCTGCACATCCCCAATGAGCGGTACCGAAATCATGCCGTCAGGCCGAACGGGAACGGTCACGGACAGTTCCGGATTCCGCCATACGTTGACCTGCACGCGATCATCAACGCCAATATGGTAGTCGCCCTCAATACCACCCACGAACGTTGGTGCAGAATGCGCTACTGTGGGGACCTCCGGCGTTCGTGCGCACGCCGCAAACAATGCGACGAGCATGACAACCCAAAATCGTTGGCAAAATTGTCTGGCTTTCATCTGCTCACTACTCGTTGTATGTACGTGCTGATGTCACGCGCCTTCGGCATCGCAAACATCGCCCGGAGATGAAACTCCCCGCAGCCCCATTATTATAAGAGGAAGCAGTGTCTCCACGAGGGCACCGCGCTGCAGAAATGGTCGATTCTTGTACGATCACCGAACACCTCGTGCTTCGTCCCGGCCCAAACTGTTACATTGCTGATACAGCTAAGTTCACTGACCGCTGGTCGCTCCAAGCCTTTCTTGCCCAAACGTTCAGAATTATTGAAGCAATGTTCCTAGAACACCAGAATGTTACAGTCTGGCTGTCTTGCAGTAGGCACGACAGCCATGCTCTTCTAATGTTTCCAGGCCAACACATGAATTCGGCTTTGTATCCTCAGCACTTAATTGCCTGAATGTCTCCGAACGATCCATTCGCCGACTACGACTACTTGTCCTGCTATCGCACGCTCGGGCTTACCGATTACGAGAGCGACTGGGATCGCGTCCGAATCGCATACCGCCGGCTCATTAGCAGTTGGCACCCTGACCGCGTTGCGCCTTCAGAACTTCCGCTCGCGGAAGAACGTACCAAAGCAATCAATACGGCTTATGAGCTACTCGCCGGCTACTATCACGCCAATGGCTGTCTCCCTCGACCTTCCGGGTTCAACGAATCCCGCGCTGACTATCAAGACGCGCACGCGAAGCAGCCGCAGCCGCCCAAACAACACGACTCTGCTGCCGCGCACAGTGCCGCCAACGCTTTCATTCGGAGACGCAAATTACTGCACCCGGCGTCCTGGGCGCTGATTATCGTTTTGTGCGGCTACGTGGCACTAAACGCGCTTACGACTGAGGATCGCAACCCCGCCGCATCGCCCGTCATGCCACCCTCCCATCCCGCGCCTCCAAACGCGTCTCCACATCACTTCAGCGTCGGCTCTACCGTGGGTGAGGTTCTTGCCATACAAGGCAGACCATCCCGCACCGAAGCTGATACCTGGTACTACGGCACGTCGACCGTTTTGTTCGAGAACGGGCATGTCGTTTCATGGAACGCAGATCCCGGATACCCACTACACGCGCGCGATAGAAGCCACAACAAAGAAGACGATCTCCTTGAACTTGCTTTCTTTGGCGTCGGCTCAAACCGAAGCACGGTTCGTGCCATCCAGGGCCCTCCCACTCGCAGCGAGGGAAATACCTGGTACTACGGAGACTCAAAGGTCCACTTTATCGGCGACAGGGTAACTTCCTGGGACGAGACACCCTTAAGTCCACTTCGCGTTCAACGATAGCGCCTATCGGGCCCCCTTCCCGAACAGTACCACCTGCGCCGTCTGGAACAGGATCAGCAGGTCGAGAAACAAACTGTGGTTCTTGGCATAGTACAGGTCATACTGCAGCTTCCGCCGCGCATCCTCCACCGACGCGCCGTACGGATACCTGACCTGGGCCCAACCCGTAATGCCTGGCTTCACGGAGTGTCGGCTCTGATACCATGGAATCTCTCTGGAAAGCTCAGTTACGAAATAGGGGCGCTCGGGTCTTGGCCCGACAAAGCTCATATCCCCTCTCAGCACGTTAAAGATCTGTGGCAGTTCATCAAAACGAAGAAAACGAATAATCGCGCCGACACGCGTCACCCGGCTATCTCTGGCCGCAGCCCATTTCGGCTTGCCATCTTTCTCGGCATCGGTGCGCATGCTGCGGAACTTGAGCACCTCAAACGGCTCCCCACACTCGCCGACACGGGTCTGCCGGTACAAGATTGGCATCCCGCTCTCCAGAATGATCGCCAAGGCCGTGACCAACATGATCGGCAACGTAAGTGTCAGCAATATCAGGCTGACAAACACGTCGAAAACACGCTTCACGACCCCACGGCTCGAGGTGCGGCAGAAACCGTCCGAATAAACCATCCAGCTCGAATTGAGCGAGTCCAGCTGCACATGCCCGGTTTCGCGTTCGAAGAAACTGGACACGTCGACCACGTTGATTCCTTCCAGTTTGCACTCAAGTAGTTCCACCATATGCAGGCCACCACCACGGCGGTCGCGCACCGCCACCACAAGCTCGTCCACCCGGTATAAGATTGCCGTCGCCAACAGCGGCGCGTCCCCAGGCAGGATCTCGCCAGCCGGAACCTCCTGATGAGCACTTCCGAGCCCCGCCTGATGAGCACTTCCGAGCCCCAGGTACCCGACAAGTTGAAACTTGTGGTTAAGATTTTCGCGGCGGAGGATTTCACCGACCTGCGCGGCGCGCGATCCGGTGCCAAGAACGATGATCCGCTTCTTGAGCACGTCGGTGTTCACGACGCGGACGAACACTCCACGCGCAAGCACCGTACCGATGACGGCGAAGCCAACCGTGAAGGCGAAGGCACCTCGACCTAGAAACAATACTGGCAAGACGTAAAACACTAGGACCATGACACCGGTGCCACCAACAAACGCCACAATTAGCCGTAGGTAGTATCCTGGACTGCCATGCGTCACATCCCGCATGTAAAGGCCCATCGCGGTCATCGTGGCAAGCATCACGATGGTGTAACCCATCGCTTTGGGGAAGATGGGGAGGATTTCGTTAAGGCCGCCGGTGTCACCGCCGTAGAATCGAAGCGCGATTCCGAGGTACATGGATCCGGTCAGGATCAGCGTATCAACGAGCACCAGCACAAGGATCTGTACCGGAACGAAATGCTTGAAAATTCGCACCACTGAGCAACCCCCACTCGGACACTAGCCAATTGAGATGATGTCGCTAATCATCTAGCGTTGGCCGATAGTGCCGGGGGGTGCGCCGGCCTTCCGCCTCAAGACGCCTCGCTCGCCGGACCAGCTTTGTGGTCGGCATGCTCTTGTTCTCCCGCCTCCCCAACCTGTCCGCACAGAGCGGCCAGCTTGTTCAACCGGGGTTGATTGTGCGAGTTCGTCTGCAGACGAATGTTACCCGGACTTCGGGGACGAATTCATTGCCATAAATCAAAATTCCGGTAGAGGTGTTTCATTCTCGTTACAACGCATTCTGTCTGACAATTCGGCGCTGGCTCTCCGATAGCCGTACAGAAAAGCGCATCCGCCACGCGCAGCTCGCACGTAGATCCGAAACCGGGGAACTACTCGCGCGAACGCGCCAGCGCCGATCACGGCTTGACACCTGAACTTCGCTCGCTTGTCAAAACACATGGCACGCCCCTCAGTAGAGGACACGTGTTCGATCTGGACTGCCGTGATGGAGGAGTTGTGACCATCGCGTGCCGCTCAAGATGCGGAACGAAACTGCGCAAATCGTTGCGTCAGCAGGTGACTGCTAAGCAGGCCTCCGTAACGTGTGCTAGTCGCGTGCTGCCGCACGCTCTTGCCAGTGGCGTGATCCTCGCTCGTTTCGCTCCAGGCGAAACGCTCGAACCCAAGAGTCCGCGTCGACGTGACGACCTCAGTAACAAGAAGGGGGCCCGCTTGGTCGCGGGCCCCCTTCTTGTTACTGGCGTCCCCAGGGGGATTCGAACCCCCGTTACCGCCGTGAAAGGGCGATGTCCTAGGCCTCTAGACGATCGACAACGACCGGAATAGCCTCGGGCTAATTTGACTATATATAAGTGGGCCCGAGTGGCCTTGATTTGGTGGAGCTAGCCGGGATCGAACCGGCGACCTCTTGCATGCCATGCAAGCGCTCTCCCAGCTGAGCTATAGCCCCAGATCTGCTGGTAGGCTGCCAATATGCGCCAACGCCCGATCAATACGCTGCAGAGCGCGATCACGACCGACTAGCGCCAGCGTCACGTCGATGGGTGGCGAAACCGCACGTCCGGCAATCGCTACCCGGAGCGGCTGTGCGATCTTGCCAAGCTTCAGGCCGCCTGCCTCAGCAACACCCAGAACAGCCTCGTGAATGGCCTCGGCCGTCCAAAGTGGTAATGCGGCAAGCCGATCTCGCAAGTCCGCCAGTGATGTGGCGGTCTCGGGCTTCAGATGGGCTGCCGCGTCCTTCGGATCGTAGCCGTCGACATCCCTATAGAAGAACGCGCTACCCTGCGCCATCTCGGCGAGTGTCTTGGCACGCTCGCGCTGCGCCAGCACAACGTCCGTCAGCGGAGGACCTTGCGTTGGATCGACTCCGAGTTGCCCCAGATGGTGGCTCAGATGACGAGCCACGTGAGTTGGGTCGGCGGTCTTCAGGTAGTGCTGATTGAGCCACAGGAGCTTTTCGGGATTGAACGCCGCTGCCGAGCTGTGCACCTTGCCGACGTCAAACAGCTGGATCATCTCGTCGATCGAAAAAATTTCCTGGTCGCCGTGCGACCAACCAAGCCGCACCAGATAATTTAGCAACGCTTCCGGCAGGAACCCGTCGTCCCGATATTGCATGACACTCACCGCGCCATGCCGCTTTGACAGGCGGCCCCCGTCCGGACCCAGAATCATCGGCACGTGGGCATACTGCGGGGGCGTGTAACCCAGCGCCTTTAGCATGTTGATCTGGCGCGGCGTGTTGTTCAAATGATCGTCGCCGCGGATGACATGGGTAATACGCATATCCATGTCGTCAACGACCACGGTAAAGTTATAAGTCGGCGTGCCGTCCGAGCGCGCGATGATCAGGTCGTCCAACTCGCCGTTCTGAAACACGACCCGTCCCCGGATCATGTCTTCCACTACCACAACGCCCTCGGCCGGATTGCGGAAGCGCACCACCGGCGGCACGTCCGCGGGCGGATTGGCAACACCAGCACGGCAGTGGCCGTCGTAGCGCGGCTTTTCCTTGCGCGCCATCTGGTCTGCGCGCAAGCTCTCAAGCCGTTCTTTGGGGCAATAGCAGTGGTACGCGCGCCCTTCCTTCACCATCCCGTCGAGCACCTCCTTATAGCGCGGGAAGCGATGGGTCTGAAAGAAAGGCCCTTCGTCGTACTCCAGCCCAAGCCACGTCATGCCCTCCAGAATGGCGTTCACGGACTCCGCGGTGGAGCGCTCGAGATCGGTATCTTCGATTC
>Ga0111166_1032_pt1 | contig 40199 bp, 43 predicted proteins | sample DeeMarSeWOR28_12_FD_80267 | JGI IMG/M metagenome (GOLD analysis project Ga0111166, IMG submission 80267) | Thiotrichales bacterium SG8_50
GTGTCGGTAACCGGCTCTTCGGGAGCGGGTACGACCACCGTGCGCCACGCCTTTGTCGACATATTCCGCCGCGAGTCGATCAACGCGGTGTTCGTCGAGGGCAACAGCTTTCGCCGCTACGACCGCAGCCGCATGCGCCAGGCCTACGCTGAGTCGGTGGCCCGTGGTCGACCGATCAGCCACTTTGGCCCCGAGGCGAACCTTTTCGATCGTCTCGAGGGACTGTTTCGCGAGTACTCGCGCACAGGCCGGGGCATGATGCGCCACTACCTCGAGAGCGAGGACCTGGCGGACGTATATGACCAGGAGCCGGGCACATTCACGCCGTGGACTGAGATCGCCCCCGGTTCGGACCTACTGTTCTACGAAGGGCTGCACGGGGGGTGCATCGAGGCGACCTGGACGCGGCGCCACATGAGCCCATCACACAACCCGTTTGTGATTCAGACCCGGCACAAGTTCGCCCAGCGGCGTGACCCGGGCGTCGATGTGGCCCAATGGGTGGACCTGCTCATTGGGGTCGTACCAAGCATCAATCTGGAGTGGATCCAGAAGATCTACCGTGATGTGGCGAAGAAAGGTGCCTCAGAGGACGCCGTGGCTTCGACTATCCTGCGTCATCTGCCTGACTACGTGCACTACATCACGCCGCAGTTTTCGCTGACCGATATCAACTTCCAACGTGTGCCCATGGTTGATACATCCAATCCGTTCATTGCGACTGAGGTGCCGTCGCTGGATGAGAGTATTGTGGTGATTCGGTTTCGTGAGCCGAAGCATTTTGATTTTCCCGATATGCTCCGGCGGCTCGACGGTGGCTTTATGTCCCGTCCCAATACACTTGTCGTGCCGGGCGGACAAATGGAGACAGCCATCGAGGTGATCTGCTCGCCGTTGATACGCGAGTTGGTCGAGCACCGCCGCGCTGCTGCCGAGATCTGAACGCCATCGGCGCCTGAAACCAGAACCAGCAGGCGCGCGTACTGTCTACCTAGAGACTCGCTAAAGGAGCACAGTATGCAACACACGCTTTCGCTGAGATGGTTGGTCGCACTGCTACTCGTTGTGTGGGCCGGCGCCAGCGCGGCTGAGCAGTTCCAGGACCTGAACGGCGAGCCGCGTAGCCTCGACGACTACACTGGCAAGGGCAAGTGGCTCGTCGTGATGATCTGGGCCTCAGATTGTCACATCTGCAACGCCGAGGCTCAGCAGTACGACATTTTCCACGGCAATCACATGAAGACCGACGCGACGGTGCTCGGGATCTCCATGGATGGTGCGGCCGGAAAGCAGGAGGCTGCTGCCTTCGTGGAGCGTCATCTGCTGACCTTTCCCAACCTCATCGGTGAACCCGAGGACGTGGCAGATCTGTACAGCGCATCGACGGGCCGGCCATGGATCGGCACGCCGACTTTTCTGATTTATGGTCCGGATGGTCGCTTGCGGGCCGAGCAGGTTGGTGCTGTGCCGACCGAGCTGATTGAAGAGTTCATTGTCCGCGAGGCGCAGTCTGCACAGCCCAAGGGCTGAGCGGCACAGTCAGCCTTGGTCGAGCGGTTCGCGCAAAGACGGATCGTCGTTGCGCGGGCTGTTGACCGCGGTTGAGACCGGGTAGGCAATCATTCCTGCATCTGGATAGGGCATCAGCAGCCCAGTGAGCTCAGCAACGTCCGCTGTCGCCGGGTTGAGCCAGCGTGCGTAGTCGCTCGGCCTGAGCACAACTGGCATGCGCTCATGGATGGGAGCGACGACCTCGTTTGCGGCCGTGGTGATGATGGTGCACGACTCGAGCGCATCGCCACCATGACTGGGCTGCCACCGTTCCCACAATCCGGCAAACCCCATCGGGGTGCGCGTCGCCAGTCCGATCCAATAGGGTTGCTTGGCAGCGCCGAGTTTGCGCCACTCGTAGAATCCATCGGCGGCAACCAGGCAGCGGCGCCGGCGCAGCGCAGTCCGAAACGCGGGTTTGTCAGCGACTGTCTCGGCCCGGGCATTGATCATCCGATTGCCGATGGCGGGATCCTTGGCCCAGGAGGGGATCAGGCCCCAGCGCGCCGGTGCCAGCACCTTCCTCGCCTGCTCATCGCAGCGCAGGATGGCGACCGACTGACTGGGGGCAACGTTGTAGCGCGGCCGCAGCGCCAGCAGCACCTCATCCGGTTCGAAGTGTTCGATCAGTGCGCTGGGTTCGCAGCCTACCGTGTAGCGACCACACATGGGTCTATTGTAGCCACAGTGGCCAGGGCATGGACGCTTGCCTCAGGCCCGGTTAGCATCGTCTGTCGCAGTATCACGATTGGCCGCGATGAAATGTCCACGAAACAACTTCTTTCCCAACTCGGCGTTCTGCGCATAACGCTGCTGGCGCTCGCCCTGCTCACGGTAGTGCTCCGGCCCGCGCCGGGTGCTGAGGCGGTATACGAGGGCTGGGCGTTTGTGCGAACCGTTCTGCTGCCAGCGCTGGCGCCCTTGCTGTTCATGGGGGTCATGTTCGATGCGCTCATGGCCCGGGTGATGATGGTGGAAAAGGGCGACGCCCAGCGCCAGCGTTATCGGCGCGTCGCTTGGCTCAGCTTCGCTACGGGTGTTGTGCTGGTTGTATTTTGGTTGCCCTATTTCATGGGCTTGTGGGGGACCTGATAGCTATGGTTGCGGCACTTATTCACGTACAGGGCAAACTTTCGGGCGTCAAGGTCATCGTCGACAAGCCGCGCCTGACCATCGGACGCAGCACCGACAATGATCTGGGTGTTGAAGATGAGTTGGTCAGCAAGCAGCATGCCGTGCTCGAGGCGGTGAGCCAGGGCCATGACCCGGGCACCCTCGAGTTCTATATCCAGGATCTGGATAGCACCAACCATACGTTCGTCAATGAGCGCCAGGTTAGTTTTCAGCGCCTTGCCCACAACGACATTATTCGGGTAGGCCGCACGCAGTTTCGTTTCGTGCTCGATGCCAAGGCGGACCACGGCGACACGGTCCGCATGGAGAAGACCTGGATCCCAGGGGTCTACGTTACGAAGAAATCCACGGGCAAGAAGCGCTAGCCGGCGCGGTCGTCCAGGGACGGCATGGCAGTCCAACCACATGGATAGCACCAAGCCGCAGCTGCGTGTCAGTGTCTTTTCCGACTACATCTGCCCCTTCTGTTACATCGGCAGTCGCCGCTTGCTGCATCTGAACGACAGCTACGATGTCTTGGTCAACTGGTGCAGCGTCGAGATTCATCCGGACACACCCCCGGCGGGTATGAGCGTGGATGCCCTGGGTTACCCTCCGGCGCAATGGCAGGCCATGATGCACGCGCTGCAACAGATGGCAGCCGAGGAGGGCATCGTGTTGGCCGAGCGAATGTTTACCACCAATTCGCATCAGGCCTTGTTGCTGGCCGAGGCGGCCAAGACGGCGGGACGGGAGCTGTTCTATGCGCTGCACGAACGACTCTTCAGTGCGTTTTTCGTCGATGCCGAGAATATTGGTGATGAGACGGTCCTGCGCCGTCTTGCGGCTGAGGTGGGCATGGACGGCGATCTCGTTGCCGCGGCGTGGCAGGACCCGCGTTTCGAGCACAACCTGACGCACTACCTGCGCCTGGCTCAGTCAGCACAGGTGCACGGCACCCCCACTTACGTCTTCGGCGATGAGCTGGTCAGGGGCGCGGTTGGCGTCGACGTCCTGCGTGCCGCTGCCGCACGTTTGGCGGCACAGACGACCTGAGCCGACCGGGCTCCCCCGTGCTGTGGTGGGAGGCCCTCGCAGCGCCCAGCCCTGCGCGCTGCAAGCGTGCTAGGTATACGATCGTCAGCGTCTTGCTACTGACCTTCGCTTTGCAGACGCTGCGCCAGCTTGTAGTGGAGCTGTAGCTTTTTTTCCTTTTGTTCCAGCTCGCGCAGATACGACTCGTTGAGTCGCTCGGGGTGTTCCGTGCCGATGACGGTCCGAAGCTCGGCGCTGCGCTGTTGCAGGCTCGCGACTTCCTCCTTCATCGCGCGCATCATCCACTCGCCGTCACGCTTGGCCTGGTACATCTTGGCACCACCAGGTTGAATCGCACGGTCGTGCGTGACATATAGCCGCGCGGCAATGTCGCGCTCTTGCGGTGTCATTGACTGACCGATCTGGAGTCGCTCGCGGGCCAATTCGAGCTGGTGATCCACGTTCTGGAGCTCGGCGATGGCGCTGCGCGTCGTAGTGTGGCTGATCTGAGCCATATTCACCGGCGGCAGACCAAGGCGTTTGCGCAGGGTATCGACTTCGCGCCTGAGCTCGTCGGCGCGTTGCTGCTGAGCGGCGGCGTCGATGCTGTGGCCGGCGACGGCGCGCGCATCCTGGGCTTGGGCGAGTGGGGTGATGAGGGCCAGCCAAAGGATGGCGCCGAGGGTACCTACCAGACGGGTGTTCATGGTCTTCTCCTTTCAGACCGTTGGACTGGGCCGACCTGCCCACCCTTGCGGGGAACTTCGCCGCTTCCTTGCTCGCGGCTGCACGTCGGTGGATACCGCTAAGAATATAAGATTTTTCTAATATCGCAACCGAGTAGATCAGTCGGATTGAACGCAGAGCCCTCCAGGTTTCGACAACCTGGCGCAATTCAGCCAAAATAGCCGGCTCGCCACAGTCCAAAATGCCGCAACTAGGGTTCTTATGAGCATCAGTTATCGCACCGACGACCTGCGCATTCGCGAGATCCGCGAAGTGGTGCCACCCGCGCAGGTGCGCGACGAAGTCCCGATCACGGAGCGGGCGGCGCGAACGACCGCCGAGACCCGCGCCGCGATCCACGATGTGCTGGACAAGACCGATGACCGATTACTGGTCGTGGTCGGCCCTTGCTCCATCCACGACGTCGATGCGGCGTTGGAGTATGCCCAGCGGCTCGCCGGGCTGCGCCAGCAGCTTGCTGAGGATTTGTTGTTGGTCATGCGGGTGTATTTCGAGAAGCCGCGCACCACCGTGGGATGGAAGGGGCTCATCAACGACCCCAACCTGGACGGCAGCTTCCAAATCAACAAGGGCCTGCGGGTGGCGCGGCAGCTATTGGTGGACATCAACGACCTCGGTGTGCCCGCTGGTACGGAGTTCCTCGACCTGGTGACGCCACAGTACGTTGCCGATTTGGTGAGTTGGGGCGCGATTGGCGCCCGCACCACCGAGAGTCAGGTCCATCGCGAGTTGGCATCGGGGCTCTCCTGCCCGGTGGGTTTCAAGAATGGAACGGATGGCACGCTCAAAGTGGCGGTGGATGCCATTCGCGCGGCACGCGAGCCGCATATCTTCCTATCGCTGACCAAGGAAGGGCGCTCGGCGATCTTTTCCACGACGGGCAATCCCGACACGCATGTCATTCTGCGCGGGGGCAAACAGCCGAACTACGATGCGGCCAGCGTCGACGTCGCGGCGCAAGAACTGGCCAAGGCAGGCTTGGATGAGCGGCTCATGGTGGATTTCAGCCACGCCAACAGCCGCAAACAGCATCAACGTCAAATCGAGGTCGGTGCCGATGTGGGTCACCAGATTGCTGCCGGTGATCACCGCATCGTTGGGGCTATGATCGAAAGTCACCTGCTGGCGGGACGTCAGGATGTGGTGCCCGGTAAGGAGTTGGTCTATGGGCGCAGCATCACTGACGCCTGCATTGGCTGGGAGGACACAGCTGAGCTGTTGCACTCTCTTGCCGCGGCGGTGCGCCAACGGCGCAACAGCGTCGCGCCACGTTCTGCGGCTGGGGCCAATCCCGGCTCAGGCACCCTAGCGTAGGCGATCGCGGGCAATGCTGATTGAGGGGCCGTTCAAGCTGGGTGTCGTCGACAACGACCAAACCATGGTGCGGGAGTTGCACCTGTCCTTTGCACCGGAATTCCAGCATCTGCCTGTTACCGAACAGGTCAGCCGGGTGCGCCGCTATGTCGAGGACTTGGGCGAGGCAGCCGCCAAGCTCGACGAAAATGATGCGAATCGGCGCGGTATGTTGATGATGCAGCAGATTGCCGAGGAGTTGCTGCCCCATATACTGGCCGAAGAGATTGTTCTCAACGAGACCATTGTCGTTGAGATTCGACCCGATCTGTCGTTCGCGAATCTGTTGAACCCGCAATGAGTACGGCTCGCCTGCTGACGGGCGCGCTAACGGCTCGAGCATGCGCCAGACCATTAGTTTAGCCAGCCACCGACGCGAAGAGCTCATCGACATCACCGGCCAGGTGGCCGACGTCGTTGCGAGTAGTGGTGTGCGCAATGGCCTGATCAGTCTCTACGCCCAGGGTGCCACGGCCGCTTTGATGATTCAGGAGAATTGGGACGACAGTGTGCAAAGCGATGTTGTGCACCTGTTGCAGAAATTGATCCCGCGCGGCGTCTGGCTGCATGATGCCCAGGATGGCAACGGCGACGCCCATCTCAAGTCAGGGCTGGTTGGACCCTCTGAGACGGTTCCGATCATCGATGCCCGGCTTGGACTTTCGCGCTGGCAGAACATTTTCTTCTGCGAGTTCGACGGACCCCGCACCGAGCGTCGGGTAGTGTGTACTGTACTCAGTGACGAATCGCCGGAACGGAACTGACTATGACCACGTTCGATGAGCTGTCAGAACGGCTGGATTCCTTGCGGATCCCCGTGCACGGTCAGCAGATCGCGGTGTGGCCGCGGGAGCTCGAGGTGCTGCAACTCACCGACAGCCCGGCAATATTCATCACTCGGTTCGCTGACGCGCCGGAGCTCAACGAGGCGCTGGCCAGGCGGTTGTTCGAACTGGAGACAGACCAGCAGTTCACCCATCGCATGGAGATGGGAGGCAGCAAGATCCGCGACATGCACCGCTGGGGTATTCCCGAGGCCGACCTGATTAACGCGCGGGCCAAGGCTTTCTTCTCGCTGGCGACCGGCGATCCGAACCCGGTGGTCGATCTGGCTTGGGCTAACATCTCACGCAAACATGAGTACCTGGGTCCACACAGCCACAACAACAGCGTCGGCAGCGTTGTCTACTGCGTCGATCCCGGCGAACCCGACCCCAACAACCGCGGCAGTGGCCGCTTGGCGTTCGTCGATCCCCGCATCCCAGCGTGCTGCAAATGGCAGGACGACTGTATGACCGACGAGCTATGGCCCGACATTCACGCCGGCTCGATGGTGCTCTTTCCGAGCCAAATGGTGCATTTCGTGCACCCGTATACGGGCAATAGACCCCGTATCACCATCGCCTGGAACATCCTGGACAGTCGACAGCGCGGTTGACGCAGTGTGCCCCGGCGACAGCGGCTAGGAGCCAGTCAACGCCCTGAAACCGTATAGGTAGTGTGTCACCAATGATTCAACGCTGGCTCGCGGGCTCGTCGCGCCGCCCACGCCAAGCTTGTTGGTCAGCGCCAGGATACAAATCCCATGGACACCGCCCCACAAGGCGCGTGCTGCCTCGGCAACCTGAGCCGAGGAGCGTTCGGGCGCCAGTTCGGCAAGCGCCGCTTCGACCAGCCCAAATACGGCGCTGATTTTCACCTGATACCACTGCGGCAGCGTCTCACCTGGTGGTAGCCGGTGCTGGAAGATCAGTTCCCAGCGCTGGGTATGCTCGCAGGCGAAGTCGACGTAGGCATGGGCCAGTGCCTTGAGCCGTTGCTCGCAGTCGGCATGAGCGCTTGCCGTGTGGCCAGTGCGGCGTGCAGGTCATCGAGGGTGCGCGCATTGAGCTGCAGGAACAAATCGTCGAGATTCTTGAACACCAGATACAACGTGCCGACCGTGTAACCGATCGCACTGGCAATCTTGCGCGCGTTAAGCGCGGCGAATCCTTGTTCGGTGACAATTTGTTGCGCCGCGGCCAGCGCCATCGCGCGAATCTCTTCCCGGCTGTGATCGCTGCGTCGTGCCATAAGTCTTCACTCGACTTGCCCGACAGGCGCGCTGCGCGTCGACGACACGCCTCAGACACTAGCCGCCGGTCAGGCGACCGAAGATGCGAAAGCCCGCCACATAGGTGCCAATGGCAGAGCCTAGCGTACTGAAGAAGAATACCAGGAGCGAGCGTGAGACCCGATTCTGCCACCAGCCCTTTGGGCTCGTGGTGTCCCGGCGCAAAGCGCTGAAGTCACCAACTGTGGGCTTGCGCAGGTAGACCTCTACCGCAGCGGTGGCCATGCCGGCGCCAACCGTTGGGTTGAGCGAGGTCAGCGGCGCCGCCAGGAAGGCGCTGACGATCGTCAGCGGGTGGCCCAGCGCAATGGCCGCGCCCAGCGCCGCCAGACCACCGTTGATGACGACCCAGTCGACAACGAGCTGCCAGCCCAGGTCGCTGCTGCGCGAGAAGCCTATCGCGAAGCCGGCAAGAATCAACACGACGATGGCCCAGGGAATGTATTTTGGCCAGCGGCTGGGCGGTGGTACGTGCTCGAGTCGACTGATGGTCTCAGCCGGTGGACTGGGGTCTTCCTGCAGGTAGCGCTCGATGCCGGCCAGATGCCCCGCACCGACGATGGCCAGCATCGTGCCATGTTCCGACTTGGCCGCTTCTTCGCGCAGCCGGGCGGCCATATAGCGGTCGCGCTCATCGATCAAGGGGAGGTACAGGTCTTTCGCCTCGGCGGCGAACTGGGAGAAGGTCGATTCCAGAATGTCGCCTTCCTTGAGCCGCTCGATGTCTTCTTCGCTTACTTCCTCGCTGGTCACCACGCTCGCAATCAAGCCACCGATCAGCGTGAAGCGCCGCCACCAGGGCACATTGCGATAGATCCGCTTGAGGGTGACGCCTACTTCACGGTCCACGAGCAGTACCGGCAGCTCGGCCTCCCGGGCACACTCGATGGCAGCGCGCATCTCGGCTCCCGGTTCGATGCCGAACTGCTCAGCCATGCGCTGCTGGTAGGCGCCCAATGCCAGCGTCGCCGTGACCATGGAGGCTTTGCCCTCGCGCAGCACCTGGAACAGGTTCATCTTCGCCAGCACGTCGGGTTCCAGAATGGCGTTGTAGCGACTCGGGCACAACTCGACTGCCACGGCGTCGAACTGCTCACTGGTCAGCAGCTCGCGAACCTTATCCGCGCTGGCACGCGAGACATGGGCCGTGCCCAGAATCGTCACTCGGCTGTCGCCAACCGTGACCGTGCGCAACGGTTCCTCGCTGCTCTTCATCTCTAGGGGCTCTTTCCTGGTCTGCTCAAGGCGGTGGATGCGCAGTATAGCGCGAGCCGCGTGGCGATTCCGCATCGGCGCGGTGCCGCTCAAGCCGAGGCGTCGCCAAGCGTCTTGAGCAACAGTTGCTGACTCTCTGGGTGCACGTGGACGGTGCGCTGCGGAAACGGAATGTTGACCCCGGCCTCATCAAAGGCGATCTTCAACCGGCGGCGAAACTCACGGCCAACATCCCATTGTTTGATAGGTTTGGTTCGCAAACGGCCTTTGATCGTCACGGCCGAATCCGCAAAGTTGTCGACGCCAAACACCTCGACGTCGTCGATCAATAGCGGCCCGAACTCGGGGTCGGCCCGCAACTGCGCGCCGACCTCGCGCATGATCGCCATAACGCGGTCCATGTCTTCCTCGTAGGCCACGCCGATGTCGAATACATATGCCGACCACTCCCGGGTCAGGTTGGCCAGGGTGTTAACGCTGCCGTTAGGAAAGACATGGACGGTGCCAGACAGATCGCGCAGCACCAAGGTGCGAAAGTTGATGGCCTCGACTAGTCCGCCTGTGCCGTTGACCACAGCGACGTCACCGACTCGCACTTGGTTTTCGAGGATGAGGAAGAAACCGGAAATGACATCGCGCACCAGATTTTGTGCGCCAAAGCCCACCGCCAGGCCAATGACGCCCGCGCTGGCAAGGATTGGGGCGACATCCACGCCGATTTCGCGCAGCACAACCAGAAGAGCGATGACCCACACGACAATGACCACCCCCTGGCGCAACAGACGCGCCAGGGTCTCGGCGCGTTTGCTCGCTTCTCCTGGCATCTCGCCGCCCGATTTGGCTTTGTCGACGAGTATCGCCTCAAAGCGCTGTAGCGTCTTCCTGACCACCTTAAGCGCAACCCAGGCAATGACCAGCACCAACAGAATGCGCAGTGTGGTGAACATCAGGGTCTCCATGTTGTATTCGTCGAAGAACGTCAATATGAGATCCACGGCGGCCTCCTTGGATTTGCTTGCGGGATAGGGCGTCTGTTCGGACTCGCGACGGCTCAATGCTCAGCCGCCGCTCGGCGGCGGTCGTACGTCGGACAAGGATGCCCGATGCGGTCCTGTGGTGTTAGCGTGGGGCGTCCGACTCGTTGCGGTCCGGTGGTTGTGTGTCGGCAGTGGGCTCATCGACTGCGGTTGCCGTTGGCGGCTGCGCACTTGCGCCTGCTGATGGTTCAGGCCAGGTGCCGAACGGGTACGGGAGATAATCGCTGGTATACGTTACGAACTGAAGGATCTGATAAACATAGCGGGTCAGCGTCTCACTGAAACTGAGCAGCCGGTCGTTGGGTGTGCCAGTGAACAGCGTTGCAAGGAACTGAAACAGCACAATGGCCGCGATCACCACTTCTGCAATACTGTAAAGGAACGCGAAAATCAGTATGAACAGACCGCGTTTCCACGTCTCTTTTGCGCTGAGATGCTGTTTCAGCTGCTCGTCCATGCGGGTGACCTCCTGCGGACACTGCGTCGGTTGCCACGTCACGATACACAAACTGGCGCTAGGCCGCCAAGCGTCACATTGAATGGGCACGCGCCACGCCAGCGAGAGCCAAGGTTTCGTTACCGCGCCCGATGGGGTGCGGCTGGGCTACCGCCTGTGGCGTGCCGATAAGGTGCGTCCGTTGATCGTTTTGGTGCACGGTCTCGCCAGCAATCTGACCCGCTGGTCGGAATTCGTGGACAAGACAGCTCTCAAGCGGGACTGGGATATCTTGCGCTTGGACTTGCGCGGTCACGCCAGCTCCATGTCGCGGGGTCGTATTGGTCACGCGAGCTGGTGCGCCGATCTTCGCATGATTCTGGACAGCGAGGGTTACGACGCAGTCGTGCTGGTCGGGCACAGCCTCGGTGCCCAGGTGGCCCTGCATTTCGCCGCCCGCTACCCGGAGTCAGTGCGTGCCTTGGTCCTCATCGATCCAGTCTTCCCGCAGGCGCTGCGCGGCACGCTGCGCCGTGCCCGGCGCTGGCGCCCACTCATTGCGGCGGCCATTCCCATTATCAGAGTCTTCAACTGGCTTGGCCTGAAGCGGCGCAAGTTTCCGGTGCGCGACTTGCGCGTCCTGGATCAGCGTACGCGCGCGATCTTGGCCGAGAACCCCAACGCCAAGCTCGCCGAGCTGTACATGGCACCGGGGGAGGACTTGAAGTATCTGCCCTTGGCTAATTACCTGCAGGATCTCAACGCTGTTGTCTCCCCGTTGCCGGCGCTGAGGATGATCACCCAGCCGGTGCTGGTGCTGTTGTCTGCCAGCACCGCCGTCAGCGCAACCGTACAGATGCAGGCACAGATTGCGCAGTTCCCCCACAGTGAGACGGCAATGATTCACGCCGATCATTGGCCGCTAACCGAACGCCCGGATGAAGTACGGCAGGCGATTGAGGACTGGTTGATTGGAAAGATTGGTTGATTGGAAAGATTGGCGGCCAGGAGTCGCACCAACCTATGGATCAACCAATCTCCCCAATCAACCGATCACAGCTCCCTGAAAACAACCAACGGGCTCTGCCGCAGCACTGGTCGCGTGCCCCAGTAACCGGCAGCGCCAATCAACACCGCTCCAACAAGGGGGGCCACCAGCCACACCTGCCATTTGAAGCTGTAGTCGAGATCCATCACCCGCGTATACATGAGCCAGGCGATGACTTCGGTGCCAAAGGCGGCGAGCAGACCGGCCAGGGTACCCAACAGGCAGAACTCAGCCAGATGACCGGCGCGCATCTGCGTGCGGCTGGCGCCCAACGTGCGCAGTAGTGCCCCCTCATAGAGCCGCTCGTCCAGGCTGGCTTGCAGCGCGGCATACAGCACCACGAAGCCGGCCAGCAGCACGAACGCCAGCACGTACTCAACGGCCAGCGTGACCTGCGCGAGGATGTTTCGCACCAGCCCCATGATGAGATCCAGCTCGAGCACGGTGACAGAGGGAAAGCTGCGCACGAAGTCGGCCAGCAACGGTTTCTGCGTCGGCGGCATATAGAAGCTGGTGATGTAGGTTGCGGGAAAATCATCCAGCATACCGGGGGGAAACATGAAGAAGAAATTCGGGCGAAACGAATCCCATTGCACCGTGCGAATGCTTGCCACCCGCGCCTCGAGCTCGCGGCTGCCAATCGAGAAAGTGAGCCGATCATCGAGCCCGATGTTCATGCGCGCGGCCAGCCGCTGCTCCACGGATACGACTGCCTGGCCTGGGCCGCCGGGCTGCCACCACCGCCCGCCCACGATCTTGTTGTCCGCGGGCAGCGTGTCAGACCAGGTAAGGTTGAGCTCGCGATTGACCGAGCCGTGGTTGGCAGCCTCCTTCGACACATGGTCACGCAATATGACGCCGTTGATCGCGATTAGCCGTCCACGCACCATGGGATAGAGATTGCTGCCTGGAATGGCGTGCTGTTGCAGGAATGCCCGCGCACCATCGACCTGCTCCTCCATGATATTGATGGCGAAATGATTGGGCGCATCATCGGGCAGCTGGGTCTTCCACGTGGTCAGCAGATCGGTGCGCACGAGCAGGATGACCGCCATCGCCATCAGTGTCAGGCCGAAGGCGAGGATCTGCGTCACGCTGACCTGTGCGCGCCGCCACAGGTTATTGAGACCGAATCGCCAGGCCACGCCGACCCGCGTCCTGAGCACTCGCGCGAAACGCAGCAGCAGCAGCGCGAGCGCAGCCAAGGCCACGGCCGCCGCAATCGTGCCGGCAAGCACGACCAGAGTCAGGGACACGTCTTCGGTATAACGCCACATCAGCAGCACAATCGCGGCCACGCCCGCGCCGTAGACGGCCAGGCCGCTGGCTGGCATCGGGATCAGGTCGCGACGCAACACCCGCAGCGGACTCACCGCTTTGAGGCGCAAAACGGGGGGGAGCGCAAAGCCGGCCAGGACGATCATGCCGGTCAGAAAACCTACGATAACGGGCGCAAAGCCGGTGCCCGGCAGATCGGCTGGCAGCACGCCGCGCAACAGCGCGAACAACCCATGTTGGGCTGCCCAGCCGACCGCGCAGCCCAGTGCGCTGCCGACGATGCCCACGATGAGTAGCTGGGTGGCATAGAGCTTGAGAATGTCGTTCTGGCTGGCGCCAAAACAGCGCAACATGGCGCTTACGTCATAGTGGCGTTCGCTGTACCGGCGCGCGCCCATGGCGATGGCCACTCCAGCCAGGACAGCCGCGATGAGGGTTGATAGCCCGAGGTAGCGTTCGGCGCGATCGATGGCATTGCCCACCGCCGGGCGACCCTCGTGAATGTCGAGCAGATTGTGCTCGGGTCCGAGCCGCTGTTGGAGCCACGTCTTGTAGCCGCCGATGCGAGTTTCGTCGCCGGCGAACAGCACCTGATAGGAGAGCCGGCTGCCGGGCCCAACAACTTCGGTTCGGTCAAGGTCACTGAGGTGAATCAAGGCCCGCGGTGCCATCCAATAGACGTCGCCGGCACGCCCTGGCTCGTAGGTCAGGATCCGGCCAAGCCTCAGCCGGCTGGCACCGATCTCGATGTGCTCGCCCAGCTCGACCTGCAAGGCCGCCACCAGGCGTGGTTCGAGCCAGATCTCGCCCACCTGTGGGCCCCGCTGGGCGATCAGATCAGTGCCATAAAGGGTGTCGCTGCCGCGCAGAAAGCCGCGCAGCGGGTAGTTGTCATCGACTGCCTTGACCGCCGCCAGGCTGGACTCATCGCCCTTGAGCAGGACGCTCGCAAACTCCAGCGTCTCGGCCACCCGCAGACCACGCTGACGGGCCTGCTCCAGCCACGCGCTAGCCACTGCGCGGCTGCTGACCAGGGCCAGATCGGCACCGAGCATATCGGCCGACTGATTGACCATGGCGCGGCCGAGCCGATCGGTGAAGAAGCTGATGGCGGTGGCGGCCGCCACCGCGATGACCAGAGCGGCGACCAGCACCCGCAGCTCGCCGGCGCGCCAGTCGCGTCGCAGCAAGCGCAGCGCCAACATCAACGTGTTGCTCACCCCGGCCTACTCCTCACCAGCAATGCGTCCCGCGTCGAGGCGGATGCGTCGCTGGCAGCGCTGGGCCAGGTGTTCATCATGGGTGACCAAGACCAGCGTTGTGCCCTGCTCGGCGTTGAGCTGGAACAGGATGTCGATGATGCGCGAGCCGGTGGTATTGTCCAAATTGCCCGTGGGCTCGTCGGCGAACAGCACTGCCGGCCCCACGGCGAAGGCGCGGGCGATGGCCACGCGCTGCTGTTCGCCGCCGGAGAGCTGCTTCGGGTAATGATCGAGCCGCTCACCCAGGCCCACTCGCTGGAGCAGTGCGCGTGCCTGACGGTCAGCGTCACGCTGACCGGAGAGCTCCAGCGGGAGCATGACGTTTTCGAGCGCGCTGAGGCTGGGCAGCAGCTGGAACGACTGGAAGACAAAACCCACCAGCTGGCCGCGAACTTTTGCCCGCCCGTCCTCGTCCAACTCACTGAGCCGGTGCCTGGCGAGCGTGACCGTCCCGGAGGAGGGCACGTCGAGGCCAGCGAGCAAGCCAAGCAGCGTTGATTTGCCTGAGCCGGATACGCCGACGATTGCGACGCTCTCGCCGCGCTTGATGTCAAGGTTAACGCTCGACAAGATATCGAGGTCTCCGGAGACGGTCGGCACACGCTTGGATAAGTCGCTGGCCGCAACAATCGTCTGACCTGGTGCAGTGTCAATGCTATTGCGGTTAATTACAGCATTCATCTTAGTCTTCTTCCTGTCCGGCGCGCAGGCGCTGGAGCGTACAATATTGGTGCTCGGCGACAGCCTCAGCGCTGCCTATGGCATGGAGCTAGAAGTCGGTTGGGTTGCTTTGTTGCAGCAACGTCTGGTTCAGCGACAGCTTCCCTACCACGTCATCAACGCCAGCATCAGCGGCGATACCACCGCTGGCGGTTTGGCGCGTCTGTCCCCGGCGCTGGAAAGACACCAACCCGACGTGCTCATCATAGAGCTGGGCGGTAACGACGGGCTGCGGGGACTGCCGTTGACCGCATTGAAGGACAACTTGGGGCAGATGATCGAGAAAGCAACAGCCCGGGGTACGCGAGTGCTCGTGCTCGGTGTGCAAATCCCCCCCAACTATGGGCGCCGCTACGTGGAGGGCTTCCAGCGGGTCTTTCACGAGGTTGGTCAAACCCATGGTGTACCGGTACTGCCGTCGTTGCTCGACGGTGTGCACCTGGAACCCGACCTGATGCAGACCGATGGTATTCACCCCAGCGCCAAGGCCCAGCCGCTGATCCTGGACAATGTTTGGCGCAAACTGGAGCCGCTGCTCAAAGCGGTGCCTGCCGCGGCCAGGGCGGGGAGCCGTGGTTGAAAGCACAGACGATGGCTGGTGCTTGCTCAGCCAGCGACTCTGGGACCGGGACGAGCAGCCACACGGGCGGGCGCAGCAGCCCGCGGCTCAGCCCTCAACGGCAATGATGGCCGCGAACCCCCTGGCGCAGTCCGTGCAGTCGTTGCGTGCTCGACGCTGTTTAGTTGAACATCATCAATATCAACAGGCCGATCGCGATCAGTAAAACGCTGGTCCCCAATTGACGCGCGTACACGCTCGCCTTCGCTGTTTTATACATCGCTAGATTGTTATCCAATACTGTTGTGTTTCGATAGGCACTCCAAAAGTAGTACGGTTCTCTCGCGGTCGCCACGTGAATATTGCCCAGCTCATCTGCTGCGCCGCGGCGCGCGCCGTGGCCAGGTGGCGACCATGAATTGCCAGCATTGGCGGTCCCGCTTGGGACCCCTGGGGTCCGCTGCTACACTGCGCCGCCATGTTGAAATTCGATGACGTATCCTTGCGTCGCGGCCCGCGCTTGCTGTTCAGCGGCGCGGCCTTCCAGGTATTCCCTGGCCAGAAGGTTGGCCTGACCGGCGCCAATGGCGTGGGCAAATCGAGCTTGTTTGCGTTGATCCGCCGGGAGCTGGAGCCCGATGCTGGCGAGATCAATTATCCCCACGGCTGGGTGTTGGCCCACGTGGCCCAGGAGACGCCGGCGCTCGATGTGTCCGCGCTCGACTACGTCATTGACGGTGACCGCGAGTTACGCCGGCTGCAACGTGCTTTGGCCGATGCTGAGCGTGAGAATCGGGGCGAGACCTTGGCTGAGCTGCATGGCCAGCTCGAGATCGCAGGCGGCTACACGGCTACGGCCCGCGCGGGCAGACTACTGCATGGGCTGGGCTTCAGCGTCGCTGACGAGACGCGCTCGGTAGGCGAGTTCTCCGGCGGCTGGCGCATGCGCCTGAATCTCGCCCAGGCCCTGATGTGTCGTTCCGATCTGCTGTTGCTCGATGAGCCCACCAATCATCTTGACCTCGACGCGGTGATCTGGCTCGAACAGTGGCTGCGTGCCTATGCTGGAACCCTGTTGCTGATTTCGCACGACCGCGAGTTTCTCGACCGGGTCGTCGGACACATCGCGCACATCGAGGCCGGCCAGGTGACACTGACCAGCGGCAACTACAGTGCGTTCGAGCTCCGTCGCGCCGAGCAGCTGGCACAGCAGCAGGCGGTCTACGAGAAGCAGCAGCGCGAGATTGCCCACATCGAAGACTTCGTCCGTCGCTTTCGGGCCAAAGCCACCAAGGCCCGTCAGGCACAGAGTCGACTCAAGACGCTGCAACGCATGGCCCAGATTGCCCCCGCGCACGTCGACTCGCCGTTTCACTTTGCTTTTGGCGACCCCGAACAGTTGAGCAATCCGCTGCTGCGCTTGCACGATGCCGAGTTGGGCTACCCGGGCAAGGTGGTAGTGCGTGGTGTGGAGCTGAGTCTGGCCCCAGGCGCGCGCATCGGTGTGTTGGGCCGCAACGGCGCCGGCAAATCGACCTTAGTCAAGACGCTTGCCGGCGAGCTTGAGGTGCTCGGCGGTGCTCGCAGCGGCGCTAAGTCGCTGCGCGTTGGTTACTTCGCCCAGCATCAGCTCGAGCAGCTCCGCCCTGATGACACGCCACTGGTGCTGTTGCAACGACTCGAGGCCACGGCCAGCGAACAATCACTGCGCGATTTCCTCGGTGGCTTTGGTTTCACCGGCGATCGCGCGTTCGAGCACATTGCGCCATTCTCTGGCGGGGAGAAGGCTCGACTGGTGCTGGCCAGTATTGTCTATCAGAAACCCAACGTGCTGTTGCTCGATGAACCGACCAATCACCTCGATCTCGAAATGCGTCACGCGCTGACCCTGGCCTTGCAGGAGTTTGCCGGCGCGATCGTTGTGGTCGCGCATGACCGGCACCTGCTGCGCGCAGCGACCGATCGCTTTATTCTCGTCGCTGATGGCGCGGTTACCGAGTTCGACGGAGATCTCGATGACTACGCCCGCTTACTTGCCAGTGCGCAACGCGACGAGACTCAGCTCGAGGTCAGTACCACGCCCGCCGAGCATGGCGCCGCGGCGCGCAAGCAGCGACGCCGGGAGGAGGCTGCGCAGCGGCACAGACTCAAGCCCCTGCGCCAGGAGTTGGCCAGGTTGGAGGCCGAGCTTGGCAAGCTGACAGCGCAGCGCGAGGCGCTCGATGCGCGTCTGGCCGACGCGCAACTCTATTCGGAGGCAAGCAAGGCTGAACTCAGGGCGGTCCTTGCAGACAAAGCGGATGTGGATCGCAAACTGGGCGGGATCGAGGAGGCGTGGCTGGCCACCAGCGAGGCCCTCGAATCCCAGGCTGAGTAGGAGTGATTCATTGGGCCACGGACATTGGCCCGACCTGGGTGCCAGCCGACCGACGCGGTGGCGTATTGTGCGCGTGCTAGACTCGGCACCCGGTTGGCGTATTGAATTCGACACTCTCACCTGTTGCTCGCTAGAGGAGGAAATCGCATGAAAGCTATCAAGTTGTCCGGACCGATTAGCGCTATCGCGGGTGCGCTGATGCTGGGTATCGTGCCCGCGGCCACCGCCGACCAGCCGCTGACGGTCGACATCAAGCGTTTGTCATTGGACACCGCGCTGCGTATCGGGCAGGCCGCGATTGAACAATGTCGCAAAGAAGGCGTGCAGATCGCTGTCACAGTGATCGACCGCGGGGCCCACGAGCAAGTCGTCCTGCGCGACGTGCTGGCCATGGACATCACGCTGCCAATCAGCAAGCAGAAGGCCCACACCGCTATGGCCTTCAACTCACCCACGTCGCAGTTGGAAGGACGTTTCAAAGGATCCTATTCGGTGCCCAAGCTCGATGGGTTGATCGTCAGCGCCGGCGGACTCCCGATCAACATTGGCGGTACCATCATGGGCGGGGTCGGCGTCAGCGGCGCGCCGTCCGGCGAGATCGATGAGAAGTGTGCACAAGCCGGCATTGACGCGGTACGTGCCGATCTCGAGATGGCAGGCATGTAGTGAGCGATACCACTGTGGTGAGCAGGGCGGCGTCTGGTGGCGCCGCCCTGTCCCGGTCGCTGCCCCGCTACTAGCGGCACGGGGTGCTATCAGGCTATGAACCAGTTCGAACTCCCCGCTTCGTTGTCGCTCTCAGCTCTCGTCGCTCAATTCCAGCAACTCGGTCGTTTTGTCGCGCAGCCTGCCCGGCGTGTTCAGCGCGAGTATTGCGATACGTTCGACTGGCGCTTGTATCGCAATAGCGCGGTTGTTCTGCGCGAGCGGTACGATTCACACTGTTCGTTGTTGTGGTTGTCATTGCCCGCCGAGCAAGTTGAGTGCTCCCAGCCCGGCCCCGCACCGGCGCGCCTGCTCGCCGATCTACCCGACGGCGCCTTGAAACGCCGACTGGCGCCGGTGATTGAAATGCGGGCTTTATTACCGATGGTGTGCACGCGAGCGCGGCTTCAAGTGCTGGAATTGCGCGACAAGCAAGACAAGACCGTGCTGCGCGTCAGTTTGGAAAACAGCATGCTGTATCACTTCGACAAACAACGCTGGGTGCGCCTGGCGCGTCGCTTGCAGCTGCAGCCAGTGCGTGGCTATGACAAACCGCTGCAGCGTATCCGCACGAGATTGGGCAAACGACTGGCTCTGGAGCCTGCACGCGAACCGGTGTACCTGCTAGCACTCAAACGCCTGGGTGTTGAGCCCGGCGGCTATAGTGCCAAACCGAGTGTTGAGCTTGACCCCGCTGAGCGTGCTGACCTCGCTACCAAGCGAATCTTGTTGCAGTTGCTGGATACGATCGAGACGAATGAGATGGGGACTAAGGACGATCTCGATTCCGAGTTTCTGCACGATTTTCGCGTCGCAGTGCGTCGCACCCGTGCCGCATTGGCCCAGATCAAAGGCGTGTTTGCGCCCGCTACCTTGGCGCGCTTTCGCGAGGGGTTTGCGTGGCTTGGTGCTATCACCGGACCCACGCGCGATCTTGACGTGTATCTGCTGAGGATGCCTGCGTACCAGACCAGTCTGCCGCCAGTTCGACGTGATGACTTGCGGCCGCTGGATGAATTTCTGGCTGCGCACCAGCGCGACGAACAGCGCATACTCAGGGCGCAACTGAGTTCTGCCCGCTATCGGAGGCTGGTGCGCGGCTGGCGGGGCTTTCTGTTACGACCGGTGCCACAACGCTCCCGCTTGGCCAATGCGCAGCGACCGATTGGCGAAGTCGCCAGTGAGCGTATTTGGCGCATGTATCGTCGAGTGATCAAGGAGGGCAGGGCCATCGACGCAGACTCGCCGGACGAAGCCCTGCATGAGCTGCGCAAGACGTGCAAGAAGCTGCGCTACTTGATGGAATTCTTCGTCAGCCTTTACGAATCCGGCAAGATGGCGTCCTTGATTGGCGAGCTGAAACTACTGCAGGATAATCTCGGTGATTTTCAAGACTACCATGTGCAAATCGGTTCCCTCGATCAGTTCATGCTGCGTATGGAGGAGGAACAACCACTCAGCGCAGACACGCGCGAGGCCATTGCGCTGCTAAAAGAGAGGCTTTTCGAACATCAGGAGCACGCCCGGCGAGCCTTTCATGATGTGTTCGGTCGATTCGCGGGAGCCGAGGTTGATGACGCGTTTGGCACGTTGTTTCGCCGCGCAACGACGGCTGAGCACGTGTGATCACGTTTGCCTGTTACAACATCAAGGGCGGCGTGGGTAAGACCGCAACGACGGTCAATCTTGCCTACCTTGCCGCGCTCGAAGGCTACCGCACCCTGGTCTGGGACCTGGATCCACAGGCAGCGGCGAGCTTCTACTTTCGTATCAAGCCCAAGGTCAAAGGTGGTGGCGCCGCCTTGATCAAACGCAAGACCGAGGTCGAGGCGGCGATCAAGGGCACTGACTACGACAACCTCGACCTGTTGCCGGCTGACTTCTCCTACCGTAACCTCGATCTCGTTCTCGAGAACAGTAAGAATCCTGCCAAGCGCCTGCGCAAAGTCCTCTTCACGGTGCGCGAAGACTACGACTATGTTTTCCTCGACTGCGCTCCGAGTATCTCGCTGGTATCCGAGAGCGTGTTTCGCGCCGCCGATGTGCTGTTGGTGCCCACGATTCCAACAACCCTGTCGTTGCGCACCCTGGAGCAACTGAGTCGCTTCCTGCATCGACAAGGGTTCGAGCGCACGAGGTTGATGCCATTTTTCTCCATGGTCGATCGACGAAAACATTTGCATCGTCTCATTACCGAGCATCCGCCCCACTTGCCGTGCGAGTACCTGCGCACCGAGATTCCTTATGCGAGCGAGGTCGAACGCATGGGGGTGGCGCGGGCCGCTTTGCATGCGTACGCTCCGCGCAGCCGGGCGGCGACGGCCTATGAGTTCTTGTGGCAGGAGATCAAGGGACGATTGGAAAGCTAGAGGCTGGGGACCAGAGGTGAGGGGAATCAGTGAAGAATAGTCAGGGAACGGTGCATCGGTACGCGAGCACAGTCAGCAACCTGCCGCGCTAAATCTTGAGCCCCCGCCTCACCAGACTCTCCACTCAACCGCTCCAACCCCAAATGCGCCGCAGCATTAGCAAAGCGCTATGTTCTGAATAAGTGAAGTTCGCGTCACAATCTTGTAACTCTCACGGGGTTGTCGCTACTATCAAGGCGCATATATAAACTCGCACTGAGAGGAAGCGTTGTCGCCTCAAAAGAGCGTGATCGTTACGGTGAATGAGGACTGCGGCGCATTTCCGCGGTGACAGGCTGTACCCGTACGCCACCACATAGGGGAGAGGTTCACATGGTATACACGAAGAAGCATCCGGCGCTGCTGATCATCGGCGTCATTATGCTCGCGATATGGTACCTGGCCGATTCAGGCCTGATGGCACCGTATATCGAGCACCTTGGAGGTAAGAAATACAAGTACCTGAGTGAGATGACCAGCTTGCCATTGTACTTCGGCGTCATTGCCGCGGTGATTGGAGCCTGGCAACTATTCGGCAATCATAAGGAAGGCCACTGGGACTACTATTCGTCCAGCATCGCCGGCGGTATGTTCATTCTGCTGATCGCGATGGTGGTGCGCTGGTTTGTGGCCCCCGAAGTTGCGGTGGTCAGTAAGGCCATGGGTGAGGTGGGTGCGACCGGTGCGCACATTCACAAGCTCCTCGGCCTCAACTATGTGGTCCTGGGCATCCTGGCAGGCATTATTATCGTCAACGTCTTTAGGGTGCCGGAGTGGGCGCAAAACGGTGTGCGCTTATCCCGTCTCGGCCTTAAAACAGGCGTCATCCTGTTGGGCACCTTGTACAGCGCGGCAGAGCTCAGGAACCTCGGCGGCCTGTCCATCATCATGATCGGCTTCTTCGTGCTCGGTTCCGTCGGCATGGTGCTGTGGCTGGGTTCACGGCGCAATGTGCCCAACTCGATGGGCGGCGTGCTGTCGGCGGGCATGGGTGTCTGCGGTGTCTCGGCGACCGTGGCGGCGGCTCCGGTCGTACAGGCCAAGTCCGTTGAAATTGCCTATACCATCGGCACCATCCTGCTGTGGGGTGTGGGTTGTATGTTCGCATTCCCCATCATCGGCAACCTGCTGGGCATGAGCCATGTCCAGTTTGGCGCGTGGGCCGGCACAGGTATCTTGAACTCCGCCCAGGTCGCCGGCGCGGCGCTCGCCTACCAGCCCGACGGTATCGAGACGCTGAAGGTTGCTGAAATATTCAATATCACCCGAGTCCTGGTACTGCCGATCATCGTATTGTGGTTGGCCGTGTGGTATGTCAAGCGCGAAGAACACGCCACTGGCGTCAACGCCGGACGGGTGATCTTCGAGAAGTTCCCAGTGTTCGTGTTGGGTTTCATCCTGATGTTTGCGCTGTCAACCACGGGTATCTTTGCTCCGGCTCAGCACTACAAGGGCAAATATTTCGACAACAACATCAAGGAAAGCAAGATGCTCACGGCCGAGGACGTATCACTGCTGCAGTCCGAAGCCGGCAAGATCCAGCGCGCGGACCAGCAGGAGGCCTTGGGTCGTTTGATCGACAATCGCAAGATCATGAGCCCGGACGATGATGCAACAACGGGGTCCTGAAAGGCGCACATAAAGCGGTCCGACATACTGCCAAGAAGATCAAAGCCTTCCGCGACTGGATTACGTGGTTGTTTGCCTTCGGTTTGGTTGGCTTGGGTATGCAGATAACGATGGGGTCGATGAAGCAGGCGGGAGGTCAGCCAGCAGTTATCGGCGGCATCGTCGGCTTCACCAAGGCAGCATTGTCGCTCATCGTCGTATTGATGTTCGTACACGAGAAGATCTAAGAGCAGGGGAATCAGATCATGGAAAATAAATTCGACCGTGGATCGGCACTGTCCATTTTTGGCAGTGACCGCAGAGAAGACTTCATGGCGCTGGTTTTCGCGCTCGCGATTGCCTTTGGTGTCTATATACTGGTTGGCTAAAAGCTGATCATCACGCTGTAGCCGGTGCCCGCATTCGCGGGCACCGGTTTTTTAAACGTAGAGGTTCGTATGCAGACGGCGCATCATGTGCTGCTCGCCAGTCACGGCACCGAAGGTGCCCAGGCTGCCGAGCGTATGGCTCTCAGCGTCTGCGCTGAGGGCGCGGAAATTCATCACTTGATCGTTGTTCCAGATCTTTGGCAAGGAATGACCGGCGACGACTGGCTCAACAACGGCTCCACGCGCGACACCTATCGACGTTACCTCGAGTCCGAACTGGGACGGGAAGTCGATCAGGAGTGCGAGCGGTTGCGTAAGGAAATCGAAACGCAGGGCTTGCGCTATAGCAAGGAAATCGTCGTGGGCAAACCCGATGAGTGTCTGATCAAGGCGAGCAAGAGCGGCCAGTATGACCTAGTCGTAATGGGTTCGCCGCGCCCGAAAGGCAAGAAAGGCCTGCGTTCTCGGATGGCGACCAAGTCGTTGGCCGGTGCGCTGGCTACACCGCTGTTGGTTGTTCCCTACCCGAATGACTGAAGCGTCAAGCGCGCCAACCGACGCTCAGGATTCCGCCTGGGCGTCAATCATTACCCCACTCTCCCCGTCGGCGCTGCGGGTGTTCTGCGCTGATGTCCAACGACTCTTGCGCATCAACCCGTTGCTCGAATTCCAGCGTTGGGAGCAAACCGGCGCAGAGAGTTTCCACTTCAAGGGTCGCAACCTGAGCCAGGACCCGGCGTTCGACATCGACACGGATCTGCAGGTCGAGGCCGTGGATGATGGTCTCGTTATTCACTATTCCTCGGGGCTCAAATCGGCAACTCGGATCAAGATTGAACCGGCTGCCAACGGCTCACAGCTCACCATAGTCGACACCTATGACAGGGTGAGCGAGGACGAGCGTCGCGCGCGCTTGCATGAAGTCGACAAGAGTCTGGTGCCGTGGGCGCGCTACCTCCAGGAGTTTCTCATCTCGTGGCGGCGTTGGTCGTGGCTGGCGCCATGGCGTTGGTACATGCGCCGTGTCTGGCAGCCGATGAAACCCTCGGCTCGCCGCATCGTCTACATGCTGTGGTGGATCACGCTGGTCGAAATAGTGGTTATCTTCGCTATTGCCATCGTGTTCTGGACCCGAGTCGCCTGAATCGACGACGCAATTGTCACACTTCCTTTCGCATTTTCGCTTTCGCTAAAGATCGCCTGTCCGCCGTCCGACACCCGTAGGTAAGACGTGTCGCAGACTGCAAACGTTTGGTGCCCGCACCAGCATGCATGTCTACGGCACACCCATCGGGCGCAGCCACTTTGCCTTCGTCAGTTGTGCCTGCATTTGTTTGCACACGCGTTGGCGCGCTCACCGGCATCGCGGCCAGGAAGAGGACCCCGATCTATGGTTCCTTACATGAAACGGATTTTGAACTCAGAGCTGTTCTTGCTGCTGATGGCGGGCGTCGTTAGTTACACCGCGTTTGTTGCTGTCATTCTCGCCACCTTGCAGGTTCCGCCTGAGGCAATTCTGCACAGCGGTCTCAAGGAAGTGCTGTTGGTGTTCGAGGGCTAGCAACTAGTAGCGCAAGGCTAGTAGCGAGCGACGAGTGGCGAGAAACTGGCAACGATCTACTAGGTATCAGGCGCTCGCCACCTGCACGCTGGTACGCCCTTGAGCCAGTTCGTTAACCGCGCGGTCCAGTAGCTTCTGACTCTTGCGTAGCCAGGCGCACGCGTCACACCGGCACGTGCGTTGGTTGTGACTCGAATGAATGACCTGGGCGCTGACATGCTCGAGCGCGAACTCGAGTGCGTCGGCCAACTCCGCCAGACTCTTGCCTTCCAGCGCGACGAACTCATCGTTGTGGTATAGCCAGCGGCACTCCGGGCCGTCAAAACACGTCAGGCACTCGATATCCTCAGCCGCATAGTTGCCACTGTGCGGGCAGTTGTCGACATCGAGACCCGAGCGGATCAAGTCGCGGGGATAAGCGAGTGCTTCGAGCATTTGCTTTCTCATTAGTTCCTCCCACCAACTTGCTAAGCGACACTCACTGCAGCATATCAACCGACATCCACAATAACCAGATAGGCCATAGGGGCTCATCCGTCAAGCTGTAGCAATGACCGAGCATTTCAGTCGACAAACCTGATGACAGATCGGCGACGACGCCGTATCCTCACCCTACAATCCACAACGACTTGAATATGCTGCGCTATGTCTACATTGCGGTGCTGCTGAGCCTCCTTTCGGGATGCGCGCCCCTGCAATCGGTTGATACGCTCGATGGGCTGCTGGCGCGCGTCGAGCACACGTACGGTGCGGCCACACAGATGAAAGCCGTGCGCCAGAGTGGCCAGCTCAGCTCCGCCAGGGGCGGTTCGGTCGGTCACGTCACCCGCAACTTCGTCTATCCTGACAAGTTGCGCATAGACATCGCCTTCCCCGACGGCAGGACAGAGCAACGCGTGCTCAACGCTGGCCAAGGCTGGCGCCATGGTCGCGCGAGCCAGGGCCCCAGCTTGGACGCCATGCGCCTGCAGGCGGCTAGGATTGGGTTGCCCCGACTGTTGCTCGACCAGCGTGCCCGCGTGCGCGAACTTCCCTCGGACAATGCCGACAAATCGCGGCGCACGCTGGAGCTGGAGTTGGACGACAACCTCAGGATTATTGCCCAGATCGACGCCGCCACGGGCCGCATCGTCGCCTCGCAGGGTGTGCTCGGAAACTCATCAACTCGCATGATTTTCGATGCGAGCTACGATGATTTTCGCAGCCAGGATGGCGGCTTGTATGCCTTTAAGGAGAGCCACAGCGTGATGGGGCGTTTCACGGGACAGACCACACTTGAACGTGTTGAGGTGCTGCCGTCTCTGGCGGATGAGCTCTTCATGCCGTCAACGATGAGCCAGTAGCACGGCTCGGCGCAATTCTTATGGGCAACGCGCTGACTCTGCGCAATCTTCGCAAGACCTATGCCGGGCGTGTCGAAGCGCTCAAGGGTATTGATCTCGACGTCGCCGAGGGAGACTTCTTTGCGTTGCTTGGACCCAATGGCGCGGGTAAGTCAACCACCATAGGTATTACCACGTCGCTCGTTAACAAGAGCGCGGGCGAGGTTCGCGTCTTCGGCTACGATCTGGACACCCAAGCCTCGTCGGCAAAGCGCTGCATTGGCCTGGTTCCCCAGGAGTTCAATTTCAATCAATGGGAACCGGTGGTCGAGATTGTCGTCAACCAGGCCGGCTACTACGGCATAGACCGGCACACCGCCCAGAAGCGTGCCGAGCGCTACCTGCGCCAACTCGAGCTGTGGGACAAACGCCGGGCGCAGGCGCGGGATTTATCCGGAGGCATGAAGCGGCGACTGATGATCGCCCGAGCCTTGGTGCACGAACCCCGGTTGTTGATCCTCGATGAGCCAACTGCGGGCGTGGATATCGAGATCCGCCGCAGCATGTGGCAGTTTCTGCGCGAGCTCAACGCTCAGGGTACGACCATCATTCTGACCACGCATTACCTCGAGGAGGCGGAGAATCTGTGTCGTAATATTGCAATCATCGACGACGGGCTCATTGTCGAGAACACGAGCATGCGGGCATTGCTGAGCAAACTGAACGTCGAGACCTTTGTCCTCTATCTGCAGCAGCCTCTCACCCGACTTCCAGTTATGCCTGGGCACGAGCTGCGCCTCGTCGACGAGACAACGCTGGAAGCGGATATTACTAAAGAGCGCACTATGAACAAATTGTTCGCCGATCTGAGCGCGCACGGCATTGAAGTGCTCAGCATGCGCAATAAGACCAACCGTCTGGAGGAACTCTTCCTGCGCTTGGTCGCCGACGATGGTATTCGAGTTGAAGCTGCGCCAGTGACAGCCGAGTCATCATGAGGCTCAATGAACAATTCGTCGCATTTCAGACCATCCTGATCAAGGAGGTGCTGCGTTTTGCTCGGATCTGGATGCAGACGGTGCTGCCGCCGGTCATTACGACCGTGCTGTACTTCATCATCTTTGGCAATCTGATCGGCGAGCGCATCGGCGCCATGGACGGGGTGCGCTATATTGATTACATCGTGCCCGGTTTGATCATGATGGCAATCATCACCAACTCGTATGCTAACGTTGTCTCCTCGTTCTTCGGTTCCAAGCTTCAGCGTCACATCGAGGAGATGCTGGTTTCGCCGGTGCCGAGTTTCGTCATAGTGTTAGGCTTCGTTGCTGGCGGCGTTGCCCGCGGGCTTGCAGTCGGCGCAGCCGTAACTGCCGTGGCCTTGTTTTTCAGCGAGCTGTCAGTGCAGAACTGGGCGGTCACGATTAGCGTCGTGATGTTGACGGCGGTATTGTTTTCCCTGGCAGGGCTGATCAACGGCGTTTTCGCCAAGACCTTCGATGACGTGTCCATCGTCCCGACTTTCGTGCTGACACCGCTGACTTACTTAGGCGGCATCTTTTACTCCATCAAGATGCTCTCCGAGTTCTGGCAGACTGTGTCACTACTCAACCCGATACTGTATATGGTTAACGGGTTTCGCTATGGAATTCTTGGCGTGTCAGACATCCCGCTGGCGGCCTGCTACGCGATCATCGTTCTATTCATCGGCTTGCTGTTTGCTTGGGCGCTGTATTTACTCAACCGTGGGGTTGGTATTCGCACTTGAGCGCCCCATTTCCTGCTTCCAGGCACGATTGAATCGCCACGATTTCGAGGGCTGCTTATGACGAAGCATGTAGACAAGACCGATGAGCAATGGCGTGAGGAACTGACCCCCGAACAGTATCGTGTTACTCGCCAAGCGGGCACAGAGCGCGCTTTCACCGGCCAGTATTACAACCACAAGGCTGCTGGTGTTTATCGGTGCGTGTGTTGCGGCGCGCCGTTGTTCAGCTCCGCGCAGAAGTATGATTCTGGTACTGGCTGGCCCAGCTACTGGGCTCCGCTCGCCGATGACAACGTTAGCGTCGCACGTGACACGAGTCATGGAATGGTTCGCACCGAGGTCAGATGTGCGGCCTGTGACGCGCACCTGGGTCATGTCTTCGAGGACGGACCGGCGCCCACCAATCTGCGCTATTGCATCAACTCCGCTGCCTTGAAGTTTGACGCTGAAGATGCGGGCTAGTGTAGCCTGGATGCAGTATCCGTCGGGTGTGGCGTCCGGGAAGTGGTGCTTCTTCAGTGCAACGCCGTTGGGCCGGTCATGCGCGGGCGCAACAGGTGTCTTGGACAAGGAAGCTTCGTGTTCACTGGAATTTGCCAGCGTTTAGCTCCGACGGGCGCTGCGTCCAGGCTGCAGGTATCAGACGGTCTGCTGCTCAGGCAATAATGTCCGGCGTCAACTTACTCTCAATCTTGGCAATCATATCCTTGAGCCACAGCTTGCGCTTCTTTAGGCGTGTCAGCTGGAGCTGGTCCACGGCGGGCTCCTCCTGCAGCCGACCGATTACATCGTCGAGGTCTCGGTGCTCGAGGCGCAATTCCTCCAGGCGCTGGCGCAGGTCCTTCTCGTCCATCTTGTATCTGGTTTCGCTCTCCGCAGGACGGCCACGGCGGTCGTCACTGAGCTCAATCTTAGGTACCCACTGCCGTTGCCGCAATGTGTGGCGCGTGCCAAAAGCGGTGCACAACGCACCGATTTTCATGCTGCGCCTCCGTCCGATGCAGCGCCAGGCGTCCGGACGGGCTCGAAGCGCTAACAGCCTACCGCATTGGTCCGAGAATGTGTCGGAAACATTGACGAAATAGGCGCCACGCGGTCCTACGCGGCCGAGCCGCGCGGCCGGCTGTCGTCGTCGCTTTGCATAATGCACTTACCCGGTCCGGGCGAACGTCGCAGTTTGCACCGAATCGGTCACTTTCGCCCTCCACGTCGTGTTTGCCTCTGTCAGTGCGCTTTACAGCGCCCAGGCAGCGGTTCACTCATGGCCCCATGCCGCATGAGAAGCCGTATTGAAACAACGTGTTAGGTGATTTCTTGAGAACCGGCACGGCGCTTGCATTCACATAGGGCAAAACAACAAGACTTATGCGGTGACGTCGGGGGGCGTCATCTTGCAGACGGGATAATAACCATAATAATCCCCTCAACGGCATCTTCGGGTGCCGTTTTTTTTGCCGAGTCGGGCGCCCAGGTTCAGCCGCGCCCGACCAACACCAGCGATAGCCAGGGCCAGTAGGTAATCACCAGCAGGGCAGCGAGCAGGATCACAAAGAAGGGTAGTGTGGCGACGTAGAGCTGCATTACGGGTTTCTTGAAACGGTAGCTCGCGATGAACAGGTTCATGCCGATCGGCGGCGTGAAATACCCGATCTGCATGTTGGCCAGAAATATGATGCCCAGATGCACCGGGTCGACGCCGTAACCGACGGCAACTGGCAGCAGCAGGGGTACCATGAGCACCAGCGCCGAGAAGATGTCTAGCATCGTGCCCAACACTAGCAGGAACAGATTCAGCAGAATCAGGAAGGTCAGCTGATCAGAGATGTTGGCCTTCAATGTCGCGAACACGCGCGACGGCACTTGTTCGTCGATCAGATAATTGGTCGAGGCAAGTGAGAGGCCCAGGATCACCAACACCGCGCCGACCAGCACCATCGACTCGCGCGTAATGCGTGGCAGCTGTTGCCAACTGATTTCACGCTGAATGAACAGTTGGACGATGAGTACATACAGCGCGGTGACCGCGGCGGCTTCGGACACGGCGAAATAGCCCGTGTAGATGCCACCCAGGACCACGAACGGTAACGGTAGCTCCCAGCGCGCTGCATACACGGCCCGAGCGGCTTCTTTGAACGAGAACGCTTGTAGCGCCACGTGGCGGTTGTACCACCAGCTCCAGGCACCGAGCAGCATCAGCATCAAGATCCCCGGAAGGATACCGGCCAGGAACATGTCATCCACGGTTACGGTGGCGCCAATGCCCAGCTGCTGGGCGACCACGGCATAGAGAATCAGCGGTACCGACGGCGCGAACAGTAGCCCCAGACTGCCCGACGTCGTGATGAGGCCGAGATTGAAGTTTTCCCGATAGCCACCCTGAATCAACGCTGGGTAGAGTAGAGCGCCCAGGGCGACGATGGTGACACCGGAGGCACCGGTCAGGGCGGTGAACAAGGCGCAAGCCACCAGCGCCACAAAGGCCAGTCCGCTCGGCATCCAGCCCAACAGTGCTTGACTCAAACGCACCAGGCGTGAAGGTGCCCCGCTTTCACTGAGGACGTAGCCGGCGAACGTGAACAGTGGAATGGCCAGCAGCACCGGCATCTCTGCCAGGCGGTAGAACTCTATGGCAATGACAGCCAGATCGATGTCGGCCTGGCTGAAGGCCAATAGCGCTGCGGCGCCGATGACGGCGAACAGCGGCATGCCAAGCAGCGCCAACAAGATCAAGATGAGGGTGGCGAGGATCACCCGAATTCCCCGCGCAGCTCCCTGAAGCGCAGGGCAGTATCGACAAAGTAGCGCAGGGCGATGATGCCAAAGCCGATTGGCATAATCAGCTCACAGACCCATACCGGCACATTGGCGAAAGCGATGGTGGCTGCCTCATGGTCCATGAGCACCAGGCGTGCGCTGTGGTAAGCCAGCAGCGTGCAGATGACCGCGGTGAGGCTGTGGGTGACGAAGCGAGCGCGAATCTGCCAGGAAGGGGCGAGAAACCGCGACAGGATATCGATGCGTATGTGACGGTTGCGCCGGCTTGCCACAATCGCACCGAGCATGCCGACCCACAACACCATGACGCGCAGCAGTGTTTCGCTCCAGACAATGCCGGTGTCAAACAGATTGCGCAGCAGGATCTGAGTGCCGCCAAGGCCGACCATGCATAGGACGGTGGTCACAAGCAGCGCGTTTTCGGCACGCCGCGTGGCCAGCGCCACGCGCACCAACAAACGTCTATTGCGCACCGGCCGAGCCACGCCGCAACTCCGCAATTAACTGCTCCAGCAGGCTGACGACCTTGGGGCTGAAGCCGGCGTTGCGCTTGAGCTCAGCCACTGCCGGGGCTACGGTGCGTTCCCACTCCTCAGTGTTGCTCACGGAAGGTTTGACGAAGGTAATGCCCTGGCTCTGGAGGGCGTTGCGCGCACTCTGATCGTCGATGCGCGCCTGCGCATTCAGTTTCTCAAACGTGGCTCGCATGACGTCGCGAACGGTTGCTTGGTCGGCCGGGGCGAGGCGCTCGAATGCCTTGCGGTCCAATACGAAAATGCCATAGATGTAGGCCAGTGGTAGATCGGTGACGTACTTGACACGCGTATGCCACTGTAGCGCTATGCCGGCGGTCGGCGAGGTGGCCACGGTGTCGATGAGCCCGGTCTGCAGCCCGGTTAGCACGTCGGTCAAGGGCAACGGTATCGGGGCCACGCCAATGGAGGCAAATGCCTCGCGGGTGATTTCGTCACCTTCTGGCGCCCACACCTTACGCTGGCGCAGATCATCGGTCGTGCGCACCGCCGTGTCGGACATCAGATAGGCGAATCCGCCCTCGCCAATGCCGAACGCCACATAGCCGTTCTCGTGCAGGCCGTCGATGATCGCTGCGTCGATGCGCGGACGTACGTGATCCACTTCGGCGTAGGAACGAAACAGAAACGGCATCGAATACAGTTGTACATCGGGGCTGATCTCTGACAAGCCACCGCCTGCCAAGGCTCCACCCTGAAGCTGGCCGACGCGCATCTTGCGCAGCACGCTCTGGTCCGAGCCCATCACGCCGCCCGGATAAAAGCGAAACGTCGCCCGCCCCTCGGTCTTGTGTTTGATCTCGTCGGCTGCCGCCCGAAACGCCTGCATCCAGGCGGTGCCGTCCGGGGCGAGAGTGGCAACTTTGAACGTCTGCGCGTCCACGGCGGATGAGACGACAACGGTGAGCACGAGCAAGAGGTAACGCATGCCTGAATTCCTCAGCTTCAGAAATAGTCGGCGCCCGAGGCCAACAACTCGCGCGCCTGTTGTTGGGCCAGCGTGTTGGACAGGGTAAGGTCGTGGTGGTACGGGCTGGCGCTGAGCACCTCATTGAGCAGACGGTCATGGAGCGCCTGGTCGAACATCAAGCGGGCATAAGTACGCGCAAATTCGACCTTGGCGATCAGGTCGTTGCCCTCTGAGAGCCGAATGGCGCGCTCGAAATGCGCGCGACCGATTTCCGGTTTGCCCCCCAGCGATGGCGGGATCTGGCTGCGCATGACGCCAAGATAGATGTGCGCGCGACCATTCTCGTGGTCTTCCCGCAACGCGATGACCCGTTCCAGCGCCAGCTCGACCCGCGGCAACTCGGCGATCGCTTCCCAGTCCGCCCGCCTCACCTGAATACGCCCCGCCCAGGTTATGGCATAGGTATAGAGCATTGCCACGTCATCGAGATCCACCTTATTGAGCGCCTGCTGATAGGCGGCCATGTCGCTGCGCTCGAGCGCGCAGATATCGCGATAACGCTGACACAGCGCCCGGCGGGAAAAGTCGTGAGCCTTGGCGCTCAGGCGTTGGGCCCGCTGCGGTTCGTCGACGAAAACGCTGGCATAGGCCCCGTACAGGGTCGCACCCGCATGGAGCAGCGCCGCATTGTCCGGGTCGTCGGCCAGCATACCGTCAATCAACAACAGGTAGGCCGGCGCGCCGGCCTCAACAGTGGCGGGGTCGTCCTGGTTCAGGATGGCACCAGCCAGATCGCTGGCCAACTGGTCAGCGGCCAGGCTGGTACACCCTGCCAACCAGAATTGACACACGACGAGGAGTGCAAACGCAGTCCTTGTTCTCATTCTTGGCATTCTGTATCGCGCTTCGCTGCGCTGGTTGCGCCATAACCTAGCGGGTTTTCGGTGTGGCGACAACCGCGGGCGCGCCGGGCGCGCGGGCCGATTGTGCGGTTGCAACAAGAGTGTGACGCTGGTCAAGAAAGTGCGCCTGTGACCGATAACCCCACTATTGCGCCCCGATCCCGGCGGCTGCCTAGCCTATTGCCCAGAACACGTCGTTGCCGATGAATTCCGACAAAGTGGCCAGCTCGCGCGACGGCGGAGCGCTTCGGCTATTGCCGAGTTTCGCCGTTGCGGCCGCGGTGACCATGGTGCTGGTGGCGTTGGTGCTGGGCGTGCTGTTCCGCGAACTGTCCACTCACAACCTGGTGGCTGTCGCCGAGAACAAGAATGTCGCCTTGGCCCGACTGATGGCCAACTCGCTGTGGCCACGCTACGCCGACTTCCTGCGCGGCGACGGCGCCCGTCTCACCCGGAGTGAGTTGGCTGAGCATGCCAACACGCGGGCCATACATGCCGCAGTCGACGTGCAGAGCCGCGGTCTGGCCATCCTGAAGGTCAAGATCTACACCCTCGATGGGCGCACCGTCTTCTCCACCGACCCGCGTCAGCTCGGCGAGGACAAGAGCGCCAGTGAGGGCTTTCGTGCCGCCCGCGGCGGCCAGGTTCATACCACTTTGTCGCACCGCGATCGTATCTATGCCCGCAGCGAGCTCATCAGCGATCGCAATGTGTTGGCGACCTATATTCCAATCCGTGCCGAAGACAACACGGCTATCGATGGCGTGTTCGAGGTCTATTCCGACGTCACCGCGCTCAGCGACGCGATCGCTGCACAGCAAAAATTGGTCATGGCCGGCGTGGTGGCCTTGCTGGGGCTCGCTTACGTCATCCTGTTTTACGTCGTACGCCAGGCCGACCGTTTGCTGGAGCGCCACCACTACGAACATGCCGCCAATGAGGCGCGGATTCAGCACCAGGCCTACCACGATTCCTTGACGGGGCTGCCCAATCGGGCCTTGTTTGTCGATCGCCTTGAACATGCCATGGCCAAGGCCCAGCGCAACGAGCGCCTGCTCGCGCTCATGTTCCTCGACCTGGATCGCTTCAAACAGGTCAACGACAACTTTGGCCACGAGGGCGGCGATCAGTTGTTGCGCATGGCCGCCGAGCGTTTCAAGACTGTGGTGCGCGATGGAGACACGGTGGCGCGCCTGGGTGGTGACGAGTTCACCATCATCATGGAGGACATGCGTCATATCGACGAGGCCGCTGCCGTTGCCGAGCGCCTTCTGAGCGTGGCCGCTCAGCCATTCGAGCTGGCTGGCAAGGAAGCCAGCGTCTCGGTCAGCATCGGCATTACCATATTTCCATTTGACGACACCACAGTCGAGGCGCTGTTGCGCCATGCCGACACGGCTATGTATAGCGCCAAGCAGCGAGGTCGCAATCGCTTCGAGCTCTATCGTGCGGAACTGAGCCAGGAAAACTCTCGTCGCATGCAGTTGGAACAGGAGCTGCGCCGGGCGCTGGTTCAGGAGGAGTTCGAGCTGTTCTATCAGCCCAAGGTCAATTTGGTGAGCGGCAGCATGGCGGGTATGGAGGCGCTGTTGCGCTGGCGTCACCCCGACCGCGGCCTGGTTTCACCCGGCGAATTCATTCCCACGCTGGAGGAAACCGGATTGATTGTGCCGGTCGGCGAGTGGGTGTTGCGCGAGGCGTGTCGGGCCAACAGGCGCTGGCAGGATCAGGGGCTGCCGGCGCTCACAGTGTCGGTTAACGTGTCTGCCGAGCAACTACGTCAGGAGGGCTTCGTGGAACTCGTCGCGCAGGTGCTGGCGGAGTCGGGGTTGCAGCCTGGCTATCTCGAGCTCGAAATGACCGAGAGTTGCCTGTTGGAGGAAACCGAGGCCAGCACGGCCATGGTCAAGGCGCTGAAGAGTCTAGGCGTGCGCATCGCGATCGACGACTTTGGCACCGGCTATGCCTCGATGACCTACCTCAAGCGCTATCCCGTTGATGTGCTCAAAATCGACCAGTCCTTCATGCAGCGCCTGAGCAGCAAGAGCGAAGACACTGCGATTGTGACGGCGATCATGGCGCTGGTGCACAGCCTGCGGCTGGAAGTCGTTGCTGAGGGGGTGGAAACCGCACAACAGCTAACTTTCCTCTATGCGCTCGGCTGCAATGTCATTCAGGGATTTCTGTTCAGTCGCCCATTGCCGGAAGACGAATTCGTGCGCCAGCTGCTCAACGCGCGCAATTTCCGCGATCAGCTCGACCGGCTCGAACTGCTCGGCGCGCAGAGCGCTTAACCTGCGATCCTAATCAACGGCACCCACATCTCGCGCTCGCTCAAGCCTCCGTGCACGCCGATCTGGTGGAATGGTCGCTCGTTGGCAAGGCGGTCCTTGATGATGTATGGCGCGCGCATCAACAGAACATAGTGGCCGACGCGTTCGGCCAGCTGGCTTGCGGCGGGTCCTTGGCCGAATAGGCCGTCATTGATAAGCCTCTCACTGCTCACGACATCGCAACAGTGTCCTAGCGCGCTGTGCACATAGTCTTCGAATTGGGACTGTTTGTTGGCGTGGACATAGCAATAGGCGGCGCGCGGCTCGCCACACAGGGGTAGCACCAGCGCATCGTGCAGCGGTCGGTGAGCCTCGACCTCGATGAGGTGTTGCTCATCGGTGTCGACGAGGCCGTGGTCGGCGCTCACCAGCACGATGCAGTCGTGGCCCGCCAGGCGCCGGCTGAGCTGAGCCAGCGCCGCATCGATGGCGGCAAAATGCTCGGCGACGTTCTGACTGGCCACGCCGAAGCGATGGGCCAGCGAGTCGAGCTGGGGCCAGTAGGCCAGCGTGTAGCTCGGCGCCGGTGTCTGGGTGACCACTTTGGCAATCGCCTCGCAGAAGCCGGCCAGGTCCTCATAGGGGTGGCGGCGCGCGCCGGCGGCGGTCGCCAGGGTGAAGTCCGAGTCGGCAATATAGCTCGCCGTGACCATGTGCTGGTGGCGCGTGTTGACGCGTGCGGCCAGCACTGGGCTGGCGATGATGTCGCCCGGGCCGATGCCACTGGCGCTGAAAGGCTCACCGCCGTGGCGCGGTACAAACGGCAGTACCGCCGCGACGCTGCCCAGCTCGCGCAGGTAGGTGAACCAGCCCGTGATCGCATGTTGCTGCGGGGCCACTGCCGTGTAGTAGGTGGTCATGGCGCTGGCCGTGGTGCTGGGAAACACCGAGGTCAGGCGCTGGCGGGGCTGCTCGCCCAGAAAGCAGGGGCCCCGCGCACTGAGGAACGCCTCGCCCAGGCCGTCGATGACGACCAGCACGATGTGGGCACGAGCGGCCAGCTTAGCCGGGGGCAGCGTCCCCAGGGGGGCGTAGGGTGAGTCAGCGCCCAGCGCTGTGCTGACGCTGGCCATGAGGTTGGTGATGCCGGTGCCGCCGTAGTCGGGGACAACGCCCAGGCCGGCAAGCGGATTGGCGGAGTTGCTTTGCATGCGTCAAGTAGCTGTGCGCCGCGATGGCGTTGTTCTGTATAATGCCGCGTCCATTTTGGAGGCAAGACCTGTGATTGAAAAGCTGCGCAATATCGCCATTATCGCCCACGTCGACCATGGCAAAACCACCCTCGTCGACCGGCTGCTGCAAGACTCCGGCACTCTGGTCAGTCGGGGCGAGGTCCAGGAGCGGGTGATGGACTCCAACGAGCTGGAGCGGGAGCGCGGCATCACCATCCTGGCCAAGAACACGGCCATTAACTGGGGCGAGTATCGTATCAACATCGTCGACACGCCCGGCCACGCCGATTTCGGCGGCGAGGTGGAACGCGTGCTGTCCATGGTCGATTCGGTGCTGCTGCTCGTCGACGCCGTTGACGGACCCATGCCGCAAACGCGGTTCGTCACTCAGAAGGCCTTGGCGCGTGGCCTGCAGCCCATTGTCGTTATCAACAAGATCGACCGCCCGGGTGCGCGTCCGAGCTGGGTGTTGGATCAGACCTTCGATCTGTTCGACCGTCTCGGTGCTACCGATGAGCAGCTCGACTTCCCGGTCGTCTATGCTTCAGCACTCAATGGCTATGCAAGCCTGGATGACAGCGCACGAGACGGTGACATGCTGCCGTTGTTCGAGACCATCGTCGACAAGGTTCATCCGCCACAGGTCGAGCCCGAGGACCCGTTCCAACTTCAGGTTTCGCAGCTCGACTACAACAGCTATGTCGGTGTCATCGGTATCGGTCGTATCAGTCGCGGGCGTATCAAGACCAATACGCCGGTGACCATCGTGGACCGCAACGGCAAACGTCGTCAGGGACGGGTACTGCAGGTGTTGGGCTTCATGGGCTTGGAACGCATCGAAGTCGAGGAAGCCAGTGCCGGCGACATCATTGCCTTCACCGGTATCGACGAGCTCAACATTTCAGATACCCTGTGCGATCCGAACGCCGTCGAAGCGCTGTCGCCGCTGACCGTCGACGAGCCGACCGTGAGTATGACGTTCCAGGTCAACAACTCCCCGTTTGCCGGTCACGACGGCAAGTTCGTGACCTCGCGTCAGATTCGTGAGCGCCTCCAGCGCGAGCTCAAACACAATGTGGCGTTGCGCGTCGAGGACACGGAAGATCCGGACAAATTCAAGGTGTCCGGCCGCGGCGAGCTGCACTTATCCATTTTGATCGAAAATATGCGCCGCGAAGGCTACGAGCTCGGCGTTTCGCGGCCCGAGGTCATCATCAAGGAAATCAATGGCCAGCGATGCGAGCCGTTCGAACAGCTGACAGTTGACGTCGAAGACATTCACCAGGGCGGAGTAATGGAGAAACTCGGTCAGCGCGGTGGTGAGCTCAAGGACATGGTGCCTGACGGCAAAGGGCGGGTGCGCCTTGACTATATTATTCCGGCCCGCGGCCTAATCGGTTTTCGCACCGAGTTCCTGACCGCGACGCAGGGCACCGGTTTGCTTTACAGCGTGTTTGATCATTATGGAGCAATCAAACGTGGCGAGTACGGGCAGCGCATCAACGGGGTGTTGATCGCCAACGGCGCTGGCAAGGCGCTGGCTTATGCCTTGTTCAATTTGCAGGAGCGCGGCCGCCTGTTCATTGGCCATGGTGAAGACGTCTACGAAGGGATGATTGTCGGCATTCATTCGCGCGACAACGATCTAGTCGTCAACCCACTCAAGGCCAAGCAACTCACCAACATCCGTGCTGCGGGTTCCGACGAAAACATTCTGCTCACACCACCGATTCGTATGAGCCTCGAGCAGGCGCTCGAGTTCATCGACGATGATGAACTGGTCGAGGTGACGCCCAACCACATCCGCCTGCGCAAAAAGCTGCTGTTGGAGCACGAGCGCAAGCGCGCGGCACGCTCAGCGGTCGCCTGAACTCTGGCGACCAACGCGGCGAGCGGCTAAGATAACTACAATCAAGGCCGCCGCAGTGCGGTCACCTGCCGCGCCGCCCACCAGGCGGCGCAGTGCTGCCCAAGGAGGACACTGCTATGGTTGGAAAGAAGAACGTCGTGTTCGGATTTCTGTATCTAGTGCTCACTGCGGCGCTCGGGCCCTACATGGTGAATATGTACGAGGGTTATGGTGCTGTCGTGGGTGAAAAGCAGCAGAGCGTTGGCCGTCTGCAGCAGCTCAAGACCAACAACTTCGAAGAGGACCTTGAGGCGCTCAGTGCCGAGCAGATTGCCAAGGCGAACACCGATGGTATCTTGTCACTGAACAAGCTGCTCAACACCGAGGCCGAAATCGACGCCATCAAAGGGGGCCCGCATGCTCACGGCAACCTTGAAGCCCTGCTCAATGTCGCTGCCGGACTGACGTTGTGCTTCATCGCCGTGGCGCCAATGTTCAAGCAACTCATTAGCTGGTTGTTCATTGGTGGGGCTGTGCTCCATTCCGGAATGCTGTATCTGCGTGCCTTTGGCTTCGAGTGGGCCAACACGCTGATCCTGGCTGGGCCGTGGTTGGTTCTGCTGGGGCTGCTGTTGATCGGCATCGCAGCAGCCATGGGTTTTCGTGGCGAACTGGTTCGCGACTAGCGCCCGGCTCGCCAGCACGATCATTGCGAGGCGCTCGTGTTATCGCTCTATCCAGACATTAAGCCTTATGTAACTCATTCACTGGCGGGAATGGGCTGCCGGTGTTGTTCGTCCATGGTGGTCCCGGGGCGGGATGTGAACCGTATCACCGGCGCTTCTTCGACCCCGAGGTCTATCGTATCGTTCTGTTCGACCAACGCGGCTGTGGCCACTCCAAGCCCCATGCTTCGCTCGAGGGCAATACGACTCAGGCCCTGGTCGCTGATATGGAATCAATCCGCCAGCACTTGGGTATCGAACGCTGGTTGTTGTTCGGTGGTTCGTGGGGCTCTACCCTGAGTTTGGTCTACGCCGAGGCGCATCCAGAGCGCGTGGCCGGACTCATCTTGCGTGGCATCTTCTTGTGTCGTCCCGATGAGATCCGGTGGTTCTATCAAGAGGGCGCGAGTTGGTTGTTCCCCGATGCATGGGAAGAGTTTCTGGCGCCGATCCCAGCGGAGGAGCGCGGTGACTTGCTCCAGGCGTACTATCAACGACTCAGTGGCGATGATGAGATTGCGCGTATGGCCTGCGCCAAAGCGTGGTCAGTATGGGAAGGGCGCACTTCAACACTGAAGCCCAACAAGCATGTCATCGACCATTTTGCTGCACCGTTTACGGCGCTGTCACTGGCGCGTATTGAGAGCCACTACTTCGTCAACAATATCTTTCTGGACGACAACCAGATTCTGCGCGACGTGGGGCGCCTGGCCGATATCCCCGCCGTGATCGTGCACGGCCGCTACGATGTGGTTTGCCCGTTGCGCAATGCCTGGGAACTGCACCAGGCCTGGCCTGATTCAGACTTGGAGATCATCGGTGACGCGGGGCATTCCGCCGCCGAGCCCGGCACCGTTGACGCGCTCATTCGTGCCACCATTGGGATGCGTAAGCGTGGGCGATGGTAGATTGGTTTATTAGAAAGATCAGTTGATTGGTCAACTGCCGACAATCGCTGGTCTGCGGAGTCCCAACTAGCGCCGGTTTCACGAATCGTTCTAGTCAACACATTGCGCTTGTCTCTGCGTCACCTGATCTGCACCAACAAACAACACATCGACGCCGCTGCCACCTCACTCACCCCAATGATCGGTCTCCTGCAGCGCGTGACCCGAGCCTCTGTAACCGTCGACGGTGAGACCATCGGTGCCATTGATCGCGGCTTGATGGTGCTCGTCGGCGTTGAACGCGGCGACGCCGAGGCGCAGGCTGAGCGGTTGCTGCAACGCTTGCTCGGCTACCGCGTATTCCCCGACGAGCAGGACAAGATGAATCTCAGTGTGGCCGACATTGGTGGCGGATTATTGTTGGTACCACAGTTCACGCTGGCGGCCGACACAGCCAAGGGCATGCGCCCCAGCTTTTCATGCGCGGCGCAGCCTGAGGAAGGCCAAC
>Ga0111166_1004_pt1 | contig 36896 bp, 33 predicted proteins | sample DeeMarSeWOR28_12_FD_80267 | JGI IMG/M metagenome (GOLD analysis project Ga0111166, IMG submission 80267) | Thiotrichales bacterium SG8_50
CCTCCCGGTAGCAGTCTGTTGAGTATGCTGGATCGATTCGAGCAGGTGCTAGTCGAGCCATTCGTGTCGCACTGTTTGATTGAAGCGGTCGTTCAGACCAATTCTAGCCGAATGACAGCTTTGGGGCAGAAAGCGGACATCCAACCTGGGCGAATGTCCGCTCTCACGGATACCGGACGTCCTGATAGCCATGAACCAGCCAGCCTGAATGGCAGCTAACGGCCATAAGCAGACGCCCAAGCGCTTTAGTCCCTGAGAATCTCCAGGGCAGTATCAAGCGCGTGCGCTGCCTCTACCTCGATGTCGGGTTCAATGCCGACACCCTCAATCCGACCATTGACGACAGAATAGTAGTCCGCAATCGGCAAACTTAGATGGAACCCACCCGGAATGTCGAAGATTGTCTGAGAGAGCATCTCACCGGCGGTTCTTTCGCCGATGATCGTTACCCGATCAGCAACTCTCAGTGCATCGGTCGCCAGTTCGGCTGCGCTCGCGGTGTGTTTGCTTGTCAAGATGTAAACGGGTCCATCGAAAACAGGTTGGGCCGGCGAAAAAGATATACGCGTAATTGGATTGGTCTGGACGTCAGCCCAGAAAGTCCTAACGGACCAGCCTTCCCAGGGTTCAACTGCTTCAAGATCGGCTTTGTTCGGCTCGCGGTCGTGTGAAGCATTCCAGGGCTGGGAAACAAAACCGCCAGCATCGAATGCCTCAGTCAGCAAGTGAGACACGAGCGGCCGGACTGCGAAAGCGCCGCCACCATTCTCCCGAAGATCAATGATAAGTCCTGAGGCGTTTCTTTCAGCGATCGCTGCGTATGCGGCATCTATCTCTTCAATGGTGTCGAGCCCCATCATCGTGTTGACGGTCAAGATCGCGATATTGCCCTGCCAGCCCAACGACGCACCTCCACCGCCAATGCGCATTGTGTCCAGATAGTCTGCGAGATCGTCGGCCGACTGCTGTGCTTCGTTGATCGTCACATGCGAGAACGGGCCATTCGACCAAATCTCTCGAAAGCCCTCAGTGAACTCTTCATCCGATGTGACTGACCTGCCCAGCGCAGAGATTGCCTCCTCAATACGCAGATATTCAGGCGTGTCCAACTCTTGCGGATTGTAGTGATAGGTACGCATCGTCGCATTTATGGCGGCTGCCAGTTCGACATAATTGGTTTTCGGACTGATTCGCTCGTCGGCGTGTGATGTTCCAACGGTGCTCAACAAAACGATGACGAAGATGAGTTTCTTGATCGACTCTCGAAGCATCGACAGTCTTACCACTGTTCGCAGATTCTGGCTGGGCATTCTTTGACCTCCCAAATTGTCGCTGACCCGAGCGTGGGCCGTATCGCAATTAAGATGCCGGCCAGTGAGGTTTGGATTCGTAAAGGTCGATGTCCGCTCCGGGTCAGTAGCGGTTGTGCAAATTCATTCTAGGTCAATGGCAGTTTTGGGGCGTATAGCGGACGTTCGCCCAGGCCGAATGGCAGCTTTCGCCCAGATCGGAGGTTCAGAAGCCTTGGAACTGCATAAATTGAACGGCAGCTAAGGGCCAGAAGCAGACGCTCGTCGGACTAATTTTCGTGATGGCGGGCGATCTCCTCATCACTCAATCGGAGGAATCTCGCGGCATTGTTGTAAAAGATGTCGCGTTTCTGCTGATCGCTCAGGAATGGAGCTTCCTTGATTACGCGGATACTCCGTTCAATTGTCTCGGGCCAGACCATCTGGTCAGAACCAAACATGACACGCTTTTCATAGCCGGCGTCGATAATACGCTGCAAGAAACCGTAGAAAGCCCGTCTGGGTTGCGTATAGATGATGACCCCGACACCCACATACACCTGTGGATGCGCATACATGACGGCCAGGAGATCATCGATCAGGGGATATCCGGCGTGCATGATGTATAAACGAAGTCTCGGATGTCGAATCAACACCTCTTCAAGCGTGAGCGCACTGTGCATACGGGCACGATAGCCATCGGCACCTAGATAGATCACGCCCAGGTCCCAGTATGGCTCCATTCGTGGATCGCCTGGCAGGATACCGCGATACTGATTCGTGATTTCGGCAAGCACGTCCAATCGACCGTCGCGATGCAGCTGCTCCAAGGTTTCAGGTGAGGGTGTGTCCGGCCCGATTTGGAAACCCAGTCCAGGATAAAATCTGCCGGGTGCTGCCTCCATCCACTTCGCCACCAAATCCGTGGTACCACTGAGCACGCCGAATACATTTTCTCGTTCCATCACTGCGATCGTTCGAGATAGCAGCTCAGATTCCGTCGTCGGGGACCAAACAGGATCCTCGCAAGTCGGATTTTTGAGCATCGCCATGAAAACCTGTCCATACGGCTCTGTCTGATCCCAGACAGGAGGCGAAATTGGGGTACACATTGCGACCGGGGGCGGGCCCTGATGGTCAACAGGCAAAGCATGCAGGTGAACGTCTATTATGGGCGGTCGCTCTTGAGCGTTGACGGCCAAGCAGACTGAGCAAAGCAGAAGCACAGATATTCGCATAGGGTTCCTTGGGCAAGACGAGTTGAGCGGCTGCAATGGGTCAGTAGCAGTCGTTGGGGTCTATTTTAGCCCAATGGCAGCTTTGGCGTGGAAAGCGGACATTTAACCGAGTTGAACGGCAGCTTTTCACGATGCCAGACAATCGGACGGTTGAAACCAGGCCAGGACGAACGGCAGCTTTCGGCCAAAAGCAGCCGACCATCCTTAAGAGATGCGTGTGGTTCGAAAAACTTTTCACCGTCGCTATGCAACATAAGCTGGAGCGCTGGCGCGACGCACCAGCGAGCATTTGTGAAGCTGTACCGTTTCGTGCGCGTAGCCCGCTGTTACGATGTCCGCACACGTGCGGCAAGGAGCACCGATGACACGCGATCAAACCGCAAACCACCAGAGCGCCCTCGACGCCCGCCAGCCCGACCTTACAGTGTTGATGGACGCGGTGACCAAACCACACAACGTCTCCGCGATCATCCGCACGGCCGACGCCGTCGGAATTCAGCAAGTGCACACAACCTCGACAGGCGAGTTGGCGCGTCGTAATTACATGAGCCTGGGCGGAGCGAAGCACTGGGTCGCTGTGACGACGCACCGCTCGACCCGCACCGCGCTCAAGGCGTTACGTGCCGATGGCTGGCGGCTCGTTGCCGCTTACAGTGGCGAAAGGTCACGCGATTATCGCGATGTCGATTACACGCAGAAGGTGGCGATCATTGTCGGGGGCGAGCGCGTTGGCCTGAACGACGCTGTGCGGGCCGAGGCCGACGAGCACATAGCTATTCCGATGCACGGTCACGGATCGTCGCTGACCGTGTCGGTCGTCGTCGGCATCATTCTGTTCGAGGCCGAGCGACAGCGGCGCGCGGCAGGGCTGTACGACCGGTCGCGCCTGACGCCCGAGGAGCGTGCCCGTACGCTGTTCGAGTGGTCGTATCCGGACATTGCCGAACGTTGCCGTGCCCTGGGAAAACCCTATCCCGCGCTCACGGCCGACGGCATGATCGCGGCGAACCCGCTAATCGACATATCGACCGTCAGCGCACAGGAGTGATGCTCGGCCGATTTGCCGGGGGAGGAGATAACGCGTAATTGGACTAATGTCCGCTGAAGTTAGCATTTTTCTTGGTCGCTCGTTGAGTTGTCGAGCGACAGCATTGAGTCTGTTTTGATGAACATTGGAAAGATCCATTCCTTTTGGAAAGTACTGCCGCAGCAAGCCGTTGGTGTTCTCATTCGAGCCGCGTTGCCACGGATTGCTAGGGTCGCAGAAATAGACCTTGATGTCGGTGGCTAAGCTGAAGCGCTGATGCCCAGCCGTTTCCTTGCCACGATCCCAGGTGCGTTATTCAGTGAGCTCTCTCGGTAGCTTATGTGCTTGCTTGATCAGCGCGTTGATCACCGTCTCGGTGTCGGAGCCAGGTACTCGAACCAACATCACGTAGCCGGTATTTCGTCCTACCAGGGTGGCGATATGGCTGTTGTTCCTGCCGATGAGCAAGTCGCCCTCCCAATGACCCGGTTCAGCACGATCCTCGACCGAGGCCGGTCGTTCCCGAATCGACACGGTATCTTTGATGCGGCCATGCGTCGCGGTCTTTTGCGTGTGACTGCGACCGCGACGTGTTGTTCGTGTTCGCTTCAGGTGCTGCAACAGCTCTTTCTTCGCGGCCCCACGGCCTGGATAAAAAGGCTTCGATAGATGCTCTCGTGCGACACCTGGTAGTTCTCGTCATCTGGATACGCGTACTTGAGCTAGCCAGCAATCTGCTCCGGCGACTACAGCCCTTTTAACTTGCGGGCCATGATGCGGGCTAGAGACCGATTCCGTATTAGTTTACGGGTCTTGGGGCGACTCGCTCGGCCCCAAGCCGCCTCGTCAGCCCTGTTGGCTCGATAGCGTCGCCGCCCACCGTTACGCCGAATCTCCCGACCGACCGTTGACGGTGCTCGTCCCAGACTTGTAGCGATCGCGCGAATAGAAAATCCGGCTACGATACCGCGTCAGATATCTTCCCGTTCCGACAAGCTCAACGATCGCGGTGAGCGACTGCGTCGCCGCGGCCGGACCCCGGCAGTCTCTGCCAGAATATTTTGAACCGACGAGTGACCTCGATCGAACAGCTTGGCTATCTCACACATCGAGTCACCCGCTTGCCAGCGGTACCACATCAGGTTCTTCTGTTCCTGCGTGTAGTAAATCTGCGGTCTCTGCTTCATCAACAACACCTCCTGCTCCAGTGTTAGAGTCTAGGTGTTCCAACCACCAATTGAATCCGCAGGGGTAATGCAGACATTCAGCCAGCCACTTGGATACGCCCGGCAGGATGGCCGCTCGCTACGCGAGGCGCCTGTCGTCGCGCTGCGCGCTCCTCGGATGACCCGCAGTATTGCTGCCTCGCCTTCGTTTCGCACAGGCGTCCAAAACGCTTGCGATTGTTGTCGAACGAGGTTCGCCTCCCTGAACGGGAACACACAAGTGAACAAGAAATGGGCCCGATGGGCCCATTTCTTGTTCACTGGCGCGCCCGGCAGGATTCGAACCTGCGACCCCCGGATTAGGAATCCGGTGCTCTATCCTACTGAGCTACGAGCGCACGGCGCCGAATTCTAGCAGAGAAACGCGGTGCGCAGCGCTGCCCTGGTATCAATCATCGTCCTTGCGGATCGCCCGGTAGGCCTCCAGGGCCAGGTCGCGGGCGTCGCTGTGGTCCACGATCGGCTCCGGGTAATCCTCGCCGATGATCACGTTCGCCGCCTTCTGCTCATCGCGGCTGGCTCTCCACGGTTCCTGGATGAGTTTCGCAGGCAGCCGCTGCAGTTCGGGGACCCAGCGGCGAACGTAATCACCCATCGGGTCGAACTTCTTGCCCTGCAGAACCGGGTTGAAGATCCGGAAGTAGGGCGCCGCGTCCGTGCCGCAGCCGGCCACCCACTGCCAGCTGGCGGAGTTGTTGGCGAGATCGGCGTCGACCAGGGTATCGAGGAACCAGTCCGCGCCGACCTGCCAGGGCACGAGCAGATCCTTGACCAGGAACGACGCGACGATCATCCGCACGCGGTTGTGCATCCATCCTGTCTCCCAGAGCTGGCGCATGCCGGCATCCACGATGGGATACCCTGTGCGGCCTTTTTGCCAGGCCTCGAGGCCATCCGGGTCGTCCGTCCATGGGAACTGGCCGAATTCCTCGCGCAGCGGTTCGTACGGCAGCCGCGGGAAGTGATACAGCAGGTAGGCGCTGAAATCGCGCCAGTACAGCTGGCGCAACAATGCGTCGGCGCCTTGCTGCCCGCTTGCGGACGTGGCGGCCCGTATGTCGTGCCAGACCTGGCGCGGGCTCAGCTCGCCGAAATGCAGGTGCGGGGAGAGCCGAGACGTGCCGTCGATATCGGGGCGGTCGCGATTCCTGTTGTAGTCGCCCGCAATCGAACAGGCCGCATCGAGGCGCTCGAAAGCGCCGTCCTCGCCCGGCGTCCAGGCCTCGCGCAGCCCGCCCGCCCAATCAGGAGCTGTGGGCAGTAGCTCGAGCGCGTCGATATCCCCCGGCTCCAGGCCGGCCGTCGTCGTCTCGAGTCCAGTCGGTTTCGCAAGCGGTCGGTCCGGCTCGCCGCGCGCGGATGCGGCTTTCCAAAACGGCGTGAAGACCTTGTAGGGCGTGCCGGACTGGGTCATGACACTGTCGGGGTGCCGGATCACGGCGTCGTCGAAGCCGTAAAGCTCACATTCGCCGTCCAGCGCTTTTTCCAGGGCGCTTTCCTGCGTCCTGGCTCGCGGCTCGCTGCGCCTCGAAAAATAGACGGCCTCGGCGCCGGTGGCCTCGATCAGCTTTGGCAACAACTCCTCGGGCCTGCCAGACCGCACGACCAGTCCGCTGCCATGCTCCTGCAGCGCCGCATCGAGGGCACGGAGGCTGTGGTGCAGCCACCAGCGGCTGGCGCCGCCCGCATCGAGGTCATCCGATATGTAGAGGGGAATGACCGGGCGGCCGACGTCCGCCGCGGCGTGCAGCGCCAGGTTGTCGTGCAGGCGCAGATTCCTGCGAAACCAGAGAATGACGGGGCTCATCGGAACGACTCGTGATAGCTGTGAACGTCTAGTCTACGCGACCATAAGTTGCCGACTTGTAAGGGAATGTAACAAACCATTTCAGGTGGTTGGCGGGCCCCGAAGCGCTTCGTATAGTCGCTCCATCAGATTTGGAGCACACGCATGAGCAGTGTTACAGCAAAAGCCGTCGACTGGACAGAAACCGGGCTCGTCCCGGATTCGGTCATCCGCGCCGGTATCCGGCGTCTCCTCGAGCGCAAGCTCAGGGAGATCCATTCCAGTGACGTGGAGAAGGCCGCAATCATCAAGAACCGCTTCGTCCAGATGATGGGCGAGTCGCCCATCGCGCTGGTCCCGCACCTGGCCAACGAGCAGCACTACGAAGTCCCGGCCGCGTTCTTTTCAGAAGTTCTCGGCAGGCATCGCAAGTACAGCAGCTGCTACTGGCCGAAGGGCGTAGAGGACCTGGAGGGGGCCGAGGAAGCGGCGCTGCAGGTCACCGTCGAGCGAGCAGGTATCGAAGACGGCATGAAAGTGCTCGACCTCGGCTGCGGCTGGGGTTCGCTCTCGCTGTGGATCGCCGAGCATTTTCCCAACGCGTCAGTCACCAGCGTATCGAACTCGCAGTCCCAGCGTGATTACATCATGAGCGCCGCCGAAAACCGTGGCCTCGACAACGTCGAAGTTCACGTCTGCGACATGAACGATTTCGACGCACCGGGGACCTACGACCGCATCGTGTCGGTGGAAATGTTCGAGCACATGCGTAACTACCCGGAACTGTTCCGCAGGATCAGCAACTGGCTGCAGCCTGATGGTCGCTTTTTCATGCACATCTTCTGCCACCGGACGACGCCCTACGAGTACATCGACAAGGGGCCGGCCGACTGGATGAGCCGTCATTTCTTCTCCGGCGGCATCATGCCGAGTGCCGACCTGCCGATGCGCATCGGTGGGGACCTGACCGTCGAGAAGCACTGGCAGTGGAACGGTGATCACTATGCGCGGACATTGCGCGCCTGGCTGCAGCGGATGGACTCCCGCAGGAATGCCGTGATGCCCATCCTCGAGGAGACGTATGGCAGCGACCAGGCGGACCGCTGGCGGATGCGTTGGCGCATATTCTTCATGGCTTGCGAAGAACTCTTCGCTTACAACGGCGGCAACGAATGGTACGTCAGCCATTACCTGCTGAAGCGCGTGGGAGACTGACATGAACCTCTTGATTAACATTGCGGCGTTCAAGCTCGGCTGGATCTCGTCGGTCGTCGGCGGCGCACAGCAGCTTCCGTGGCTGGGGCCCCTGGTCGTATTCATAGCGGTCGCTATTCACCTCGCCCGGGCGGAGCGGCCGCACTCCGAAATGTTGCTCATTCTGAGCTGTGGGCTCATCGGCGCCGTCTTCGACAGCGCGCTGGTCGCCGCCGGCTGGGTGACGTTCCCGTCCGGGATGTTCAGTGAGTCGATGGCGCCGTACTGGATCGTAACCATGTGGATGCTGTTCGGAACGACGATCAACATGTCGATGCGCTGGATGCGCGGCCGGCCACTGCTGGCGGCGGCGTTCGGATTCGTCGGCGGACCGCTTGCCTACGTTGCGGGCCACAAGATCGGCGGAATCCAGTTCGTCGACCAGGGGCCTGCCATCGCGATGCTTGCAATCGGGTGGGCGGTCATGATGCCCGTTCTGATGCACCTCGGTGAGCGTTTTGACGGCGTGTCGCCGCAATCCTCCGGGGGCGACGTGGTCGCGCAGAGGGTGTCCTGATGGACATGCAGACATACCTGTTCGCGCTGGCACTGATTCTCGGAGTTGGTGTCGCGGCATGGGCTGTCAGCGTGGCGATTCGCAACGTGGCGTTCGTCGACAGCCTGTGGTCGCTGTTCTTCCTGATTGCCGCCGTGACGTTCGCCGCCGCCGCTTGGCCGCTCAGCGCCCGCGGGTTACTGGTAACGGTGCTCGTCGCGATCTGGGCGCTGCGGCTGAGCATCTACATTACCGCGAGGAACTGGGGCGAGCCCGAGGACCATCGTTACCAGAAGATTCGGGCTAACAACGAGCCGGGTTTTGCGTTCAAGAGCCTGTATATCGTGTTCGGCCTGCAGGGTGTGCTCGCATGGTTCATTGCGATGCCGCTGTTGCCGGCGATTATGAATTCCGGTGAAATTGGCCCGCTCGAGATCGTTGCTGGCGCGCTCTGGCTGCTGGGCTTCGTATTCGAGGCACGCGGCGACTACCAGTTGGCGCGCTTCAAGAGCGATCCGTCCAACAAGGGGCGGGTGCTAAATACCGGCTTGTGGCGCTACACGCGCCATCCGAACTACTTCGGCGACTTTTGTGTGTGGTGGGCGTTTTACCTGTTCGCTGTCGCCGCCGGCGGCTGGTGGACGGTGCTCTCGCCGGTGCTGATGTCGCTGCTGCTGCTGAAGGTGTCCGGCGTCGCCCTGCTGGAGAAGACGATCACCGGGCGTCGCCCGGAGTATGCCGATTACATCCGCCGGACGAATGCTTTCTTTCCCGGTTTGCCGAAAGGCACGTCGACCGCCTGAGGAGAGCATCGATGAACCTGTCAAAGCACATTTTCGCCGGCGCCCTGCTGTTGTTGCTGTCGTCGGCAGCCGTGATCGCCGAGGATACGACGGACAAGACGCTGGTGTTCGACGTCTTTCTGGACGGCAAGAAGATCGGTTATCACCGGTTCGAGATCGACGGCCCGAGGAGCAACGCTGCCGTTCGCAGCGAGGCGAGTTTCGACGTCAAGTTCCTGTTCGTTACCGCATTCAGCTACCGGCACACGGCTACAGAGAGCTGGAGCAACGGCTGTCTCGATGAGATAGAGGCCCGCACTGATTCTAACGGCAACAAGCTGAACGTCTCCGGCGAACGTACGGATAGCGGTTTCGTTATTGACACGGGCGACGTCGAGGCGGAACTGCCTTCCTGCGTAATGACCTTCGCCTACTGGAATCCGGGATTCCTCGAGCAGCCGCGCCTGCTCAATCCGCAGACGGGTGAGTACCTGGAGGTGGAGGTGCAGGAGCTCGGCCGCGATACGGTCAGGCTCGAGGGCCGCGAGGTCCCGGCAAGGTCCGTTAGAGTTACCGCCCGGCAGATGGACATCACCTTGTGGTACTCGGAGAACTCCGAGTGGCTGGCCCTCGAGTCGGTTGCCAAAGGCGGCCGCATCATTCGTTACGAGTTGAGTTGATATGACCTTTTTTCGCAAACAGGCATTCGTCGTCATGGCTTCCCTGTCATTGGCGGCCTGTGCTGGAAGTGAGCCCGAGATGGATACCGTAGATTACGTTGACCTCGAACGATTCATGGGCGATTGGTATGTGATCGCCAACATCCCGACTTTCCTCGAGAAGGGCGCGCACAACGCCGTCGAGAATTACGCGATGAACGACGACGGCAGCATCGCGACGACGTTCACTTTCCGTGACGGCAGCTTCGACGGCGAGAAGAAGGAGTACAACCCGAAGGGCTTCATCCGGGATACCGAGTCGAATGCCCTCTGGGGAATGCGTTTCATCTGGCCGATCAAGGCCGACTATCGCATCGTGTACCTGGACGAGGATTATTCGCAGACCATCATCGGCCGCCAGAAGCGGGATTTCGTGTGGATCATGGCGCGCGAACCGAATATCTCGGAGAGCGATTACGAGATGCTGCTCGGCGTGGTCGAGTCGCTGGGCTACGACACCTCCAGGGTCGAGCGCGTGCCGCAGAAGTGGTAAGGGGAGGATCGTGAGAATCGCAATCGTCGGCACCGGGATCGCGGGAAATACCGCGGCCTACAAGCTTCGCAAGAAGCACGACATCACCGTCTATGAAGCGTCTTCGTACGTTGGCGGTCATACGAACACGATCGATGTCCCGGAAGGCGATGAGACGATTGCCATCGATACCGGTTTCATCGTATTCAACGATCGTACGTACCCCAACTTTATCGAGCTGCTCGAAGAGATCGGCCAGGAATCGCAGCCGAGCGTCATGAGCTTCAGCGTCAGCTCGGGTGACGGTCGCCTCGAATACAACGGGGCGGGGTTGAACGCGTTGTTTGCGCAACGCCGTAACATCCTGCGCCCGCCGTTCTTCCGCATGGTCCGCGACATCCTGCGCTTCAATGACGAAGCCATGTTGACCCTGCCGTTCGAGGAAGACGGGCAGACCGTCGGAGGCTACCTGCTGAAGCACGGCTACGGCCGGGAATTCATGAACGACTACCTCGTGCCGATGGCCGCTGCCATCTGGTCAGCCGAGCCCGTCGCCATCCAGGAGATGCCGCTGCAGTTCCTGGTACGGTTTTTCGACAACCACGGCCTGCTGCAGCTGAAGGACCGCCCGGTCTGGCGCGTTATCAGGGGCGGGTCGCGTGAATACGTCGGGAAGATGGTCGAGGGCCACGCTGACAGGATCCGGCTCGACACGCCGGTCAAAGCGGTTATCCGCCATGCGTCGGGGGTCGAGATCGTCACGGAGCGCCACGGGCGCGAGTGGTACGACGCGGTGTTCCTTGCCTGCCACGGCGACCAGGCGCTGGCACTGCTCGACTCGCCGACAGCCGTCGAGCGGGACGTTCTCGGCGCCTTCCGCTACCAGGACAACGAGGCCGTGCTGCACACCGACGCGAGCGTCCTGCCGAAGCGCCGCCGCGCCTGGGCGGCCTGGAACTATCACATTCCGGAAGACCCGCATCGCCAGGTCGCCGTCACCTACAACATGAACATGCTGCAGGGCCTCAGCTCAGAGGAGCAATACTGCGTCACGCTGAACAACGATCGCCGGATCGATCCGGCGAAGGTGATACGCCGTATCCAGTATCAGCACCCGGTCTTTTCGCTCGACGCGGTCGCCGCGCAGCAGCGGCAGGCGGAACTGAACACGGACCGGACCTTCTTTTGCGGGGCTTACTGGCGCAACGGTTTCCATGAGGACGGCGTCGTCAGCACGCTGAAAGCGATCGCCCATTTCGAGGAGAGGCAGAGCCGTGGAGAGCTGCATCTACGAAGGGCGGGTTAAACACACGCGCACGGATCCCGTGCTGCACCGCTTCAGCTACCGGATGTTCATGATGTACCTCGACCTGGACGAGTTGCCGACGCTGTTCAGGAAGCGCTGGCTTTGGTCGGCAACGCGTCCGGCACTGGCGCGTTTCCGTCGCGAGGATCACCTCGGCGCTGCCGGCGAGCCCCTGTCCGAGTCGATCCGTAAGCTGGTCGAGCGGGAAACGGGCAGTCGCCCGCAGGGCCCCATTCGCCTGCTGACGAACCTCAGCTACTTCGGCTACTGCTTCAACCCTGTGAGTTTCTATTACTGTTTCGACGCCGACGGCAAGACGCTGAAAACGATTGTCGCCGAGGTGAACAACACGCCGTGGGGTGAACGCGACACGTACGTGCTGCCGGAGTCGCTGGACATCGGCAAGCGCGGCGTGAAGCGCTTCCGGCCGGAGAAGAAGATGCACGTTTCGCCATTCATGCCGATGGAAGTCGACTACGACTGGTGCTTTACTCAACCCGAGGAGCGGGTGACGGTTTACATGGCCAACTCGAACAACGGCAGGCGAATGTTCGACGCGTCCATCAACCTGAAGCGCACCGAAATATCGGCCGGTGCCCTCGCAAGCGTGCTGGCCCGGTTTCCGTTAATGACGGTGAAGGTCGTCGCGGCGATCTACTGGCAGGCGCTCAGGCTCTGGATCAAGCGATGCCCGCTGTATCCGCATCCCGACAAGCGACAGAAGATCGCAGCGGAGGCACGATGAGATCAGCATCAATCGACTCATCGAAATTTCTCGAGGCCGGCAGGAAACCCACCGCCCTCGAGTCGCTTGCGCGAAAGGTGGTTCGTGCTCGACTGGAGTCGCTGCAGAACGGCCAGATCGTCATTACCGAGAACGGCCGCCACGAGACATTCGGCGCCGTCACCGACGATATGCCCCTCACCGTTCAGCTCACGGTCAACCACCCGCGTTTCTACAGCGATATTGCGTTCGGCGGGCCGGTTGGCGCCGGAGAGTCCTACATCCACGGCTGCTGGTCCTGCGACGAACTCACGACGCTCGTCCGGATACTGGCAAAGAACCGCGAGGTCCTTCTGGCGATGGATTCCGGCACCGCGTACCTCGCCAAGCCCGTGCAGAAGATGTTTCACTGGCTCAACCGCAACACCCGCAGCGGCAGCCGGCGTAACATCGCGGCTCACTACGACCTCGGCAACGATTTCTATGCGCTTTGGCTCGACAAGCGCATGATGTATTCGAGCGCGGTATTCGAGCATCCGGACATGTCGCTGGAGGCCGCCTCCGTGGCGAAGCTCGACCGAATATGCCGGAAGCTGAACCTGTCGCCGAAAGATCACGTGCTGGAGATCGGCACGGGGTGGGGCGGTTTCGCGATCTACGCCGCGGAAAACTATGGCTGCCGCGTGACGACGACGACGATATCGCAGCAGCAGCATGATTATGCGAAAGACGCAATCGCGAGGGCGGGCCTGGAGGACCAGATCACCCTGTTGCAGAGCGATTACCGGGATCTCGATGGACAATTCGACAAGCTCGTGTCCATCGAGATGATCGAGGCCGTCGGCTACGAGTTCCATGATGCCTACTTCAGGAAGTGTTGCGAGCTGCTCAAGCGCGACGGACTGATGCTGCTGCAGGCAATCACGATCGCGGACCAGAATTACGAGCGTGCGAAGAAGACCGTCGACTTTATCAAGCGCTATATCTTCCCTGGCGGCTGCCTCACGTCGGTTACGGCCATGTCGGATACGCTGACCCGTGTAACGGACATGCGCATCGTGGATCTCGAGGACATCGGACCGCACTACGCGACGACACTGCAGCGCTGGCGCGAGCGGTTTTTCGACAATATCGACCGTGTGCGCGGCATGGGCTTCTCCGAAGAGTTCATCCGCATGTGGCAGTACTACCTGTGCTATTGCGAAGGCGGATTCCTCGAGCGCGCGATCGGCAACGTGCAGATGCTGATGATGCGCCCCGACGGCCGCCCGGCAAGCCCTGCGGCCTGACGCCGCTTTCTTCGCGAGACGACCCGGCGCATAATCGCGACATGCAGGGAATCGTATTACGCACTCTCATCACCATGCTGGGCCTGTTCCTGGCATCCGCGCTCGTGCCGGGTGTTTCGATCTCCGGGGCCTGGACGTTCATCTTCGCAGCGGTATTGCTGGGCCTCGTCAACGCGTTCGTCAGGCCGATCGCTTTCGTCCTGACGCTGCCGATCACTCTCGTTACGCTGGGGCTCTTCCTGCTGGTTCTGAATGCCGCTATGTTCGCGCTGGTCGCGGCCATGCTGGATAGCTTCGTCGTTGCCGGTTTCTGGTCGGCGCTGTTCGGCGCGATCATCGTCAGCATCACCAGCACGATTGCCTCCTGGTACATCGGACCTGACGGCCGCATCGAGGTGATCGTCGTCACCCGCCGCTGAGAAAGAGGGAGACCCGCGTGAGTATCAAGACACGCCTGGTCGACTATCAGGACGGTGAACTCGCGTTCCAGGGCATGCTGGCCTGGGACGAAAGCATCGCAGAGCCGCGTCCCGGGGTGCTCGTCGCGCATACGATTCGCGGGCGGAGCGACTTCGAGGAAAGCAAGGCGGCGCTACTTGCGGAAATGGGCTACGTGGGCTTCGCGATCGACGTGTACGGCAGGGATGCAATCGGTAGTGCGATAGAAGATTGCCGCGAGAAAATGGATGCGCTCAGGGACGATCGGGCGGCCCTGCAACGACGCCTGTTGCTCGCGGTGCAGGCGCTGCGGGACCAGGCTGAAGTTGACGCATCGCGTATTGCAGCCATCGGCTACTGCTTCGGCGGCCTGTGCGTGCTCGACATTGCACGCACCGGTGAGCCGGTTGCCGGTGTCGTCAGTTTCCACGGCCTGTTCGACCCGCCCGGGAATACTGTGGGCAACCGTATCCAGGCGCGCATACTTGCACTGCACGGTTGGGATGATCCACTCGCCACGCCCGACCAGGCGGTGGCGCTTGCACGCGAACTCACCGCCATGGGCGCCGACTGGCAGCTGCACGGCTATGGCAACGTGCGCCATGCGTTCACCAACCCGGCAGCCGACGCGAGTACCGGCGTAACCGTATATAATGAGCCCGCCAATCGTCGCTCCTGGGCAGCGGCGCAATACTTTCTTTCAGAACTGTTCGATACCTGAGTATCGTTCGGATCAGTTCGCGCCGCGACAGGTGGCGCGATGCATTCATTTGCGGAGGTCAAGCGTGAAATTGAAACCTGTGTTGGTGGTCATCGTGGCGCCATTCATCTCGGTCGCCTGCAGCAAGGAAGAGCCGCAGCAGGCTGCGACCGAAGCGCCGACCGAGCTGTCGTCGCCCGTCGCGGTGGAGGTTAGCGGTGGTAACCCGGCGGCGGAGGAAGCTTCCGGACTGATTACTGCAGACTACATGCGCGACATCATCGTCGAGATCTCGAGCGATGCGTACGAGGGCCGTGGGCCCGGGAGCCGCGGCGACGTCAGGGCGCGCGAGTACCTGGCTGCGGAAATGCAGCGGCTCGGTCTGCAGCCGGGCGCCGCTGACGGCAGCTGGGAGCAGAAGTTCGATCTCGTCGGCGTGAACACCAGGCAGCCGGAAAGCTGGACGTTCGCAGGGCACGGCAAGGAACAGACGCTCAGGCAGTGGGACGAGTTCATCGTCTCGAGCGGCGTGCAGGAGGAGCGCGTCGAGCTTAGCGAAGCCGAACTCGTCTTCGTTGGTTACGGCATCCAGGCTCCGGAGTACGAATGGGACGACTTCAAGGGCGCCGATCTCGAGGGCAAGGTCCTGCTCATCATGAACAACGATCCCGACTGGGATCCGGAGTTGTTCGAAGGCGAGACCCGCCTGTGGTACGGGCGCTGGGACTACAAGTACCTGAGCGCCGCCCGGCAGGGTGCTGCCGGTGCAATCATCATCCACACCACACCGTCGGCCGGCTATCCGTTCCAGGTGGTGCAGACCTCGTGGACAGGCGAGCAGTTCGAGCTGCCGGCTGGCGACGAGCCGCGCAACCTGGTCAACGCCTGGGTGACTGAAGACGCGGCGCGTGAGCTCGTCGCGTTCGCGGGCAAGGACCTCGATGCGCTGCGCGAGGCCGCCTACAACCGTGACTTCGAGCCGGTACAGCTCGGGATTACGACGTCGATCGCGATGGATGTCGAGCTGAACCGCACCGAGAGCGCGAACGTGCTCGGGCTCATTCCAGGCAGCGACCCGGAGCTGAAGGACGAAGTCGTCATTTACACTGCTCACCATGACCACCTCGGTATCGGTGAGCCGAACGAAGAGGGCGATTCGATCTACAACGGCGCGCGTGACAACGCATCGGGCGTTTCCGTCGTGCTCGCAATCGCGAGGGCGCTCAAGGCGCTGCCGGAGGCGCCTCGTCGCTCGTCGCTGTTTGCGCTCGTCGGCGCTGAGGAACAGGGCCTGCTGGGATCACTGTATTACGCCAACAACCCGACGTTCGCGCCGGGGCGCATTGCGGCGAACATCAACTACGACAACCCGAACATCCTCGGTGACACCCACGACGTGACTTTCGTCGGCCTTGGCAAGTCGTCGATTGACCGGATACTGCAGCTGATCGCCGACGAACAGCGCCGCGAGGTCAAGCCGGACCAGTTCGCAGACAAGGGCTATTTCTACCGTTCCGACCAGTTCAGCCTGGCGAAGATCGGGGTACCCGCGATGTACCTGAAGCCCGGCACCGATTATGTGGACCGGCCGCCGGGCTGGGGGCGTGAGCAGCAGGAGCACTACACCAACGTGCACTATCACCAGCCGTCCGACGAGTACAACGACAGCTGGGATTTCACCGGGCTCATCGAGGATGCGCTGCTCGGCTACTGGACCGGCCTTGCAATTTCGAACGCCGACGAGATGCCGGCCTGGAACCCCGGGGACGAATTCGAGGCGGCGCGCCTGAAGGCGATCTCCGAACTCGGGGAGTAACGGTCACCGTGCCCCGCGATGCGCGGGGCACGGCATTCCGGTCAATCGGCGGCGGCCGACACCACGAGCACGTCGCAGGGCAGGTGGTCGAGCACCCTGGCTGCGGTGTTGCCGATGTAGCGGCGGGCAATACCGCCGCGCGACAGCGCGCCCATGACCATCAGGCTGGCACCGTGCGTTTTCGCGAACGTCGGCAGCAGTTCGTGCGCGCGGCCGGGCAGCTGGTGCACGTGTTTGTCCGCCACGCCGGTCTCGGATGCAAATGCGTCGAGCGCTTTGCGGTGCTCGTCGCGGATCTTCTTGTCCAGTTCGTCGATCGGCAGCTTCACGGGCTTGAAGGTCTTCATTGCGCGCGAACCAATTTCGACGAGCCGCTGGTAGGTATGCACGAGTTCGACCCGCCCGTTGCAGGCGGAGGCGAGTGACTGCGCGGTCTCGACGATCAGGCGATCGAGGCGCGCGGCCCTGTCTTTCTCGTGTGTAGGGTCGACGGCAGCGACGATCACGGGCTTGTCTTTCCAGTCTACGGGTTTCACGAACCACAACGGATAGTCCAGCTTTTTCATGAGCTGCCAGTCGGTGTCGGCGAAGGTCGCGCGCTCGGCCGGTGAGTGGTAGTGGGTTCCCTTCACGACGAACATCGGTTCGAGATCCATCGCCCGCGAGATTATGCCGTCGGCAACGGGCCGCTCGTGACTGATGTGGGTGATCACCTTCAGGCCTGACGACTCGGCTGTTTTTGCGAGGTCGAGCAGCGTGGTCTTCTGTGCTTCCTCGATGTCCTTGGCCAGGTCGCGTACCTCGCTCGATATTATGAATACCTCGCTGAGGAAGCTCGTGGTCGGGTCGCAGAGCAGCAGCTCAAGGTCGCAATTCATGAGCCTCGCCAGCCAGGCGGCTCGAGCGACAACTTCTTCCGGGTAGTTGTCCAGTTCGATGATTGTCAGAACAGTCTCGCTCATTCGATTCTCCCTCGAATCCAATAGAGCAACGGCATACCGCCGCCGCGTATCAGAGGGTAGGCGGATTACGCGATGCGCAAAATCCGTATGCGACGCGACAAATTTCGGGGACTACTTAGGTGAGCGATTCGAGGCGGGCCGGCGAGAGGAACGAAAAAGGCCGGGCGTCAGCCCGGCCTTCCAGTGGCACCGTTGCGGCCGTCGTCAGGAGCGCCGAAAGCGGCTAAAGAAACCGCCTTTGCGCTCGTCATCATTGTCGTCATTGCTCGCCGCCGGGTCGGGGTTGACCTTGAGGGCTTTCATCGTCTGGGTCAATGAGGTCGTTATCTGTTCCTCGATAGGGTCCGGTTTCGCGGCCGGCGCAGCCGGCGCGCCCGACGCGCCGTTCGACGCGGTCCCGGGTTTCCCGGTATTCAGCGCCCGCACGGTCGCGAGGCGTTGCGAGGCGGACAGGTCGAGGCCGCCTTTCTGGTCCTCGAATTCAGAATCGATGGAGACTTCGATGCCGGGCGTCTCGCCCCAGACATTCTCGAACTCTTTCTCCATCTCCGTTCTCGGGCCCCGCGCAGCGGCGGCTGAGTCTCGTTCAGTGGTGGGCTCGCTGGCCGCCGCTGCAGCCGCCGCCGCTTCTTCGGCGACCCTGGCAGCGACAGCTGCGGCGGCTACGCTGAGTTCTTCGCCGAACAGCGTTTCCGCCATCTTGTCGTCGACGTCCTCGATGGTCTTCGCCCTGGCGAGGCCTTCAGCGATCTTCTCGAGCTCCGCAGCGGATTTCTCCTGGCGAGCGCGTTCCTCCTCGGCAACTTCGGCTTTCTTTTCTTCCGATTGCTCCTCGTCTTCGACGCGGCCTTCCTTTTCCAGGCGCTGCTTCCGTTCCAGGGCGGCCATGTCGACCTTGCGGTTGATCGAGTCATCCAGGGTGATCTCGGGGATGTCTTCGATCTCGTCTTTCGGCGCGGCCTTCGGCGACGGCGCGGCAGCAGGCGTCGCGTCGTCCCGGGCATCCGGGTCGCGGCCGTGTGCAACCGCCATCGCGCGTTCCAGGGCGTCGAGATCGGGACGCAACTCGGCCAGCGTGGGATCGCGGTCCCAATCCGGGGTGTCGTCATCCGCCGGCGCCTTCTTTACCGGCGACGCGACTTCGCCCGTGGCGTCCGACAGCGTCGGAATCGTCTCGGTGGCATCCGTCCTGGGTTCCTCCTGCAGTTCGAGCTTGATCGCCGGTGCCGGCTTCGGTGGCGGTTTCGGAGCCGCCTTTGGTTCCGGTTTCGGGGCCGGCGCTTCGGCAGTCGCGGCTTTCGCCGCGGGCGCAGGTTGCGGCGCGGCGGCGGGCTTTGGCTTTTCCTTCACCGCCGGTTCCGCCGCTGCGGGTTTCTCCTTGGGCGCCGGTTTTGGTGCGGCGGGCGGCTTCGCCTCGACAGCCGGTGCAGGCCTCGGCGCGGGCTTCGGTGCCGGTGTCGCTCTGGTCGCCGGCTCGGGAATATCGGGGACCGCGCCAAGCTCCGCCGACAGCGCTTCAATATCGGGCAGCGTATTGTGGTTACGCTGCTGCGTTTTCGGTCTTGCCGGCTGCGGCGCATCGTTGAGAATTGCAAGCGCCGGCTGCGTGTCCTGGATCAGTTCCGGTATGTCATCGTCAACTCTTTCGGCAGTCGGCGCGGCAGTCGGCTCAGTAATCGACCCAGGAAATGGCTCTGCCTCGGGCATGGACAGGGCGACCAGTTCCGCTGTTACATCGTCGCTGTGCCTGGGCTCGGGCTGCTTGCTGCTGATCTCGGGGAGCCGCGAGAAAGTCCCTGTCAGGCCGAATTCCTCGTCCGCAACACGGGTAACGAGCTCGAGACCGACGGTCGCGGCTTTCGCTTCAGCGGCGGCCTCAATCGACGACTCGACGAGGTTGTTCACCACCCGCAGGATGCCGCCGCTCAATTCGTGCAGCAGTTCAACAGCGCCGGCCGCAAACAGCTTGTCGAAGTCACCGCCGGCCTGCCGGAAACAGTGTCGCAAGTACCCGCCCAGCTCTTCCACGCTGCAAGGCTCGAGGCTGCGGCGCAGCCTTACCCGCTGCCTGAGGCGCGAGAGCGGCTTGGAGGCAACGAGTTCCTTGAGGTAGTCGTCGCCCATGAGGACGATGGCCGCTCCGTCCGAGGGCCCGGTGTCGGCTGCGGTAACGACTTCGAGTTCTGCGAGCATGTCCGGGCCGATGAACGGGGCATCCTCGACGAGAATGAACATCCGCGAGTCGTTCTGTGCGAGGTTGAACAGCAGCTGGCGGAACAGTGCGAGCTTCTGGTTGCCGCGCTGCGGCCGTTGCTGGATACGCATATGGTCGAACAGCAGGTCCAGGAGTTCGCCGCGCTGCAGGGGAAAGCGGCCGACCCTGACGATCGCGTTCTTGCCACTGATCGCGCCCAGCGAGTGAGCAACCGCCGTCGATTTACCCGAGCCGACCGGACCCGTCAGTGTTACCACGGCATCGGGCGCCGCCAGCGCCTTCTTGATACTCGTGAGAATGTTCGCTGTTTGCGGCCCGACGAAGACGTCGGCGCCCGCCGCGTTGCCGCGAAAGATCCGTCGTTCGAGCCCGAAGTGATTCTTGTACATAGGTCCCCGTTCTGCGAGTTTTATTGCAGTGCACAATCCTGGACAGCAGCCCAGATTTTGCGGTCTGTCTCCCCGAAATACGTGGGTTTATGTCACAAAAAGCGTAAGCGCCGGTGGGCCGGCGGAGCGGACGGGGACGAACAAACGACTGATTTTCTGTGTCAGATCACTCACAATACGGAGGCTCCGTCACCCCGAGATTCCCCATGTCGCGCAAAGTCGAGCGCATCGCTCTCATCGTCGCCATCCTCCTGGTTGCGGTCATTGTTTCCCTGATGCTCTCCTTCATGCGCAAGGAGCCGCCGAAGAAGCCGGTCGAGAGCCTTGCGATGCTGGTCGAGGTTGCGAAGCTCGAGCCCGTGGACGCGCGATTCCCGGTCCGCAGCCAGGGGACCGTGCGCCCCCGTACCGAGACCATTCTGAGCGCCGAGATATCGGGTGCCATCGTGGATATCTCGCCAAAGTTCATCCCGGGCGGTGTTTTCGGCGCAAACGAAGTGCTGATGCGCATCGACCCGACGAACTACAAGGTTGCAGTGACCCAGGCCGAGGCTCTCGTCCGCCAACGCCAGATCGAGTATGAGGGCGCGAAAAAGCTGAGAAGCCAGGGGTACCGGGCGGAATCGGAATACGCATCGGCCGCCGCCGCGCTCGCGACCGCCGAGGCAGACCTCGTCAGGGCGAAGCGGAACCTTGAACGGACCTACATCCGTCTGCCCTATGCAGGCATGGTACGCAGCAAGGAGGCCGACCTGGGTCAGTTCGTGAACCCCGGTACCCGGCTCGGGGTGACCTTTGCCACCGACTATGCCGAAGTCCGTCTGCCGCTTACCGACCGGGACCTGGCCTTCATCGACCTGCCGTATGCCGCCGAGATCACGGCAACGGCGGAAGCTGCCGGGCCCTCTGTCTTGCTATCAGCTGAACAGCGTGGCCGGCTCGTTGAATGGCCGGCACAGATCGTCCGCAGTGAAGGCGTCGTCGACGAAAGCAGTCGCGTGACCTATGCGGTTGCCAAGGTCGCGGATCCGTATGCCCTGCAAAACGACCACGTTCCCCTGCCCATGGGTACATTCGTGACGGCGAGCATCGAGGGCGTGGCGATCGAGGGTTTGCTTCGGGTACCCCGACATGCACTGCACGGCTCCAACCAGCTGTTGTTTGCTGATGACGAAAACACGCTGCGCATTCGCAGCGTCAGCATCGTGCGCGCGGATGCCCAATACGCTTACATTGATGGCGGAGCCGAAGCCGGGGAGCGGGTGATTGTGACGGCGATGGAGTCGCCCATCAACGGTATGCCGGTGCGTACCACGGCTGACGAGGTCCCGGCTGGCGACACGATTGCGGCGAAGGGAGACGACGAAGAATCGTGAAGCCGCGCGGAGTAACCGAACACAAGGGGATCATTGCCTGGTTCGCCTCCAACCACGTTGCCGCGAACCTGCTGATGTGTCTCATCATCGTGGCCGGTCTGCTATCGGCCACGACAATACGCAAGCAGACCCAGCCCGACTTCGAACTGAACAACGTCCAGGTGCAGGTGCTATACCTCGGGGCCGCACCGCAGGAAGTCGAGGAGGGCGTCGTCATCAAGGTCGAGGAGGCGATCCAGGATGTCGACGGCATCGTCAAGCTGAATTCCACGGCATCCGAAGGCGTCGGCACCGTGGTCGCCGAGGTGTCCCGCGACGCCGATCTCAACGAGGCGCTGAGCGAGATCAAGACGCGCGTCGACGCGATATCGACCTTCCCGGCGCTCACGGAAAAGCCGGTCATCAGCAAACAGGAGATCCCGTTTGCTGTCGCTTACATCGCCATCTATGGCGACATGGACCCGTTCACGCGCAAGTCGATCGCGCAGAACGTGCGTGACGAGTTGATGCAGCTGTCCGCCGTTAACCAGGTCCGCTTCCTGGGTGACCGGCCTTTCGAGATCAGCATAGAGGTATCCGAGCAAACGCTCAGGCAATACGGCCTCACGATGAGCGAGATCTCGCAGGCTGTGAAGAATTCATCCGCGGACCTGCCGGGAGGCACGATCAAGACCGAAGGCGGCGATATCCTGCTGCGCACGGAAGGCCAGGTCTACACGGGCATCGAATTCTCGGAGCTGGTGCTGCGTACCTTCGGCGACGGCACCCGCCTGACGCTCGGCGATATCGCGACGATCAGGGACGGGTTCGTCGAGAGCAACGATTACAGCCGCTTCAATGGGCAACCCTCGGCAACACTGCAGGTGCTCACGGTCGGGGAACAGAACGAACTTGCGACGGCTGCCGCCGTGCGGCAATACGTGGCGAAGAAGTCCGAGGAGCTGCCCGAAGGCATCCAGATGGATATCTGGGCCGATCGCGCCTATTACCTGCAGGATCGGCTGGACATGATGCTGGAGAACATGTTGCTCGGCGCACTGCTCGTATTCATCGTGCTGTCGCTGTTCCTGCGCATGAAGGTGGCCGGCTGGGTCATCGTCGGAATACCGATCACTTTCTTCGGCGCGCTGTGGCTGATGCCGGTCAATCCGTGGCCCGTGACCGTTAATATGGTCAGCCTGTTCGGTTTTATAGTCGTTCTCGGCATCGTGGTTGACGACGCGATCATTATCGGTGAAAGCGTCTACACGAAGATCCGGGCCGACGGCCATACCCTGGACAACGTCATTGACGGTGCCCATCGGGTAGCGGTCCCGGCGACATTCGGCGTGTTGACCACCATCGCCGCCTTTGCGCCGATGCTGTTCATCGGCGGTATATTCGGCCCGTTCTTCGAGGCCATCTCGGTGGTCGTGATCCTCTGCCTGCTGTTCTCGCTGGTCGAATCCAAGTTGATCCTCCCTGCTCATCTCGTGCACGCGCGAATCCCGGACATCGATGAAGATGACCTGTTCAATCCGCAGCGTGAGATAGGGTTGTTCGAGCGGGTGCCGCGTTTTTTTCTTAAGATTCAGCGCCACGTTCAGCACGGCCTTTACCAGCTGATTAACGAGCACTATCGGCCGCTCCTGCTGAAGGCAATCGACAACAGGGGGGTTACGGTGGCGATATTCATCGCCGTTCTGATCGTGACCGGCGGCGTTGTAGCGAGCGGTCTCGTGAGGCAGGTCATGGTGCCGGAGATCGACAGCGACATCATCCGGGTCGAAATGCGGATGCAGACCGGGACGGCGCCCCGGGTGCGGGATGCGGCCATCGACAGGATCGAGGGTGAATTGCTTGCGATGAGCCGCAAGTTCCTCGATGACAATCCGGAGTCGATCCCGATGATCAAGCATCTCGGTGTGTTCACGAACGGTGACACCGGCGCGGCGATCGTGGTGGAGATGCCGAGGGACGAGGACCGGCCGTACGAAGGCGTAGAGATCAGTGATCGCTGGCGCGAGCGGGTCGGAGAGATACCGGGTATCAAGACGCTGACGTTCTCCGGGGCCATCCATCTCGGCGGCGGGCCGCCGTTGAGCTTCCGTCTGAACGGCAATAATTACCAGGCGCTCGAGGCGGCCGCGGCAGAGCTCGAGCGGGAACTGGGGTCCTACGCGGGCGTATTCGAGGTGCAGAATTCCGCGGTGAGCGGCGGCGACGAGATTCGGCTCACGATCAAGCCCGAGGCGGAGGCCCTTGGGCTCACGCTCGTTTCGCTGGGACGGCAGGTGCGGCAGGCCTTCTACGGCGAGGAGGCGCAGCGTATCCAGCGCGGCAAGGACGAACTCAAGGTGATGGTCCGTTACCCGGAAGAACAGCGCCGTTCGATCGCCGACCTGGAAAACATGCGAATACGTACGCCGGCCGGCGTCGAAGTGCCATTTTCGTCGGTGGCAGAGGTCAGCTTCGGCGAGAGCTACTCCAGCATCCGTCGCCAGAACAGGGAACGCACGGTTACGGTGAGCGCCAACATCGACCCGGAGCGCGTCGAGCCGCAGGAGATCATCCGGTCGATACGCGAGGAATTCATCCCGCAGTTGCTCGCCCGACATCCGGGCGTGAGTTTCGGTCTCGAGGGCGCCAGCGAGGAGGAGCGGAACTTCGTTCGTAACCTGTCTATCGCGTCTGTCGCCGCGCTGTTCCTCATCTATGCGCTGATCGCGATCCCGCTGCACTCCTACAGCCAGCCGCTGGTCATCATGTCGGTGATCCCGTTCGGCTTCATCGGGGCGGTATTCGGCCACATCGTCATGGGCAAGGCGATCAGCATGTTCTCGATGTTCGGCCTGATCGCGCTCGCCGGTGTCGTCGTCAATGACAGCCTGGTCATGGTCGACTTCATCAACCGGGCGAGAGAGCAGGGCGCCGACCTGAGGACGGCCGTCATCGAATCGGGCACCAAGCGCTTCAGGGCGATCGTACTGACCTCGTTTACGACGGCAGCGGGTCTCCTGCCGATCATGACGGAAACGAGTATGCAGGCGCAGTTCGTGATCCCGATGGCGATATCGCTCGGTTTCGGCATCCTGTTCGCGACCGTCATCACGCTGTTCCTGGTGCCGGCGCTGTACCTGCTGCAACTCGACGGCATGGCGCGCACGCGCTACCTGTGGGACCTGCTGCTCGGCAGGCCCGGGCGTTCGGAATCCTCGGTTTGAACGCAGCGCCAGACGATGCGGCTGAACAGCGATTCCAGCGTGATGGTGTACTGACAGCACTGGTCGCATACGTTCTGTGGGGAGTCTTCCCCGTCTATTTCAAGCTCGTGCAGGCCGTGGCGCCCACCGAGGTACTGGTGCACCGCATCGTGTGGGCCGTACCCTTCGGCGCACTGATTCTCCATTTTCGCAAGCAATGGCCGGAAGTCAGGCAGGCGTTTGCTTCGCCCGCAACGCTTTTCTGGCTTGCGCTTGCGGCGCTGTTCATCTCGGCGAACTGGTTCATCTACATCTGGGCGGTGCAACAAGAGGAGGTATTGCAGGCGAGCCTCGGTTATTACATCAACCCGCTGATGTACGTGATCGTCGGCGTGCTGTTTCTGAAGGAGCGGCTGCGGCGGCCGCAGATCGTCTCCGTCCTGCTTGCCGCCATCGGCGTGTCCTACCTGACGATCAGGGGCGGACAGTTTCCGTTTGTCGCCGTCTCGCTGGCGCTGCTGTTTACGCTGTACGGCGTGATCCGCAAGCAGGTCGCGGTCGGTGCCATGCCCGGCCTGTTTATCGAGACGCTGCTGCTGTTCCCGTTCGCAATGGCATGGCTCGGCTGGCTCATGATGACGCAGCAGGCCGAGTTCGCCAGTGGCAGCGCATCTATTTCGCTGCTGCTCGTGCTGGCCGGCCCGCTCACCGTCGTGCCGCTGCTGATGTTCGCCGTCGCCGCGCGTCGCCTGACGCTCACGGTGATCGGATTCATGCAGTTTATCGCGCCGACGCTGCAGTTCATCGTCGGCATCTTCTACGGGGAGGTACTGACGCCGGCGCACGTCGTCTGTTTCGGCTGTATCTGGGCGGCCGTCGCGATCTTCAGCGTCGACGCCTTCTACCAGCAGAAAAAAAGGCCCCCTCGGATCGGATCCGCGGGGGCCTGATTGTCGTGGCGTTGGTTGCAGGCGCGGGCCTGGAACCGCGATCGCGGGTCGATAACCGCTCCTACTTCGCGGCCTTGCGCTCCTGCGCTTCCTTGATCACTTCCTCGGCGACGTTCTGCGGGCACGGCGAATAGTGCGAGAACTCCATCGAGAACTGCCCGCGACCGGAGGTCAGCGTGCGCAGGTGGCCGATGTAGCCGAACATCTCCGCGAGCGGTGCGTCTGCCTTGACGCGCACGCCGGTTGCGCCGGCGTCCTGCGACTTGATCATGGCGCGACGGCGGTTGAGGTCGCCGATGACGTCGCCGACATTGTCTTCCGGCGAGAATACGTCGACCTTCATGATCGGCTCCAGGAGCTGCGGGCCCGCCTTCGGCACCGTCTGCCGGTAGGCCGCCCTGGTGGCGATTTCGAATGCCAGCGCCGACGAGTCGACCGCGTGAAACGCGCCGTCCAGCAGCGTGAACTTAACGTCTAGCAGGGGATAACCTGCAAGCGTTCCTTCGGACATGCTCCCCTGGAACGCCTTCTCGATCGCACCCCAGTACTCGCGCGGCACGTTGCCGCCCGTGACGAGCGACTCGAACACGTAGCCTTCGTTCGTGCCGGCGGGCTCGATACGGTATTCGATCTTGCCGTACTGACCCGAACCACCGGACTGTTTCTTGTGGGTGTAGCTGTCTTCGACCAGCTTGGTGATCGTCTCGCGGTAAGCCACCTGCGGCTTGCCCATCTCGACGTCTACCTTGTGCGTGCGCCGCAGGATGTCCACCTTGATGTCGAGGTGCAGTTCGCCCATACCCTTGATCAGCGTCTCGCCGGAGTCTTCGTCCGTTGCGACCTGGAATGACGGGTCTTCCTGGACCATCTTGTTCAGGGCAACGCCCATCTTCTCGTTGCCGGCCTTGTCCTTCGGCCTGATGGCAACCGAGATCACGGGGTCCGGGAACACCATCGGCTCCAGCGTCGCCGGGTTGTTCGGGTCCGCAAGCGTATGGCCGGTACGGGTGTTCTTCATGCCGAGCAGGGCGACGATATCGCCAGCCTGGGCGCTGTCCAGCTCTTCACGCGAGTTCGCGTGCATTTCGACGATGCGGCCGATGCGCTCGGTCTTGCCCGTAAACGTATTCAGGACGTTGTCACCCTTCTTGATCTTGCCGGAATAGATGCGTGTGAAGGTCAGGGCACCGTAGCGGTCGTCCATGATCTTGAAGGCGAGGGCGCGCAGCGGCTTGTCCGGATCGACGATGGCGTGGCCGCCGGTCTCGTGACCTTCGAGGTCGATTTCGGGCTGCGGCTTGACCTCGGTCGGGCTCGGCAGATAGTCAACAACCGCATTAAGAACATTCTGTATGCCTTTGTTTTTAAATGCAGAGCCACAGAAGGTCGGGAAGAAATCCAGGTTGATCGTGCCTTTCCGGACGCAGCGCTTCAGATCCTCGACCGAGGGCTCATTGCCTTCGAGGTACTGCTCCAGAAGATCGTCGTCCTGCTCCACGGCCGTCTCGATCAGCTTCTCGCGCCATTCCTCGACGGTGTCCTGCATGTCCGCGGGCACGTCGGTGATCTCGTAGTCCGAAGGATCGTCGCGGCCGCCCCAGATCCAGGCCTTGCGCTCGAGCAGGTCGACGACGCCCGTGAAGTTGTCCTCGACGCCGATCGGCAGGGTCATGACCAGCGGGGTCGCCGCCAGCACGTCCTTGATCTGCTTCACGACCCGGTAGAAGTCCGCGCCGACGCGGTCCAGCTTGTTGACGAATATGATGCGTGCGACTTCCGAGTCATTGGCGTACCGCCAGTTGGTCTCGGACTGCGGCTCCACGCCGCCGGAACCGCAGAATACGCCGACGCCGCCGTCAAGGACTTTCAGCGAGCGATAAACCTCGATCGTGAAGTCCACGTGCCCGGGGGTGTCGATGATATTCAGGCGGTGCTTGTTCCACTCGCAGCTGGTCGCGGCCGACTGAATCGTAATGCCGCGTTCCTGCTCCTGTTCCATGAAGTCGGTCGTGGCTTCACCGTCATGCACTTCACCGGTGCGATGGATCTTGCCCGTCAACTTCAGGATGCGCTCGGTCGTCGTCGTCTTGCCGGCGTCGACGTGCGCGAAAATGCCGATATTTCTGTATGTGCTTAAGTCTTTCATTTCGAGTCTTCAGCTGTATCCAAGTCAAAACGCACCCACGCCCCCATATTCATATGACGTCTCTCCCGGCATGCCGGGGAACATGGGGCTGCGTCGATCACGGGGTGGGTGCCTGTGTTCAGTACCGTCCGGGGATTTGCCCGCGGGCGACGCTCGTTGCGCCTTCGCCCGGTCCGGAGCGGCTTTCGGGCGCGGATAATAGCAGCGCTGCCGCCCGTAAACCAGTAATTTCCAAGGCTATTGCACGCCAGCGCACGAAATGGCGGCGGTAGGCCGGTTTTCAACGGCGCGGCGCCGGCAGGGAAGGCCTAGCGGCGCAGCAGGGCCCACCAGCGGGCGATATTCAGCAGGCTCATCAACGACGCAGCCACGTAGGTCAGGGCCGCCGCCGTGAGCAGGCGGCGGGCGTGCGGACGGTCGACCTTTTTCAGGACCCGCTGCTCGTCCAGCAGCGGCAGGGCGCGGTTGAAACTGGCGTCGAATTCGGTTGGCAGCGTTGCCATGTGCACCAGCGTGGAGGTCGCCAGCGTGAGGAAACCCGCCAGGAACATGATGATGCCGATACTCGGCACCCGGGTCAGGGCCCCGATGAACGGCGCAACCATCAGGGCGCCGGCGCCGACTCGCTCGACGGGGCGGGCGGCACGGACGAGATAGGTGCGCAGCCGCAGCGGCCCGTAGCCCTCGTGGTCCTGGATCGCGTGACCTACCTCGTGGGCGGCAACGGTGATTGCCGTAAGCGAGCGGCCATCGTACTTGTCCGGGGTGAGCCGCACGGCTTTCGCCGCCGGATCGTAATGGTCGCCCTGGTCGGTGGTTTCGACGGCGACGTGCTGCAGGCCCAGCCGATCGAGCAGGAAGCGCGCCATCTGGGCACCGCTGCCCGAATACCGGTCCGGCGGCTCGCTGTAGCGCTCGATGACCCTGCGAACCCAGAGCCCTGGACCGAAAACCAGCGCGAGCAGCAGCACAAACATGACGATGAATCCCATGCCGTGATCCTAGCGTGCCTTTCGGGTAACGAATAGCGTATCGTCTCGGTGTCGTGTAATGCAGGGAAGGCGATGACACTGCAACAAACCGTCCTGTTCGTCATTCTCGTCCTCGTGTTCGTGATGTTGATCTGGGGGCGCTGGCGCTACGACCTCGTCGCCTTCATCGCGCTGATGGCGGCATTGCTCACCGGCGTCGTGCCGGTTTCCGAGGCCTTCTCCGGTTTCGGGCATCCCGCGACCGTGATCATCGCGCTGGTGCTGGTCGTCAGTCGCGGATTGTCCAATTCGGGTGTCATCGAGCTGTTGGCTCGCTACGTGATCGACACATCGCGCAAGCTCTCGGCGCACGTGGGCATCATGGCCGCGCTGGCGGCGTCCCTGTCGGCAGTGATGAACAACGTGGCGGCGCTCGCGCTGTTAATGCCGCTCGATCTGCAGGCCGCGAAGAAAAGCGGCCGCAGCCCTTCGCTCTCCCTGATGGCGCTGTCGTTTGCGTCCATCCTCGGCGGCATGATCACCCTGATCGGCACGCCGCCGAATATCGTCATCGCCGAATTCCGCAACGATGCGCTTGGCGAGCCTTTCGGCATGTTCGATTTCACGCCCGTGGGTATCGCCTGTGCTGCAGTCGGTGTCGCTTATGTGGCACTCGCAGGCTGGCGCCTGCTGCCGGCATCGCGGACGTCGGGCGACGCACAGGCCGACCTGTTCGATATCGCCGATTACATCGCCGAGGTTCGCGTGCCCGAAGGTTCGGCTGTAATCGGCAAACGGGTCCGCGACCTCGACGATCTCGCGGCGAAAAGCGACATCGAGATCGTGGGGCTGACGCGAAAGGGCAGGCGGCTCCCCGGGCTCGCGCGCATCGCGACCATCCAGGCGGACGACATCCTCGTCATCGAGGCGAGCCCCGAGAGCCTGGACGAGGCGCTCGGCACGCTGCAGCTGGAATACATCGGCAAGTCGGAGGGGGTACTGGAGGGCGGCGACCTCGAACTCGCCGAGGTCGTGGTGCCGGAATCTTCGAGGCTCGCCGGCCGCTCGGCCATGTCCATACGCCTTTTGTATCGCTACCGTGTAGCACTGGTTGGCGTATCGCGGGCGGGACGGAGGTTCCGGGAGAACGTACGCAAGCTCGAGCTGCACCCCGGCGACGTGCTGCTGCTGCTCGGACCCGAAGAGCGCGTCAACGATGTCACGGGGCAACTCGGGCTGCTGCCGCTCGCGGATCGCGGGCAGCGCGTGGTACAGCGCCACAAGGTCTGGCAGGCGGTGGCGATCTTCGTCGCAGCGATCGGCGCGGCCAGTGCCGGCCTCGTCTACCTGCCGGTTGCGCTCGGCTGCGTGGTGGCGGCATATATCCTGTTGAATATCGTGCCGCTGCGGGAGGTCTACACCTCGATCGAGTGGCCGGTCATCGTGCTGCTGGGGTCGATGATTCCGCTCGGTGGCGCGCTCGAGGCCTCGGGCGGGTCGACGCTGATCGTCGACGCCATTCTCGGCCTCACCGGCAGTATTTCGCCGGCGATGGTGCTCACGCTGCTGATCATGGTCACGATGACGCTGTCCGACGTGATGAACAACACGGCGACGGCCGTCATTGCCGCGCCGATCGCCGTGGAAATCGCCAGCCGGCTCGACGCCAATCCCGACGCGTTCCTGATGGGCGTGGCGGTGGCGGCATCCTGCGCGTTCCTGACGCCCATCGGGCACAAGAACAACACCCTGATCATGGGGCCGGGGGGCTACGAGTTCGGCGACTACTGGCGTATGGGCCTGCCTCTCGAGATCCTGATCGTGCTCGTTTCGGTGCCGATGATTCTCATCGTCTGGCCGCTCTGAGGGTGGCGACTTATGTCAAGCGAGTGTCGCTATTTACACGAATCGGTGGTCACATCCTGACACTGCCAGGCGGTATTTCTAGTAATTCTTATTCGAGAAAAAACCGCTAAGATGTTGAATTATATAAATTCATAGCAGACGATCTCGCGGGCATACGGTTGGCACGCCGCTTGCACCCACTACATCGGGCATTGACTACACGAGCCAATTCGCTTGGCGCTACGGAGGTTACGATGGAGCGAGCGACTATCCAGGACTGGACCCAGAGCAAGGTACCGATGAAGGTCGGCGGCTACCGCGAAGTTCAATACCGCGTGTACCGCGATGGCAACCGGCACTACCAGGAAATCTGCGACACCACCGGTTCCCCGGTGCACACCCTCGAACTGCCGGAAGGCATGAAGCTCGATCGCAGCAGCTACGAAGTGCTGCTGCGCTACGTGCTGATTGACGTCGTCGCGGCGTAATCGTCGATCGCCTGCCAGACCCGCAGCAGGTTCTCGCCGAGAATCTTGCGGATGTCGGCCTCGCTGTAGCCACGGCGCAGCAACCCTTCCGCGAGATTCGGGTACGCCGACACGTCCTTCAGACCCGTCGGCAAAGAATCGCCGACGCCGTCGTAATCGGAGCCGATGCCGACATGGTCGACGCCGACCAGTTTTATCACGTGGTCGAAGTGATCGAGGACGTCATCGAGCGAGGCGTACGGCATGGGGCCATGCTCCGCTTCCCACTGGGCAGCGAATGCCTTCAGTGCCTCTTCGCGCGGCAGGTCACCGTGCTCTTCCACAAAAGCCGTGGACGCCGGCCAACGTTCTGACGAGTACTGGCGCGCCTCTTCGGTGATGAAGGCCGAGCCGAAGTTGATCATGATCACGCCGCCTTTTTCGGCGAGCGCGGTGATCATCTCGTCGCTCATGTTGCGTTCCCAGCCGGGCGTGAAGTGTCGCGCAGAGGAGTGCGAGGCGATCACCGGCGTGGCGCTGACCTCGAGTACCTGCCAGAAGGCTTCGTCCGAGAGGTGGCTGATGTCGACCATGATGCCGAGGCGATTCATTTCACGCACGACGTCGACGCCGAATTCGCTGAGTCCGTTCCACAGTCGATTATCGTCGAAAGACGAGTCCGAAATGTGGTTCGACAGGCTGTGAGCGAGCGTGATGTAACGAATGCCGCGCTCGTAGAAGTACTGCAGGGCTGCAAGGTCGCCTTCGAGCGGGGAGCCGTTTTCCATGCCCATCGGCAGTGAGATCACGCCTGCCTCGAAATGCTTCCTTACCTCCGCCGGGGAGGTCGCGATGGCGAATTTTCCGTTCGAGCTTGCTACGATATTCTCAACAATTTCAATCAGTTGATCGGCTGCATCGCGGGATTTGCCTTCCGCCTCCAGCTCGGCAGACGTGTAGATCGACATGAACGCGGCATCGAGTCCGCCGGCGCGCGCGCGGGGGTAATCGAAGTCCCCACCTTCGGTTGCCTCGCTGACGTTGTCAGGTGACCCGGTCAGGCGGTACGGCACGTCGATGTGCGTGTCCACGATGATGGATTCCCGGGTGATACGTTGCGCCTCGGCGGCCAGGTCGACCGGGGGCGGCGCGCTGCGTTCGCATGCGGCCAGCAGGGTAATGGCAAGGGCGGCAAGGCTGACTTTGTAACTCATTGATCTTGAGCCGGATGCTTGAAACAGGCGCGCATTGTAACCATATTGGCTGAAACAAATCGCTGCGCATCGCGTCGTAAGCGCTGGTTACAGGAGAGTTCCATGAGTAACGACAACCCGCCCGCCGATCATGTCGTTTCTGATAGCAACCACAGCGGGATTCCCATCGAGGAGAACATCAAGTCCCGGTCGACGTGGCTGCGGGCGCTGTTCATGGTCGCTTTCTACGTCATCGGTACGGTTGTAACGGCGGTTCTTTCGGTGGTGGTTGTCCTGGCCTTTTTCTGGGTGCTGCTCACCGGCGAGAAGAACGGCCAGCTGCAGCAGGCAGGGCAGGTGATCGCGGCCTATCTCTACGAGATCGTTCGCTACCTGACGTTCAACACCGAGGACAAGCCATTCCCGTTCGGCAACGATCTGCCGTCTGCGGACGCCGCGGAATGACCTGACTCAGATCAGTTGCTTCTGGCCGGGTTGCCAGTGGGTCAGCTGGACCTGCGCGGCGCCCACTCCCAGCCCTCGCACCCAGCGCGCCGCTGCATCCAGCGATACCCAGGTTTTGACCTTGCCTTTGAGGGTCTCCGCCGTGACGGCCCCGTTCGGCGTCCTGGCCTCGATGTGAAATCGTGCGCCGCTCGCGACAATACTGATCTTCTTGACGGCGCCGGCAGCGACCAGCGCTCTCAGCATTCGCTCATCCATTCCTTCTCCTCGAGGACAGATCGGGTTTTTCGTAGACCGTGATGCCGGACTGGTCGCAGTGCCGCCGGATCAGCACTTCCACCATGTTGGCGACACTGCGGTGCTCGCGCGCGGCTGCCTCGCGGACAGCGTCCTTGAGGGCAGGGTGGATGCGCAAATTGAGCGTCGAAGTGCGGGTCTTCGCCATGCAACACAATATAACGTAAAAGTATACAAATTGTAACGCATTTTGCGTGACCGCAGCGATGAAAACGCGGCTGGATCGGCGAAATCAGCCGGCGACTGCGCTAAGTTTTGCGCATGACGCTCGAATTCCTGCAAATGCACTGGGCCCTGGTCGGCGCGAGTGTCGTGGGCCTGGCCGCACTGCTTTTTGTCGGCTGGCGCGCCTGGCTGGATTCGCCACGGGGACGGCTGCAAACGGCGCATCGCCGGCTCCACGCCAGGCGCATGGAGGCTGCGCGGCAACGCAGAACCGTGCAAAGGGCGACGGCAAAACTTGAGCGCCTGCAGAAGAATGCGGGGTCCGTGAAGCCCCTGCGCCTGCAGGAGGCCACCGAGGCCGTGCAGGATGCCCAGGCCCTGCTGAAGATTGCCAGCGACCAGGTGCTGATTGCCGAGAACCACGTGCGCAAGATCATCGTCGAGGAATTCCCGCCGAAACGCCACGAGCGCATGCGCTGCAAGTATCTCCCCGAAGAACCCGCAAACGACAAGCCGTTCACCTTCTGACGTGGCGCCGGCGGCCCCGGCGCGGGTATGATCTCGCCGCATGCCCACGTCAAAGGAGATGCGATGGACGACATGCGGGTGGTAAGCGTCAATGTCGGGCGTGAAGAGACCATCGAGCACGGCACGCGCAGCTTCAGGACGGGAATCCGCAAACGCCCGGCCGAGGGCGCGGTCAGCATTGGCAGCGATTCGGTCGCCGGGGACACGATCTCCGACAAGCGGCACCACGGTGGCGCTGACCAGGTGGTCTACGCCTACAGCGCGGACGACTACGACTGGTGGTCAGAACAACTGGGTCGCAAAATCGCCCCCGGCACCTTCGGCGACAATCTCACGATCGCGGGTCTCCCCTCGGATATGAGCGTCGGTGACCGCTTGCTGATCGGGGATGTGCTGCTCGAAGCGACCGCGCCGCGCATTCCCTGCAGTACCCTCGCGGCGCAGATGCAGGACCCCGGTTTTGGCATGGCATTCCGCAGGGCGGAGAAGCCGGGAATCTATTTCCGGGTGCTGAACGAAGGTGAAGTGTCCGCCGGTGACGCAGTGACCTATATCGAGAACCCGGCGCCGGTGGTGTCTGCCCTGGACCTGTACCGCCTCGCCTTCGACAATCGCCCCGATCCTGCGGCGTTGGAGCGCTACCTCGAAGCGCCGCTGGCCGAGCGTATGCGCGCGTCGATAGAAGAGAAGCTGTCGGCGGCACGCAAACCGTAGGAGCGGTACTCGAATCGCGAGAAAAAAAAGACCCCGCCGAAGCGGGGCCCGAAGGGGGAGCAGATGCTCGGGGTGATGCTGTTTACGACATTACTCAGGGTATCGGAGTGTCGTTGATCACGATGACGCCAAGATCGGTTGCCGCGGCCTCGGGAAGGGCGTCACGTGCAATAAAGGTGTAGATGCCACCGTCTTCGAGCGGTACGTCCTCGAGAGGCCCGATAGCCGGGGTGCGCGAACCGCTGACGGTGACCGTGATGTCATAGGTGCCGCCCGCCACGGCGAGGTAGCCGGTGTTGGCGAGGTAGGGTACGTTGACCAGGGTCGGCGCAACGCTCTCGTCGCTGATGTCCGTATCCGGCGCGGTGACGTAGATATCGACGGTGTCCGGGTCGAGCGATGCGGCCGTGACCGACGCGTGGATGATCCGGACCTTGGCGAACAGCGGAATCTGGCGCAGGTCGTCGTCGGCGAGCGTTACGGTCAGTTCCTCGATCGTCCCCTCGGTGCCGCCGAGGCGACCAACGGCTATGACGTCGGTCGTCGTTCCGGCTGTAAACTCGAGGTCGGCAGGGCCGATCGCCGCCGCTTCCACGCCGTCACCGGCGGGTGCTACTGCTACCGAGTACGTGCCTGCCGGAACCTCAGTGGGGCCGTCCACGGGCGCGAAGTTGGGGAACGCGAGTCCCTCGATGAGCGCCGCGCCGTCCGCAAAAACGTCTACCGCGGGCGTGTTGTTGGACGCGTGAACCACGCGCAGAGCAGCCGGGGTTCCATCGTTCAGGATTTCGCCCGCCCCGTTGCTGTCGAGGACTACGAGGCTCACCGGCGAATCGCCGCGCGTCGTATTCGGTACCGCCGCGATGACCAGATCGGCACCATCGGCCAGCGTCACCGTGCCGGAATCGAAGGCCAGCAGGAAGTTTTCGTCACCCGGCGTTCCGACGCCGACGCGGATCTGGTAGTCGCCCGCGGTCAGTTCTGTCGGGCCGTCCGCCGGCAGCGTTTCCTTGAAATTGAATGAACCAAGCGGTGCCGCGCCGGCCAGCTCCGCACCGGGCACGGTCACGTAGACGTCGACGGGGCCCCCGACGAGTTCCTGCACATTCGCTGCAGCGTGTAGTACCCATACACGGGCGGCACCTGCCGAAACCGGAGTGCCCGGCTGGGTCAGGACAACTGGCTCGATGTTCTGTACATCGTTCAGCGCCACGACCGTATTAATGGTGTCGTCTTCGAAAGTGAGGTCGGCGCCCAAGACAGACAGGTTGCCACCGGGGAGGATAGCCTGGACATCGATCGAGTATGTGCCCGAATCGAGAGTGACCCATCCGGACGCGTCCTTGTAGTCGACATCGCTCAAAACCTCTTCGCCGTCGACGGCAACGTCTACGGCGGGAGCGTCTGGCGATGCGTGGAGAATCTGCACGACCGTGGTCGCTGCCGGAAGATTGACCGGCGGCGGATCGTTATCGCTGGAGTCACAGGCGGCCAGCGCGAGCGCGCCTGCCACGACGATAATCTTGCTCAGATAATTCATGGCGAAATCCTTTCAGCGTTGAAAATTCGACGATGAGTCTGCTTTAGCGGCGCGCAGAGTGGGTTTCAGCCGCGTATCAGGATGTTTCCAATTGTTTCCCTGGGCCGGACGATGTAGTTACGAACCAATTTCCCGCGCTATGATTCACCTATGACCAAAGTCCTGATAATCGATGATGATCGCAAGCACTCCGAGCTCCTGAAGGAGTACTTCAAGCGATTCGGCATCAAGCTGGTAACCGCGGGTGCTGCGGAGGAAGGGTTCCGCAAGTTATCCGTCGAAGACCCGGACCTCCTGCTGCTCGACGTAATGCTGCCGGGCAAGGACGGCTTCGCTATCTGCCGCGAAGTGCGCAAGTCGAGCAACATCCCGATCATCATGCTGACGGCCCGGGGCGACGTCATCGATCGCGTCTCCGGCCTGGAACTCGGCGCGGACGATTACATCGGCAAGCCTTTCGAGCCTCGCGAACTGGTGGCGAGAGTGCAGGCTATTCTGCGCCGCAGTGATTCCGCGGGGCCGAGCGCCGGAAGACTGAGCTTCGAAGGACTGGAGATCGACACGGAATCACGCTCGGTCAAGGTCGACGACAAGAGCGTGGAATTGACGTCGATGGAGTACGAACTGCTCCTGATCCTGGCCCGCCGGCACGGCAAGAAGCTGTCGCGCGACGACATACTCGGCGAACTGCGTGGTATCGATGCCGCGATTCTCACCCGGTCCGTCGATATCATGATCTCGCGACTGCGGCAGAAGCTGGGCGACTCCGTGAAGCCGCCTCGTTTCATACAGACCGTCTGGGGACGAGGCTACTCATTCATCGGAGTGCCGTTGTCCAATGATTAGTCGGCTGGCGCGATCGCTGTCGTTCCGGCTACTGGTCATCTTCCTGCTGCTCGGCGGCCTGTTCGTTTACGGCACCTCCGCAG
>Ga0111166_1027_pt1 | contig 33843 bp, 30 predicted proteins | sample DeeMarSeWOR28_12_FD_80267 | JGI IMG/M metagenome (GOLD analysis project Ga0111166, IMG submission 80267) | Thiotrichales bacterium SG8_50
CGGAATCCTTGACGCGGATCGACGGCCGCAGTGCACCGGGATCCAGCTTCGCTTCGAAGCTGTAGCTGAGCGTGTCCTTCTGGCTCGACATCAGCTCGCGGACCAGGCCCACGCCGGCGAACAGGTCGGCCGATGCATTGAGCGTGATGTCGCCCTCGCCATAGCCTTCGATCACGGGCAGGTCGTTGCCGACGCCCTTGATCAGCTCGTGCCCTTCCAGGCTCACGGTGTAGGACACGCCGGCGAGCTTCAGCGCCTCGCGGTTCGGGTTGACGATGTGCAGGTCGATTTCGAATTCCGGCAACATGCCCTGCGAGGGGATCGCCCGCACCGATTTGACGGTGACGGTCGGGGTCTCCCAGCCCGGCCTCAGTCCGGCGCAGCCCGCCATCAGGACTGCGAGTGTGACTACTGTGATTGCTAAACGTGGCACCATGCTCTCCTACCTGTCGCGATCAACCATGATCAGCATCACTTCGGCGGTGTTACCCGCGCCTCGTGTCAGCACCGGGTAGTGCGTGTCGCTCGTGAAGAGCAGTTGCCCATCGTGACTGATCGTCGCCCGGACGCCGTACTGCATTCGCTCATCGATTTTTGACGGATCGTAATCCAGCACGAAGGGAATCGGCGGATTCCCGGGGTTCCCGATCTTCTGGTAGGCAATCTCGACAGCCGGCGCATCGGCAAGCGACGTATCCAGCAACCAGACCTCGGCAACAGCGCCCGGCGGCAGTGCGATGCGTTCGCGGTACATCAGCGTGCCGGTAACCTGCCCCGTATCAGGGGACGCACCGTCACCCGTCTCGGCAGGATCACCAGGCTCACCCGAAGTGCAGGCAAACAGGCCGCTCATCATCACCAGACAAATCGCTCTAATGGTCAATGAACGTATCCGGCTTTCCCGGCCACCGCCAACCGGCGCACCGGATTTGCTCAGTCGGTCGCCTTGTCGACGGCCTTTTCGGTTGCATCTACGACCTCATCGGTCTTTTCCGCAGCCGCATCAGCCATCTCGCCCGCCGTCTCCTTGGTGGTCTCGTAGGCATCCTTCGCAGCATCGCCGGCAGCCTCGGCCATCTCACCGGTTTCCGTCTTGGCCTTTTCGTAGCCTTCCACGGTGGCATCCTTGGCCTTTTCGTACCCTTCCACGGTGGCATCCTTAGCCTTTTCGTACCCTTCGGTGACTGCTTCTCCGGCCGCCTCGGCGCTTTCCTGAACAGCATCGCTGGCATTTTCCGCCGCCTCTTTGGCCGATTCCTGCGCTTCCTTGCCGCATGCCGACATGAGCAAAAAGAGCGACATCGCGCCAAGTGCGATCAGTTTCTTGTCAGGGGTTGCATTCATCAAGATTCTCTCCAGTCGTTTTGGTGTTTTTCTGATAGTTGTTGTTGTGGCTGGTTCAAGTTACCGCTGTCTGTGCCAGGCGCGGACACCTGACCCGGCGACGCGTAAGCATTTGCGCGGAATACCGAACAAAACTCGCGCCGGCCGCTAGGAATTCTTCCCGAGGGCTCCCATCAGGCCACCGAGCATGCTATCCAAGCCGCCCGCATCGGGCAACTGCCCATCGGGGCTCAGCTTGTCCACGATTTGCGGCAGAATACCGGCGAGAACAGCGCTTGCTTCGCTCCCGCTGACGCCCGCCTGCTCTGCGAACTGCGCGATCTTGTCGTCGCCGAGCGCAGACTTCAGCTCGCCCGGGGCCACGGCAACGTTGTCGCCCCCGCCGAGCCATGACGACACGGCATCGGACAGGCCACCGGACTGCAGCGCACCGACAATTTCGCCGAGGCCGCCACCGGATCCTTCGCTCGAGCTTAGAAAGCTCATCGCGGCTTTGGCAATCTCAGGGTTGTCGGCCGTAAACTCGGCGACATTGCCGATCAACTCCGGGTTCTTGATCAGGGCATCGAGAATTCCCATTTGTTCTTCTCCTTATTCTCTCAAATGTGGTGCCTCGTTGTTTCCAGCGCGCGTGAGCAGCGCAGGATCGGAGAAGGTAGACTATTCAGGCGCGTCTTGCCACATCGGACCGGTGACAATTGAAGACATTGCCCCCGCGTTCCGCTATTTTACGGCGGGTGACGGAGGCACGGCGTCGTCACAACCACAAGAAGAATATTCTCCTTAAAGAGGAGCGAACATGAACGAGCGATGCCCCAGCCACGCCTGGCTTCAGGCGCGGATTCTCATCGTCCTGGCGACCCTGGCGGTACCTGCGATTACATCCGCAATGGACTGGCCACAGGAGGTCGTCGCCGAAGAAGGCACTATTGTTGTGTATCAGCCCCAGCCCGAGTCGCTGACCGGCAACACGCTGACGGGCCGCGCGGCAATGTCGCTGGAACTCGAGGGCAGCGACGAACCCATCTTCGGAGCCTTCTGGTTTGAGGCGAAAATCGCCACCGACATGGATGCGGGAACGGCATTGATCCAGGATCTCAAAGTCAGCAAGGTGCGCTGGCCCGATTCCAAAGATGCCGGCGAACAGCGCTTCACGGCAGTTGTCGAGTCTGCCATTCCCGAGAGTGGCTTCGAGATCTCGATGGAGCGCTTGTCGGCGAGCCTCGAGACCGCAGACATCGAGCGCCAGAGCCTCCAGGAGCTGAAGAATGACCCGCCGGCGATTATCTTCCGCGAAGAACTGGCGGTGCTGCTGCTGTACGACGGTGAACCGAGGTACGCCGAGGTCGAAAACAGCGACTACGAACGCGTCCTGAACGCGCCTATGCTGGTGGTTCGAAAGCGTCGTGGCCAGGACTACTGGCTCTCCAGCGGCAAATTCTGGTACGAAGCCAGCGACCCCATGGGCCCCTGGGCATCGACCGGCAAGCCGCCGGCGGATCTCGCGCGCATGCTGCCCGAGCCGGACCCGGACGAACCGCAACCGGACGCGCCCCCCGCGATCGTGACCGCGGACCAACCGACCGAGCTCATCGTCACCCAGGGCAAGCCCGAATGGACATCCCTGACCGGCGGCAAACTCCTCTATGTCAGCAACACCGAAAGCCCATGGCTCAGGGAATTGTCGACGAACAACATGTACCTGCTGCTGTCGGGCCGCTGGTACAGGTCGAAGTCGCAGGATGGCCCGTGGGCATTCGTGCCGGCCGACGAGCTTCCGGCGAGCTTCAGTGAAATCCCGCCAGCGTCGGATATCGGCGGGCTGAGAACGTCCGTCGCAGGCACCGAAGAAGCGGAGGATGCCGTTCTCGACCAGCAGATTCCCCAGACCGCGGCCATCCAGCGGAGTGAAGCCAGCCTGACGGTCGAGTACGACGGCAAACCGAAGTTCGAGAGCATTCCGGGAACGAGCGTCTCCTACGCCGTCAATACGGGCGCCCAGGTATTGAAGATCGGCAACGACTACTACGCCGTCGACGAGGCCGTCTGGTTTACATCGTCCTCGGCGACAGGACCGTGGGCTGTCGCGGATTCCATACCGCAGGACGAGATCAACAAGATTCCGCCGAGCTCGCCCGTTTACAACACGACGCACGTGCATATTTACGAGTCGACGCCCGACGTCGTGTACGTGGGCTACACGCCCGGTTACATGTGGTCATTTCCGTACTATGGTGTCCCGGTTTACGGCACGGGCTTCTACTACCGCCCTTACTACGGCCGCTGGTACTACCCGCGACCACCCACCTGGGGATTCAATGTCGGCTACAACCCCTGGACCGGCTGGAACTTCGGCATGAGCTGGTCGAATGGTTTCTTCAACTTCAACATGAGCTGGGGTGGCGGCTACGGAGGCTCGTATTACCGCCCGTGGGGCTGCTGCAACGGCTGGTACGGCGGCGGACACCGCGGGCCGACGATCATCAACACCGGCGACATCAATATCGGAAACAGCGTGAGCGTGGGCAACCGCACGAACATCGGCAATCGTGTTGGCCGCGAGACCAACATCAACAGCAACCGCAACATTTATAACCGGCCCACAAACCGCACGCGCAACGCCGACCGCGCAACCGCCGCGGAGAATCTCAGGCAAGCACGGCCTGCGACGGGGCGGGCCAACGACGTGTACGCCGACCGAAGCGGCAATGTGGCCAAGCGGGCGGAGGATGGCTGGCAAACCCGCGAGGGTGGAGAGTGGTCGAAAGACAGCATTCCGGCCGGCACGCTGGATAAGGCACAAGCGGCGGACAGGACGAGGCCGGAGACGAAGGATCGCGCCGCATCGACTCGACCGGCGCCTAGCACGCGGCCCTCGACCCGGCCCGAAACGCCATCGCGTAATCTGGATCGATCCGGTCTGGACCGCGCACACAGCGCGCGACAACACGGCGCAAGCCGTCAACAGGCGCGTCCGGCCGGGATGAATCGAGGACAGCGGAGACGATAAACGGCGCCGCCCTTTGAAATATCGCCACAGAAATTAACCACCGGAAATAACTCATGAAACTGAAAATCACTTTGATCGCTGCCTTCCTGATGGCGGCAGCCACCGCATGCACGACGGCGAGCCAGTCGGATTTTGCCGGCATGTCGTTCTCGGACCGGCCGCTGACCGGCAAGGTGATCTGGAACGACCTCATCACGGAGGACCTGCCCGCCGCGAGGAAGTTCTATGGCGGCCTTTTCGGCTGGACATTCGAAGACGGCCAGGCGGGCGGCAGCGGCGACTACATCGTTGCCCGGGACCAGGAAATCTACGTCGCCGGGATCCGCTCCGTCGAGCCGCGCCAGGACGGCAAGAAACTGACGCGCTGGCTGCCCTATGTCTCTGTCGATGATGTAGACACCGCGCTCGAACGCAGCAAGGCGGGAGGGGCGACCGTGGCCGCCGAGGCACGCAACCTCAATCTCGGCCGCGTGGCCGCAATCATCGATCCGCAAGGCGCCGTGATCGGTGTCGCGAGCAGCATGATCGGTGACCCCGATGACCGAACCACCAGCGCCGCGCCGGGACGCGTCGTCTGGTCTGAGCTGCTGAGCAGCGACACGGTCGCGGCATCCGGCTTCTATCGCCTGCTGGCGGGCTACGACATCAACGTCATAGAGCGTCGCGGCGGCCTGTACACGCTGTTATCGAACAATGGTGTGAACCGCGCCGGCATCATGCCCAGGCCCGCAGACAACGTCGATCCGGTCTGGCTCACCTATTTCGGTGTCCGCGATCCGAAAGCGGCTGCCGCGAGAGTGAAAGAGCTGGGCGGCACGGTGCTCCTGCCGCCATCACCCGATCTCAGGGAAGGCACGATGGCCATCGTCACGGATCCCGTGGGAGCCGTACTCGTGTTGCAGAAAGTACCGATGTAGGAGAGACAAATGATGAAGAATGGAATGAAGAAGATCTTGTTTGTAATGCTCCTGGCATCGAGTGCCATGATCGCGGGCTGCAGTGGCAACGTCGGGATCGGCCTGAACGTCGGTGTGCCGATCGGTAATCATGGCTACATGAGCGTAGGAACCAATCGCTGGCTCTAGGGATGGCCAGATTCACGGTTCAGACCGTTCGTTGATTCAGCAGTCGGATGGCAGCGGCACGGGTATCCGTGCAAGCACACGATGCCAACCGCGTGACGGGAATTCAGAGCACGCAATGTTTGGCGTAGCTCGCCGCCTCGTCTGCGGTCCAGTCGCCCTTGGGCTTTTCGGACAGTTTCTTGCACCAGCTCTCAGAGCCCACTTCCATGCCGTCGATGAGGCAGTTCTTGGCGTAGGTGCCCGCATCTGCTGCAGACCACTCTGACTTGGGTTGTTCCTTCTTCTCGGCGCACCATTTTTCGCTTCCGGGTTCCGCACTGCAGGCGACGAGGAGCAAGGCTGAGATGACGAGGATGAGGTATTTCATGTCACGTTCCGTTTGTTGATGAGGGAGATACGATAGTATCGCGCCGGACGCCCACGCTCGCCACCCTTATGAGGAAAATGGCGCGCCCGGCAAGATTGGCTCAGATCGCCTTGGGGTGATCTTCGTGGCTAAGCCCCGTTCTCGCTGCGCGAGAACGCCCAAATTGCTGCGCAATTTGTCGAACAAAGTCCTCATCGTGTCGACAGCAAAGCAGTCCTTCCGGGTGTTTCAATCAAGACAAGAAGCTCTACCGCCTGGCGGTGATTGAGCGCTTTAGATGTTGGGCCGTTTGCCGCCTATTGGTCCGCGGCCGCGAGTTCCTTCCCCGGCGCGATATTCAAGCTCACGCCGACTTAAGAGCCCATCGCCGTTGGCGTCCAGCGCATCAAAGTCCATTACGTCGCTTAGTGCACTCGCGGAATACTCCTCCTTCGTCAGGTAGCCGTCGCCATCCAGGTCGAACTGATTCGCTTGTTCACGCGGCTCCGGCTTCGGCGAGGCGCAGCCCGCCAACGCGAAGGAGGCGACGGTCGCTACCACAACCACTAAGACTCTTGCTGTATTCATCGGTGCATCTTCCTTAGGAAATACTCCTCGCCAGCTCTTTGCTCTCTGGATACCGTCCTCTTGGGGGGGACACAGGGGGAGTTGAGTCAAATTGGTATCCGACAGACGTCGAACTGGCGAGGAGATGACTTTGCCAAGCTATTGTTCGCTCAAGTACGTATCAACTGCCGTACTGCGGCTGCTGGCATGCACTTTTAATTCAGAAATGGCGTTGTAGAAATCGGCGGCGCCATCCAGGAAGGAATACCCCGCAATCTCCGACGTCGCATATGGCTCCACCAGATACGAATAGTTGTCGTAGAGCATTTGGGTCGACGAGGTTTCAAAGGCATCTCCGATTACCTCCATGAGATAGTAGTCGTACTGGGCTTTGTACATTTCATCAGCGTAGAGTTTCTCGATCAGGGGCCAGCTGTTCGCTTCCATATTCGAAAAGTCCAGCGCCAACGCGCCGCCTTGTTTGCCTACCTGCAGCGCCTCGTTGTGGTCCCAGGGGATCCAGGTCAGCTTCGATGATTCAGGATCGTTGTACAGGTAGTACCATCGACATCGAAAATAGATTCCAGATTTTCTCTCCACGTCGCCGGATCGGTAAAGGCGGTATCGTCATGCAGGGCTGCAAACAGCGCCAAGATATCGGACCAGTCTTCCTCGTCCTCGTTGGTCTTTTTCTCAAAATATTCTTCAGCGAATGATCCGTCGATGAAACTGGCACCGAAGTCCTCGGGCTTGTAGAGATTTCCATCGTCGCTCGAGAACTGAGTATCAAGTACTTCACCATCGACCTCCTCCACCAAGGTGTACAGCCCGAAATACTCAGGCCCATTGCCGTGATCCACGTAAAGCGTGTAGAAGGCCGTGTGTGATACCGGCACGCCGGCTTTCCTGAATACATCAGATGCGACCTTTTCCCGCAGCAGGGACGGGTCCTCGTAGTTGTTCTTCAAACTAAACTTCTTGAAACCGTAGAAACGCTGGTTGTCAATCTGTGGATAGTCATCTTCGAACTCATCAAAATCCATCTTGAAAGACATCTTCAAGATTCCCTGTTCCCAGCTACCCTGCAGAGTGGAGTTTCCCTTGAAGCGAATACCTACCCGGTACCACTGTGTTCCGTTGTAATAGACATCTGCCGGAACAAAGATTGGGTCTTCATCGGTGTCAATTAGGCCCGGACCTGAGGGTCGGCCAAACTCGCCGTAGGTCGCGGTCATATCGTCCAACATACTTTGCCAACGCTCTGGCGTGACGACGAAATCAAAACGCTTCACCAACGTATCGTCAAACACCTCGGTATGGTTCGGGTCAACGTCGTTGCTGTGAGTCGCTTCGGTCCAATCGGTCGCTTCGAAATCAGTATCGTCTATCGCAGTGGGCTCGGGTGTAACTGCGACGGTCGTTGAGTCTCCACTGCTGCACGCGGACAGAAGAGCGAAGATCAAAATGGTGAATATCAGAGTAGCGTGTGGCATGGTTTTTCTCCCGTCGGAATGCTTGCAGTGTTGTTCCGCAGCAAGGAGTGGGAATGCAGAGAATGTGAAGTAAATAAGCAGATTTGATGTCGAGCACAAAAGTCCCCGCACGAGGCGGGGACAAGCGGGGGGCGCACGAACGTGCCAGGGTCTTCTGATTACTTACTCAGTGTCATGAAATTCCTTGCGCTTGCCGCCCTCGGGCCGGCAGGCGAGTGGTTTGTCGTCGGGTGCCTCGCAGGTTCCCTCGACCATTTCGTCACGACGCCCTTCGAACGAGCAGGGGTCACCTTGTACCGACGATGCGCAGGCCTCCAGTGCGGCTTCCGGTAGTCCGTGGTGGCCCTTTTGTCGCTCGTTGTCGGCATCGTCCTGCGCGTAAGCAGTAACGGTTAATAGTGTAGTCACCAAAAGCACAGTGATTAGCCGTCTCATCTCATTCTCCATTCGGTCGTTGCCGTGTGGGAGTGTTGAGTATGAGAAAGAAACTGACAGTGACGGTGGATGGAATGTGCAGAAATTCAGGATCTTGAGAGGTTCAGTCCAGTTTGTAGCCGACGCCGTAAATGGACCGAATCATGTCATCGCTACCAACGGCCTCCTGGATCTTGTGCCGCAGATTCTTGATATGCGAGTCGACCGTACGGTCGCTGACAACCCGTCCATCCACATAGATCTTATCCATCAGCAGGTCCCGAGAGAACACTCGGCCCGGCTGGCTCGCCAGCAGCGCCAGGAGGCGGAATTCGACTGGAGTCAGGTCGAGTTTGTGTTCGCCTATAGACGCGATGAATTTATCGTTATCGATAGTGAGCCCCGGGTAGGCGCTATCGGGGTCAGTGTTCTTCATTTCTGCACGCCGAAGCGTCGCACTGACGCGAGCGACAACTTCCCGTGGGCTGAACGGTTTGCAAACGTAGTCGTCTGCACCCAGCTCAAGTCCAAGTATTCGATCAATCTCGTCGACCCTCGCGGTAACCATGATTATCGGTACCTGGGAATATGCACGAAGCTCGCGGCATACGGTCAGCCCGTCCTTGCCAGGTAGCATCAGGTCCAGAAGTACCAGGTCCGGGTCATTGCTTCGAGCCCATTCATCGACAAAGTCGCCATTGTCTATCCAGTGCGTGGCATATCCCGACTGCTGCAGGTAGTCGCGCAACAACTCAGCGATCTTGGGCTCGTCCTCTACGATCAGGATGAGTTTCGGTTCACTCACGATGTGCCCTTCGCGAAGTCAGCGGTTGGCAGGCGGACACGAATCAGTACGCCACCAAACTCGGAGGTGGACGCTTCGATATCACCGTGGTGTGCTTTCACTATGGCCTTACAGATCGCAAGACCGAGGCCTGAACCGCCCGTGTTACGACTTCGTGACTCGTCGACGCGAAACAGCCGATCAAACAGGCGCGGCAGCTTTCCTGAAGGTACACTGGGTGCAGAATCAGCGAATTCAATGATCACGCTGTCGTTGCTTTCTCGGCAGCCAACGTGCAGCCTTCCTGGCGCATCCGTATACCGCAATGTGTTCTCGACTAGATTAAGAAAGACGCGTTCGAGTTTTGTCGCATCGGCAAGAACCGCAATGTGATGGTCCGGCAGATCGCTTTCAAGGTCGATGCCAGCATCCACAAGTCGGTTCTTCGAGCTTGCCAGGACATCGCCGAGAACAGCGGCAATATCCAAGTTCTCCAGGTGGTAGTTCTGACGCCCTTCATCATAGACGGTCAGATCGTGCAATTCGCCGACCAGCCTCATTAATCGCGAAATCTCGTCCTGCAAGGAGTGCTGCGAAGCGGCATCGAACGTGCGAATTCCATCTTCGATCGCATCGAGTTCGCCGCGCAATATTGCCAACGGTGTTCGCAGCTCGTGCGCGATATCGGTAACCCATTGTCGACGCGCCACGCGATTCCTTTCCAGCGTGGCCGCGAGTTCATTGAACTCATGCGCGAGATCTCCAAGCTCGTCATTTCGCACCTCGGGAATGCGAGTGTTGTAGTGTCCATCTGAGATTGCGCGCGCCCCGGCGGCTAGCGACCGCATCGGCCGCGTTAGCTGCCTTGCAAGCAACGCCGATATCAATGCGGCGAGCACCAGGGCAGCCAACGCGATCACGTAAATTGATCGTTCCTGCTCCTTCACGAATTCCTGGTCAATCTGGTCTGTCAGCTCTCGTCTTGGCTCAATACCTACATAGGCAACTGTGATGTCGTCGACAACGACCGGTACAGTCCGCGCGGAGTCTGTGGAGCCATGCCTGCCAATGATGACACCGCCGCTTGCGTCGATCACTGATATGCGCCGAGTAAGGTCAAATGGCCCATCAGGTGGAGCCCCCCCTGATGGGCCTCCAGGGGGCGGGCCTGGTCGCCGCCCGCCAGGGGGTTGTCCGCTGCTGCTGCGGAGCAGGTCTCTCCAGTATCGCGGATCATCTCGAATCTCGTCCCAACTCCCGGCTTCCTGGTACGCCCCGGCTAGGTTCGCGGCCGCCGCACTAATCATATCCAGTTCCTGCTCCGCCACGTATTCGATGAAGCCGCGCTGAAAATTCCAACGAGTAAATGCCGCGTTGAGTGTCAGTATCAGGAAGCTTACGGCCGTAAGCGCAAGAAAGATTCGGGTGCCTATCGTCATTCGCATGCACCAAGAATATCAATCTATTTCGCCAATTCCCGAAACTGCACGGTTTCTCCATCTTTCCTGTGTATAGGAGCCACCATTTCTGGGTAGAAAGCGTGCCCAATTTGGATGGGTTGGAGAAACGATGGATTCAGGATTAGAGACCAGGTTGCAAGATGCGATCTGTGAGAGTTCAGTTGCCGAAACGATAGGCACTGACCCTGACCTACCTCCACTGGGTACGAGTGCGAAGTAAGGGTCAGAACTTGCCACTCACCGGAACAAGAATGGGCACCGTTTGGGCACCAGATGGGCACCGCGGCAATTCGCTAGGAGGCGAAAGCCGCGTAACAATTTGGAAGATTGGCGCGCCCGGCAAGATTGACTCGGGCCTACGGCCCTCGCCCTTCGGGCGCACTCACTTCGTTCGTGCGTCTGTCGGCCGACTACGTCGGCCTCGGATCGAACTTGCGACCCCTGCCTTCGGAGGGCAGATCCGAAGATAAAACTAACCGCAATCAAGGTCGATCGCAGCAAGTCTCCGCAATTCGTGGACATTTCGGCAAAAGAGTCCCGGCAAATTTCCGGCAAATGGCGCGTACCACTGCATTCCTAAACCAGCAACGGGGATTCCGGATAAGCAACAGCTAGAGGTCGTGGCGCTCGCCGCGCTCAGGCATCAATACCCGCGTGTCTGCGAGAAGGCGCGGGAGGCGGCGGCGAGCCAGTGAGCCGCGCGGCGTCGGCCGGGAAATTCACGGCGTAGAGGTCCGGACCCAGAAATCGGAAACAGTGACCCTGGTTGCCAGCAGAGGCCAACCAGGGCCACGGTCCCGCATTCTGTCCGCGGGGTTCAGCCGCACCGTCGGAGCGACCGACCGGCGGTATCAGTTGCTGACGAACTCGACCCATTCCTCCATCAGCCCGTTGCTACAGCCGAACTTCGTATGGCCCTTGCCGGAACCGGTCTCGGCAATGATCTGCTCGCACGAGCAGCCGGCCGTGTCGATGGTCGTGTAGAAGAACTTCGACGGTGACCGACCGGAATCGAAGATCAGGTCGCCGTCGACGAGCGCGAAACGGTTCGGCTTCAGTTCTAGCGTCGGCACGGCCTCGGGAATCTGCGTCGCCGGGCAGACGTCGTCGGCGTTGAGCACGCCGTCGCGGTCGAGGTCACCGACCAGGTTCAATCCGACGATGACCGGCTCGTGGTCCGACGAGCGATACACGTCGGGCTCGAAGATGTCGGGGTTGCGGCCGAAGTCGAGGTTGTAGTCGAGCGCGTCGGCTTCGTCGGTGTTGATGTGCCAAACGGAAGCACCGGTCACCTGCGGCACGAGCGGCGCGCTGGCGAGAGCATGGTCGAGAATGCCGCGCTGCTGGTCGAAGCTGTATGTGTAGGCGCCCGGGCCGACGAAGGCGCCGAGCAGGTCGGTGTAACCACCGTCGCGATACTCGTCGATCGGGTCTTCCTGCAGGTAGGCGTTCATGTCGCCGATCACGAGGAAATCATCGTCGCCGCTGCCGGTCGGATCGGTCGCCAGCCAGTTCACCGTTGCCTGCGCCGCGGCCGCCCGCGTCAGGTTGCAGTTGCCCTGCCCGTCCCCGGTGTCGGGGTCGCCGACGTCGTTGCACGGCGAGCCCTTCGACTTGAGGTGGTTGATCGCGAGGGTAATGACGCCAGCGGTCGCCGTTTCACGGAAGGTCTGCGCGAGCACCGGCCGGTTCAGCGTGTCGATGAACGAAGGATCGACGCTCGAATCGAGAATCGCATACGGGCCATCCGGCACAACCGCGGACGGCTTGTAGATGAACCCGACCTTGATGGCATCGGTACCGATGAAGCCGGTGTCGACATAGTCGTAGGTGCCGGGCCCGGCCACCCCGTTGAGCGCGTCGACCAGTACCGACAACGTCTCGCCGTCGCTGTTCTCGAGCTCGATCAGCCCGAACACGTCCGCGTCGATTGCGGTGATTGCGGCGACGATCTTCGCCTGCTGCCGCGCGAACTCCTCCGCGCTGTCGGCCCCCCGGCAGCCGAGCAATTCGGGTCCGCAGAGGTTGCCGGGCAGGTCCAGCGTCGTGAAGTAGTTCAGCACATTGAAACTCGCGACCTTGAGCGAGCCGCCGACGTCCGGCGGCGTTGCTGGGCGCTCGTTCTGCGTGACGAAGACCGGTTCCTGGGTCGGAAAGAGCCGGTAGAAGTCGTCGCCGCTGCCGCCGGTACCGCGCGAGTAGCGGATGTTGCCCGTGAGGCCCGAGACCGTGTCGCCGCTGCGCACGACCGCGCCGACGTCGTTCGGCAGGCCCGGGGGCGGGTAACGGATCGGATCCGGGTTCTGCACGAGCAGCCCGTCGTCGAGCATGATCGTGCGGCTGCCGATGTCGCGCAGGTGCGCGTCCAGGCCTGCCGCGTCGGGCTCGGCGAAGTTCGTGAACTGGAACGGCACGCCGCCGGCGATCAGCTGGATCTCCCCGAAGCGGTCGAGGTTGAAGACGTCGGTCACGTACAGCGTGTCCGCGAGCGTGACGTACATGCCCTCGAATCGTTCGAGGTCCGGAATGTACTCGTCGCCGACGAAGATGACGGCGCTGGCAGGGAACGCGATCGTGGCCGGTGGCGGCAGCGGACTGCCCGAGGAGACGACGGTTACGGTGGCCGCGACGAGCTGCGTTTCGCCGAAGAATTCCTGCACGCTGCCGGTGACCTCGACGAGGTCACCCACCTGCACGTCGGTCGTCGGCGAGAGGCCGTCGAAGACGAAGATGCCGTCGGAGGTCAGCGCGTCGCCATCGGACTCCGCGGCCTGCTCCTGGACGTAGAAGCCGTTTATCGTGTTCTGCGTATCGGCATCGCCCGCCTGCAGGTCGCCGGTCACGACGCCCTCGATCAGCACGGTCTGCCCCTGCAGCGGCGACGCGGCGCCCGCACCCTGCACTTCGTAGATCGGCGTCGGCGTCAGCGGCACCGTGCAGCCGTCGAAGGCGGAGCCGTCCACCCGCGTGCCCGGCGAGAACAGCGCGCCGTTGATTGAGGTATGCGGGACGAAATTACCCGTGATATCCGGGTTGCGCGTCAGCGACTGGTTCTGGCCGCCCTCGCCGCCGTAAGCCGCCGAGATGATTTGGGCGCCCGATGCGTCGCGCACGACGATCGAGTCGCCCCCGTTGTTGAAACCGAGCAAGCCGGTGCTGGCGGTCTGCACGAGGCTGCCGCCGAAGATCCCCGACGGCAGGCCGCCGCCGAAGACGACGGCGCTGCAGCCGGCCTCGACGACCGAGCCGGCCGGGAATACGTGGCGCGCGCCGACGGCATCGGAAACCGTCCAGCCCGAGACGTCGAGGTCGCCGCCCGAGACGTTGACGATCTCGACGAACTCGTCTGCTACGGCGTCGCGCGTGCCGTCGCCGTTCGCATCACCCGTGATGTCAGGCGCGGGATCGGCATGGATCTCGTTGATGGCGACCGGGTCCGCCGCCGCGCAGCCGCCGAAGGCGCTGCCGTCCGTCTGCGTGCCTGCCGAGAACGGGGCACCGCTGACGGACAGATGGCCCACGAACGGACCGGTCACGTCCGGGCTGCGCGTCAGGGACTGGTCCTGGCCGCCCTCGCTGCCATAGCTCGACGATGCGACCTCGGCGCCCGTTGCGTCGCGCAGGATGACCGAGTCGCCGCCGTTGTTGAGGCCGAGGGCGCCGCTGGACGCCGTCTGCACGACCACGTTACCGAACGAGCCGGTCGGCGACCCGCCGCCGAACACGACGGCGCCGCAGTTCGCCTCCAGGACCGTGCCGGCCGGGAACGCGTGACGCGTCCCGACGCCATCCGAGATGCTCCAGCCGGAGATGTCGAGCGGGCCGCCGCTCGTATTGACGATCTCGACGAACTCGTCTTCTGTGGCGTTGCGCGTACCGTCGCCGTTGGCGTCGCCGCTCAGGTCGGCCGGCGGATCGGCGAGGAATTCGTTGATGACGATCGCGCCGGCGGCCCTCGCGTACGTGCCGATCGGGAAAGGCACCGCGGCGGTGGCGTTGGTCGTTTCGCCGTCGAGCGCGTTCGGGCCGCTGAACGTCCAGCTGGCGAGGTTGAATGCGCCGCCGTCGGGGCCCGTGTTCGCGACGCGGTAAGCCCAGCCGTCGAGGTACTCCCACGGCTGACCCGTGCCGTCGGTATTCGGGTCACCAAACGTGTCGATCACGACGCCGCTGCCGAACAGCTCTATCGCGTCGTCACCGTTGATCGACGGCGCGGCGCCGTCGACGTAGTCCGGCGCGAAACCGAAGAACGCCGTGAAACTCGGCGCGTCGGTCGTCACGTACAGGAAAGTGCCCGCGGTCACGGCATCCATCGGGAACGGGAACTCGGGTGCGCCGGTCGAGCCGCCGCCGTTGTTCGCGGAACTGAGACCGTACAGCGACAGATCGGGGATGTCGTTGACGACGTAAATCTCGATCGCCTTCGGCAGGCCGCCGGAGAGCGGGCCGTCGACGACGCCGCTGATCACGAGGTCGGCCGCATGGGCGGTCGTGGCCATCGAGATTGCGGCGATGAACGAAGCGAGAATTGCCGGGATCGAACGCGACGGGCGCTTGCGAGTTTCCATGGAGTCTCCGGGAGCTGTATTTTTTAGTTTTTCTGGGACCTTCGCCGAGTTTTGCGACTTGAAACGCTGCGCAGTATCGGGGCCGAAGATGACAATAGCATTATAGCTTCCCAGAATCGCACCGCGAGTTTCGAGCCACCAAGTTTGTCGTAACCGTCGCAACAGGCTTTGGGCTATGCCGACCAGAAAAGGATGAGACTCTTTTGAAAAGGGAAAATCGATTCTTCTTGCCGTCAGTTAACAGGCTCACCAGGATGCAAGCGACCGCCTACCCACTCGATCGGCTCAATCCAGCCTGGAACAGGTCGAAGGTGTCTCTTCTCGGCCCCCCATCCCCAATTGTGCCCATCGCAGAAAACAGGGTGGGCCCAGTACACGACGCCGGTCTTATCCGGATGCTCGAGCGGCTTGGAGATGACCATTACCACTCTGTTTTCGAGCTTGCTGCCTGGCGTGACGCAAAGGGCAAAGTCACCGATCTGCCAGTCCACGATCTGCTCCGATAAGATCGGTTACAGCGCACCCCCGGTGCACCCCTGAGAGTTTCGGCCTCCATGCCGACACCGTTATCCGTGACTTAACTCTTTGAAAAGATTGGCGCGCCCGACAGGATTGGACGGCGGCTTCGCCGCCTCGTCGTCGCTTCGCTCCTCCGCCTGTCGCGCGACTTCGTCGCGCTCGGATCGAACCTGCGACCCCTGCCTTCGGAGAGCAGTAGTCACCCCGGATACATGGCATTTTATACCGCAGACGGTAAGTTATGCGGTATAATTTGTGTTACTAGTTAGTCCCTTCTAACTGGTAAAGGAAAGAAAAAGTAATTTAAAACAATAATTTAATTTATACCGTAGCTATACCGTATTACGGTATAAAAATTGGCGATAAGAATGATTGAAACCCTCCCGAACAGCCTGATGGTGCAGTACAGCGAGCTCATGCAGAACTGCGTCCAGCCGATTTCAGACGGCTCAAACTTGTCGTTCAAGTACAAGGACATCAACGGCAAACGCTACTGGTATCTCTATATAAGTATCGGTAGGACGCGACGGGAGCACTATCTCGGCGAGGAAACAACCGAGCTCCTGGACAGGATCGAAGACGAAAAATCGCTGTGGCAATCGAACCTCGATGATCGAGACCTGAGAAGCCGGTTAGTCAACATGCTCATCGGCGGTGGGATGTCGGCCTTGAGCAGGGACGAGGGCAAAGTTCTGACGTTGCTCGAACGAAATGGATTATTCCTCGCAGGAGCTGCGTTGGTCGGAACACTTGCGTTCAGAGCATATTCAAACATGCTCGGTGTTTCGTGGCATAGCGATGCGGGAACACAGGATGTCGATATCGGGGGCAGCTAATTCTGGACAGCGGAATGGGCTTCATTGAAGTTCCTGCTCTCAACCCGAAACAGCCTTCGACGTCATTTCGAATTCGCAATCGCGATTTTCGCGTCGATGTGCTGACCCCGATGCGCGGAAGAGAAACAACGCGGCCCGTCAAGCTCGACCAGTTCGGGACCTACGCGACTCCGCTGCGACACCTCGACTATTTGCTGGAAGACGTTCAACCGGCTGTACTACTGTACCGACACGGAATCATGATCAATGTGCCTGCACCGGGACGATTCGCGATTCACAAATGTGCGATCAGCCAGAAGCGTGGTACCGCAGCAGCAGCCAAGATTCGCAAGGACCTGAGCCAAGCCGAGCAGGTATTTGAAGCTTTGCTCGATATTCGACCCGCCGATATAACGCTGGCACTTCATGCGGCGGGAGAAAGGAACGCGGCGTTTCGCGAAAAGGTGGACGCAGGAATCGAGCAGCTAGATTCAACGATAGCAAACGAAGTACGGAAGCTTCGATAGGCACCGCGTGGGCACCAGATGGGCACCGCGGCAATTCGCCGGAAGGCGAATGCCACGTAACCATTTGAAAAGATTGGCGCGCCCGACAGGATTGATCAAAACAGCCTTAGGGCTGTTTTGACCCTACGGGCTTCGCGGCTTACGCCGCTTCGTCGCCAATCGCTATCGCGACTGGTCGAACAACGTCCGTCTCCTTGAGCGGAACACACAAGTAAACGAAAACGGGCCCACAAGGGGCCCATCTTCATTTACTGGCGCGCCCGACAGGATTCGAACCTGTGACCCCTGCCTTCGGAGTACGCCATTTCGTTTGTAAGTAACTGATATTACTAATACTAGCTCGCGGAACGCCCATTGCAATTGCAGTACTCTGCACAACCATGCGGCACTCAGTCACACAAATCTCACACAGCGTGCTCCTTGAATGCTCCTGTGGTCGATCACGAAATGCTGATGCCGGCAAGCGAAGCCTCGTCATTCATGACTGGAGCAACGGTCGTTGTAGACGGCGGTCAGACGTGCCAGGTCGCGGGCGTCGTGCGCTCACCTGACCCCTGACAACTAATTACTACCATGCCGTGTAGCCACCATCTGTCATCAATATTGAGCCATTGCAGTTTATGGAGCGTTCCGACAGAAGCCACGCGACGGCCTCGGCGACTTCACGCGGTCGCCCCAGGTCGCCACGCGGCACATGCTGTTGGCGGGCTACTTCGGACGGATCGTCAGTGCCATACATTTCCATTGCGGCGGAGCGCATCATGTCGGTCCAGACCGGGCCAGGGCAGACAGCGTTCACGCGAATTCCGCGGTCGGCCAGCTCGACGCCAGCGCACCGGGTCATTCCTGCGACGCCATGCTTGCTCATGGCGTAGAGCAACAGCTCCGGCGTGCCGACGACGCTGCCTGCGGAGCCGATGTTCACGATTGCTCCGCCGCCTCCCTGTTTCAGCATTTGCCGTGCGACGTATTGCATAAACAGGAAAACACCCTTGAGATTGACGGCGACAGTCTTGTCGAATTGCGTCTCGGTGAGGTCGGTAAACGGCCCGGTAATACCAACTCCGGCATTGTTGACCAGCCCATCGATGCGCCCAAACTCCGCCACGGCACGGTCCACGGCCGCGCGCACTGCAACAGCCTGGGTCACGTCGCAATGCTGGTACACGCGACTTTCCGTATCAGCATCCGGGCCGGCAGTGTCGTCGAGGATATCCGCAACCAGCACGCGGCCGCCTTCCTGTACGATAAGGTCGGCGATAGCCTTCCCGAGCCCCCGCGCTGCGCCAGTGACGATGATGGATTTATTCGCGAGCAAATTCGGCATAATCAAACCCTGTCAACAAGGAGTACGTCTTGAATTTCGGCCTGCATCATGTCGCTCTCTCTACGCCAGACCTTGACCGATGCCTTGAATTTTACTGCACGGTCATTGGCGCCGAGCGAGCAAGTGACGAACTGAACTGGGACATTGGCAGCGATCACAGCGACAAGAGCCTCCAAGTTCGCGACTCTTCGGCTCGCTTTGCCCACATCAAGATCGGCAAGGCTTTCATCGAGATCTTTGAGTTCAAGACGCCTCGACCCGTCCAGCCCGATCGCCGCTCGGTCGATTTCGGCATCGCTCACTTGTGTTTCCAGGTAGACGACCTGGAGTCCGAGTATAAGCGCATGAAAAGTCTTGGCATGCAGTTTCACAGCGACCCGGTGGACTTCGGCGACGGCTCGAAGTACGTGTATGGCAGGGATATTGACGGCAATATCATTGAGCTACTCGAGATTCCGACAAGTGCGGCCACGCCCAGTAACTATCCTGAGAAACAGCCCGATACCGATTAGTGCAGAGGCGGCAGCGCTTGATCCGTCGCTTTTCGGTCACTACGACTGATGCTCAATCGCTCGGAAAACGACCCATTAATTGTTTGCTTACCCCCGCCGTCCAGCCTCCATCGACATTGAACGCCTGTCCCGTGATGTAGCGGCTCTCGTCTGCGGCCAGGAAATGATAAAGACCGACGAGGTCATCGGTCTCCCCGATACGGCCGAGCGCAGTCATCTCGTTCGCCATGGCCTCGCCGAGGTCGCTACCTCCCATAGACGTGCGAAAGAACCCCGGGCACACGGTGTTGACGCGGATCCCCCTCGATCCAAGTTCAAGCGCAGCAATACGTGAAATCTGATCGACAGCTGCCTTGGTGCCGGAATACTGGCTGTTACCCGGGACGCCCATTGTCGAGGCAATGGATGACGTATTGATAATCGAGCCCCCGTCGTGCATAGCATCCGGCCCATGCTTCAAACCATAGAACACGCCGTAAGTATTCACGGCAAATATCAGCTCGAGATTGTCTTGAGTGCCTTGCTCAATGGGAAACCAGTTCTCTTTCGCGGTAATGCCCGCGTTATTGACAAGCACGTGCAGTTTGCCGTTGATTTCAGCTGCCTTCTCGAGCGCAGCGCGAACAGCTTTGCTGTCAGATACATCCAGTTCCATGTAGTGCGCCCCGATCCCATCAGCCTGGCTGCTGCCATCCTGGAGATCGGCAATCACGACATTGGCCCCGGCTTCTGCATAGCGCCTTGCTACGGCCAGCCCGATCCCGCTCGCGCCGCCGGTTATGAATGCGTTTCTATCTTGCAGTGAGAACATCGCTCGTATCCGCAAAGACTCCTAGAGCTGCTCACCGGTGACTTCCACTGGCATTTCCGGAACATGCATCGCATTCAGTTTGTGAGTGAGCCAGGCATAGATACCAAAACAGATTGCTGCCGTAACAATGCCGAAAATGAATACGTTTGAGTAGTCTGTCTCTGTCACGATGTTCCCCGCCAGCGCAGGACCGTAGGCACCTCCCATGGCCTGGGCAGCCGGAACGAATACAACCAGCTTCTTGGTTTCGTCCAGTTCGCCCACGTGGGTCATCAAGTACGGCACGAGAAACGCCCAGGAGAACTCAAAGAGAAATGCGCCACTCATGAAGAGCAGGTAGCTTGGATGGGTCAGCAATAACGACTGACCTATCAGGATCAGGATGAAAGAAATCAGGTGAGGTTTGAATCGTCCGAAACTCGACGCTATGACGGCGGCCACGAATGAGCCAACCATGGCTCCCGATTTGCCTAGAAACAGCAAAATGCCAATCGCTTCATTGCCGTAATTGAGGGTTCTTGCCGAGCGCTCAACAAAGATCCACGTCGAAATCTGGCCGCCAAAATAAATGCAGACCGCCAGAATGCCGATCCATGTCAATGCCACCCGGCCTTTGTCCAGTTGCCCGCTTGGTACTCCAGCCGCTCCTACGACGGGCTGCGGACGCGCGAGATCCTTTGGAATCCACTTCGCGGTCAGCGCGAGCAGCACCAGGACGATTAGCGACCCGAATGCCACCCCACTGTAGCCCCAAGTAGCAACGATCAGGATTGGAAACACGAGCAGCATTACGGCTGGAATCCCGGTTTCCAGGACAAGTTTTCCTCCGAAACCACGGGCTGCGTTCGGCAATTTCGCCAGGACGGGAACGACGATGGAGAATACAGGACCAAAACTGAATCCGATCAACAACCACAGGATATTCCAGGCCGCTACGCTGTCGGTAAAGGACGTTGCCCACATCAACAGGCCGCCAAGCAGAGTCCCACCGACCATCACGTAGTGCCAGTTGACGCGATCCTGTAAAAAGTAAAGCCCGATGATTGACGTTGAGAACCCCAACAGAAATAGCGAACTGAAGTAGCCAATGTTCTCAGGCGAAAACCCGAATTGGTCAGCAGCCGAGCCGAATATCACCGGGCCGAAGTTAAACGGCAGCGCGCTACCCGCCGACAGGCACCCGGCTGCACAGACGATAAACCAGAAGTTGTGGGTGCTCTTGCTCGTACTCATGCGTGAATCGGCTTGCCGTTGATGCCGCGCATACCTTCCATCACGGCTTCTGAGATTGTCGGATGCGCATGGATCATGCCCGCGATGTCCTCGGGCAACAGTTCACTGTGCTTCGCAAGCAAGAGTTCATGAATGAGCTCCGTCGCATCCTTACCGATTACGTGTGCACCCAGAATCTCGCCGGTCCTGGCGTCGGTAAGGATTTTGACAAATCCATCAGCTTTCCCAACTGCAATGGTCTTCCCGGCACCTGGATAGTTGAATACCGATTTCTTGAACGTCACTCCCTTCTCCTGCGCCTGCTGTTCCCGCAAGCCGAATCCGGCGACCTGGGGCTCGCAGTAAATCGCAGAAGGCACCTCGTCCGGATCCACGCGTTTATCTGCCGGCGTGTGGCCAGCGATATGCTCGACAACGATTTCGCCCTCCTTGGAGGCCACGTGCGCCAGGGCTGGCGTACGCGTGATATCCCCGATTGCATAGACCCCTTTTATGTTCGTTTCCAGGTAGTCGTTGGTTACTACGAACCCCTTTTTATCTATCTCTACGCCGATATCACTGAGTCCGATATTGTCAGTGTTGGGCCTGCGACCGAAGACAACCAGGATTTTGTCAGCTTTTCTCTCTTCGGTATTGCCATTGGAACCCTCAAGCGAGACGGTGACGGTCTTCGTACTCGTCGTTAACCCAACCGCACGTGTCTGTGTGAGGACTTCGATGCCCTGGCGTTTGAACAGCTTCTCGAGTAGTTGGCAGACCTCCTGGTCTTCGGCCGGCAGCACCTGGTCCATTGCTTCGACCAGCGTTACCTTGACGCCAAAACTGTTCATAACGTACGCAAACTCGCAGCCGATAGCGCCAGCCCCCAGGATCACTATCGATTCGGGCAGCTTCCGCATCGCGAGGATACCGGTCGACGACAGTATGCGTTCTTCGTCAAACTCGAAGCCCGGCACCTCCAGAGGTCGCGACCCTGTGGCGACGAGAATATTCCCGGCCGTGAGCTTGCGCTGCCCGTCGATGGACACTTCGCGACTGCCGGTTAGCCTCGCTTCGCCCTTGATGTAATCCACCTTGTTCTTCTTGAGCAGTGAGGCGACGCCTCCGGTCAGCGTCTTAACGACCTGACGCGATTTCGCCTGCACCTTGCCATAGTCGAAGCCAGAGCGGTCGATGCCAACACCCACTGCCTCGAGCTCGTTGAGTGATTCGAAGACTTCCGCTTGGTGAATGAGGTTCTTCGACGGGATGCAGCCCCAGTTCAGGCAAACGCCGCCAGGTTCGTCCTTCTCGATCACAGCTGTTTTTAGCCCAAGCTGTGCGGCACGAATTGCTGCGACGTAGCCGCCCGGCCCGGCGCCGATGACGACGAGATCATAGTCGTATTTCATGACATCAGCAGCTCCGGGTTTTCGAGCGCATCATGTACGGCATTCATGAATCGCACGGCGGGATCCCCGTCGAGAACGCGGTGGTCGAATGTCGCGCTGACCGGAAGCATAGTACGCGGTACCACGTGACCGTTCACGACTGCAGGCTTGTCAATCGGTGTCGATGGCCCGACGAGCATTGCGTTGGGCAGATTGAGTACCGGCGTGCTGCGATGACCCGGGGGTGCGATGCCGGCCGTGGTCGACAGCGTAATGGTCGATCCTGCCAGGTCGCCCTCGGTAAAGCGTCCTTCGCGCACGCGGGCGACGAGCGCCTTCATGCGGAGGTCGATCTCGACGACACCGAGGTTTTCAACGTTGTGCAGGACGGGCACCAGGAGCGAAGTGTCGTAGTTGGTCTGCCCGGGCAGCGATACGGCGAAGCCCATATTGATATTGTCGTAGATAACGATGTCGTCATCGACGAGACGGGCATTGGCGATCGGTACGCGACGGATGCCGTAGACGACAGCCTTTATGAGAAACGCGTTTACCGATACGCGTGTGCCCAACGCATCCTCGCGCTCGACAAACTTCCGGCGCATTGCCAGAAGATCAGTGATATCCGACTCCCAGAAAGAAGAGAGCTGCGCGGTGCTCTGCAGGCTCTCGGTCAATCTTGCAGCGATGGTCCTGCGAGTGCCACTGAACGGGATACGCGCCTTCTCGATCCAGCCACCTTGCGGCGCCGCCGGTACCGCACGACCAATGCCCTGTTCGACTGCAGCCAGGATATCGCGCTTGACAATGCGGCCGCCCGGCCCGGTGCCTTGCACAAATGCGAGGTCGAGATTCTCGTCGGCCGCCATCTTGCGAGCAAGCGGGGAAGCTATGATCCGGCCGCCTGCAGGTAGAACGGTATCGGGCGAAACCGGCTCACCCGGTGCCGCTTGTGAGGGTGAAGGCGCAGCGGCAGTGTCGCTGGCAGCAGGCATCTCGTCCTGCACAGTAACTACCCCTGCATCGGTCCTGGCAGCCTGCAGGCTGGCAAGCTCGTCCTCGGACTCGGCGAACTGGCCTATGAGCGTGCCACAGTCAGCAGTCTCGCCCATCGGCAGGACAATGTGCAGGTAGCCGGATTCCGGCGCTTCAAGATCATAGGCAACCTTCTCGGTTTCGATCGTGGAGATGATCGCGCCCTTTTCGACGTATGTGCCTTCTTCGACGAGCCATTCCGTAATGGTGCCCTCGTTCATTGCCATCGCGAGTTTGGGCATCACATAGTCTTTGGCCATTGCGCAAACCCCTCAGGCGCACACTGCGCGAATGGCAGCTTCGATCTTTTCCGGATTCGGCCTGAGGTAGTCCTCCATGTAGCCTCCTGGAATCGGCATGTTTGGGAAGGTTACGCGGGTCACAGGCGCATCGAGGAGATCGAATCCCTGCTCCATAACGCGAGCCGATACGGTCGAGGCAAAGCCCCCGGATTCCCAGTCCTCATCGACGACCACGAGCCTATTGGTCTTCTCGAGCGAGGTCAAAATTGTCTCCATATCGATCGGCGCAAATGAAATCGGATCTATCACTTCGACGCTAATCTCGCCCGCTAGCTTGATTGCAACTTTTAGTGCGAACTGCAGCTGCTCGCTGTTCGCCAGCACGGTTACATCGCTGCCTTCCTGTTTGACGCTGGCTTTGTCGATCGGAATCTCGTATGGCTCTTCCGGTACGTCTCCCTTGAGCATCATGATGCCCGTACACCACGGAATCATCACGGGATTGTTGTCGCGAATCGCTGCGGTAAAGAGACCCTTGGCGTCATGTGGCGTCGATGGCATACATACCTTGAGCCCCGGGGCACGCGAATAGTAGCCGTGTATTGGCATGGCGTGATCGTTCGCGGTGCGCTTGCCGATCCCCCACGCGCCAGTCATGACTAGTGGCACTGGTTGCTTGCTACCGTGCAGAAAATACTGCTGCCCGCTCATGACGGCTGTTTCCGTAAACGCAGTCATGGACGTACTCGCAAACATGAAGTCGACAATTGGCCGGTAGCCGAGTAGCGCCGAACCGAATGCCACTCCATGCATGGCGGTTTCGGCGATGGGTGTATCTACGATTCGATCGGGGCCGAATTCATCGATGAGACCCAGGGTATGCGGATAGACACCACCGCGAATATCCTGCCCTACGACGAATACTGAATCGTCGCGCCGCATCTCCTGCTCTATTGCCTCTCGAATCGCGTTGATAAAGGTCATCTCTCTCATTGACTGTTTCCCTCAGCGCGGTGCGTACACGTCCGCGAGCAGCTCTTCCTCGGTCGGGCTCTCGATCGGGCTCTCATCGGCGAATTGCACGGCTGCATCGACCTCTGCTTCGGCGTCTTGGTGAATCTTGTCTATCACCGACTGCGTAAGGATCTTGTCTTCCAGAACGCGCTCCGTTGCGAGCAGGACCGGATCGCGCTTGTGCATCTCGTCGTATTCTTCCTGTGGGCGTGGCTTCCAGCCGCGAAGGTCGCGGTTCCCGATATCGTGCTCTTTGAAGCGAAGCGTTTTCGCTTCGATAAAGGTTGGTCCACCGCCTGACCTGGCACTGTCAACAGCAGCATTCACGGCCTCCGCGACGGCAAACACATCCTGACCGTCGATCACGACGGAAGGTATGTCGAGACCCTGAGCCACGGTTGCCATATCTTCGGTCGGGTGCATTTCCTCAGCTTCGGCGAAAATGGCAAAGCCGTTGTTCTCGCACAGGTGCACGATTGGCAGATCCCAGATCGACGACATCAGCAAGCCTTCATGTGCCCGGCCGGTACCCATGGCGCCATCGCCGAAGCAGTTCATGACAACCTGACCTTTGGCGTTGCGTTTTGCAGCCCAGCCGAAGCCCGTCACGGGTACGAAATTGTGACCAATGTAGGCTGTAGTTCCGTAGACATTGTGCTCGGGGAAAGCGTAGTGCCAGGCGGCTCTGCCGCGGCAACAGCCCGTTGCCTTGCCAGCATGCTCAGCGATATACGGCTGGACGTCGATCCCCTTGCTCAACATGTGCGTGATGCCATGCCCGCGATGATGAGGAAACAGTATGTCGTCGTCATTGAGAAACGAACACGCCCCGACACCAGGCGCGATAGCGCCGTCCGCAGGGTGATAGAAACCGATTAGCTTGCCCTGCATCATCCGGCTGTACATCATCTTGCCGAACCTGTCCGCGCGAACAAGATTCGTGTAGAGCGTGATCATTTGTTCTTTTGTCAGACTCATTCGCTACGTCCTATGGGTTCTGCAGTAACTGGGAGCACGCTCATGCCACGGCGAAACTCTGGGGTAGATCACGACAATAATTGCCGCTGGCAACAGCCAGTCGAAGCGCCTTGTGGATGTTGACGACGACGGGTCCACGCCGACTCAAACGTATGTCAGCGTCCTGTCCATCGAGAATAGCTATCTCGCGTTCACCGTCGAGCGCAACCATGGCCGAGCGATTTGACACTCTCACAACTTCGCAGCTCCGGACCTTCTCGTATGACGTGACCGACAGCCGAGACAATAGTCCAGGTGCAATTGGCGCCATGACCTCCAAACCGCCATCGCCAAGCGTCACGTGCAGCATCTCGTCCTCACCTATCTCCACGCCAGGCAGAAAACCGCCAATTGCAGAGAGCCCGATGTTCGAAGCGGAGACGCAGGTCAGGAATATCTCCTTGATTGCGAGTGGATCCCATACCGCACGCGCCGCCGTATTGGCGGCATCCACGACAGCCAGGTCGACGAGCGCGATATCCCGGAACTCACCGTCGATAGAAAGCTCAAGCCTCGGCGCCCGGGCACATGCGGCCCCGCTGGCTACCGCGCCGGTGGCGACGGCAGCAGCAGCAAGGCCTACCAGGGTTCCTTCAACCAGCTGCGGGAAGACATTGTTGGTGCCGGTAGATACTGGAATCAGCGGCATGTCGTCGCTCGCTTTCGCCGCTACACGGCTTGTACCATCGCCGCCCATTACGACGACGCTGGCGCAATCGAGGTCGCGCATCGCGCCGACACTTTGCACGGTGTCCTGCCACGTACCGAGTAAGTACGGCAACTCGAGTACTTCGACGCACGTCGTGCTCAGCCTCGACCGGAGCTTCTTGATCACACGCTCCGCCATGTGACTGGGGTCCGGCATGATGACCACTCGCTCCACACCCATGGCGTCCATTGCGAGTATCGCGCGGACGATGATATTGATCTTTTCCTGGTTGCTAAACACGGTGCCGCTTGCAACCAGCCGGCGGATATCCTTGCCGGAAGCGGGGTTTGCGATGATTCCAATCGGGCGCATGGTCTGGCTCAAATTTAGCGGGGCCGGGCCGGGCCACCTTGCGGCAGCCACGAGCCCGGCTCGCCAGGGGGACTCAGAAACTGTACTTCAGTCGGACGCCGTACGTGCGTGGCTGGCTGATAAATACACCACCATTACCGAAGAAGTTAGTCGAGTAGATCTCATCGGTCAGGTTCTGGCCAAAGACTGACAGTTGCCACCCGCGGACGTCGTTAAAGAGCATCGCGCTTGCACCAACCAATGTGTAGTTCTGCTTCTCGAAATCATCGTTTAGCGGAGTCTGGTAGTGGTCACCTGTATATCCGACGTTGATCTGAACCGAGCCCATCAAGTCACCCGCAAGATCGAACGAGTAGCGACCGAAAGCCGTGTACGCAGACTCCGGTGCAAACGCCAGTTGGTTTCCGTCGATGGTTGGATCCGTCGCGTCCGAAATCTCGGTGTCGAGGAATGACAGGTTGGCGCCCAGCTCCAGCGCATCGGTGGCAGCCCAGATAAGTTCAGCCTCCACTCCTGTTACTTCGGCCTTGTCGAAGTTGGTAAGCGTCGAGAGGATGCCGAATCCTGGAATTTCCTCCGGCTTGCGACCCTGCGGGTTTTGGTAGTCGTAATAGAAGGCTGCAATATTCACGCGCAGCATATCGCTGGGATCCCATTTTACGCCGGCCTCATAGGCGAGGAGTTCCTCGTCCTGGAAGGCGACGAGGTTGCCGTTGGTGGTGAACGCATCCGAGCGAAAACCACCGCTCTTGAGGCCCTTCGAGTGAGAGAAGTACAGCATTGCGGTATCTACGGGCCGCCAATCGAGTCCCACACGGTAGCTCACGCCGTCGAACGAGTACGTCTGATCGGGAACAGGAACTCCACCGAGCGGGGTCTGGTTATCCGCCAGAAGCAGTGCGTCGGCGTCACCGACCGGGGTGTCTGGGCCACCCAGGAACCAGAGTCGGTAGAACGGCTGTTCGCGCTCCTCGTCGTCGTAGCGCAGGCCCAGCGTGAGGTTAAGGGCATCGGTTATCTGCCACTCGCTGTGCGCGAAAAGACCTACAGTCGTATTGTCGTGCTGGAACCGGTAGTTGAACTGGGCACCGAAATAGCCGAGCGAGTAATGATCCTCATCGTTCTGGTTGAGGGTCGAATCCGCGTAGTAGGCACCGACGAGCCAGAACAGCCGGTCTCGCTCCACTTCGAATCGCAGCTCCTGGCTGAACTGATCGAACTCCTGCAGGTAGATCTGGGTGAAGGCAGACTGCGCCGCAATGCTGTCCGGGCCGATCGTGTCGAGACCCTCGTTACGATCGAAATAGTCGTAGCCGGTGATGGACACCAGCTTCGAGGAGTCGCTGAGGTCCCAGTCGACCTGCACGGACGCACCCGAGAAGATACTGTTACGCTGCGGCAAGAACTCCGCCGACGTCTTGTTATCGAACGGCTCCGGATCGGTAAACAGGCTCGTCGTCGGCGGGTTGCTGCCGCGATCTCGCGCGTAGTGCAGGATCGCGAGCACGTCGACGTTGTCGAAGTCCCAGAGGAACTGCGTGCGCACGGCCAGCGTGTCGAGATCGCCGGGTTCCGGGTCGACCGTACCGATGAACTGCGTACGCGAATCAGCGGTACCGTCGATCGGCTCCGTGCCCGGCGCAGGCTGGCCCGGGAAGGTGACGGTCTCGTAGGCGCCTTCGTTCTGTAAGCTTTGAACTGACAGGCGGGCCGACAGGTTATCGGACAGCGCGCCGCCGACGGCACCCTCCATCTCGATCCGGCCAAAGTTGCCGAACCCGACCTGGAAGAACCCTTCGGTCTCGGTGGTCGGCTTGCGGGTAATCACGTTGATTGCGCCGCCCGTGGTGTTCTTGCCCCACAGGGTCCCCTGCGGACCTTTGAGGATCTCGACACGCTCGAGGTCGAAGAGCTGCGGGCCGCTGTTGATATTCGACGCCTTGTAGATGCCGTCCACGTAGACCGCCGCCGCCGGCGATGTACCGGCGCCGAAGTCGTTGACGTTTATGCCGCGGACCGTGAAGGTCGGCGCATTCCCGTACTCCATATTGATCTGCACGCCCGCAGTGTAGTCGGCGAGCTCGCGAGCGGCCGTCACACCTAGTTCGCTCAGCTGGTCGCCGGTAAACGCATTGATAGATATCGGGAGGTCCTGCGCACTTTGTTCGCGCTTCTGCGCTGTCACCACGACCTCTTCAATCAGCTGTGCGGACGCTCCGGTCCAGGAAAGCGTCAGCACAGCTGACAGCAGGATGCCAGCTTGGCCGGCGATAGACTTGCTCATGATGGATGTCCCCCTTGTCTGATGCCGATCGTTGCGACGTCGAGGCCGCGGGCAATAACGGCAAATCCCCTTTTGCTCGTCATTCAAGGTACCACCAAAACACCAAGTCCTTCGAGTCGATTTAGTAACTCAAATGGGGTAGGGGTAATAAAAACAGGTATTTAGAAGCAAAAAAGTGAGCAAGATCGACTGTTCGAGTATTTAAAACCCCAATACCTTTCATATTTACTGCGCAGTGAATCACGTTGGCGCGGTATCACGCCTGGCGTCGTCAGGCGCCCTCAGCCGCGGGGAGTACCGGTGGCAGGTAGTTGAGCAGGTAGCCCGAGACGGCGCGCACCGCTTCGGCCACCGACGCGGCCGTGAGTTCGCCATGCTGCTGGTAGTCGAGCGCGAGGACCGTGCGGGCAATCTCGACGGCGCGAAAGAAGACGTCGTCGGCATTGGGAACGTCAGGCATGTCGTAGCGATGAGCGAGAATCTCGAGCAGCCTCGCGCCGATGACCTTCTCGCGGTTGAGCGCGTCTTCGCGCAGCGCTAGCGGCACGTCGCCGCTGAAGAAGATCTGCAGCTCCGCCTTGCTGCGGGCGTGGTGCTCGACGCTCACGCTGATATAGCGCCGGATACACTCCTGCCAGTCAGCCGCACCCTCGTAAACCTCGTCATCGAACACACGGTCGAGGTAGGCATCGGTCAGCTGGTCCGCCAGGGCACGTACGAGGTCGAGCTTGCTGCCATAGAAATGGTAGCACGAGGCAAGCGGCACGCCTGCCCGGTCCGCAATGCTCTGGAAGGTGAGGTCCTGGAAACGGGTCTCAGCGAGCATCGCCAGCGCCGACTGCTGGAGTTGCCGGCGCCGCCGGCGACCGCGCTCCTGGGGCAAGCCGGATCGACGATTCCTTTTCTTGGGCTCCATGGAAAAATACTATAGCACCGGGTCGAGTCGCTCGAAGCCGGCAATTCGCGTGAGCCAAAACGCTCGTCCCACCGTCTTTTTCCGGGAATCGGTGTCATGGCCACAGCCTCGCAACTCCACTACTTCGCCGCCCTTGCGCGTGTCGTCGATGAACTGGGCCGCAACGATTTCTGGCCCACGGCCTGTGACTTCCTCGAGCACGTCTGTCCGCTCGACGAGGTGGCGGTCTTCCAGTACGTCTGGTCCGAACACCCGGAACGCCTTTACGACCGGAAACCGACACGGGAGCGCGACCGACTGCACGGCGAACTACTCAGCGCCGCCTACCTGATCGGCCCCTACTACAACCGCGTCGTCAAAGCGCAGGCAGACACCGGCTTCTACCCTATCGACGCGATCGCCCCGGAGGGCTTTCGAGACTCCGAGTACTACAAGATCTACTTCCGCGAGAAGCGCGCCGCGGACGAAGGTATGTTTTATGCGCCTTTCGAACCCGGCATTGCAATCGGCCTGCTCGTCGAACGTCGATTGCCGTCCCCGGCCTTCACGGCCGCGGAGCTGGAAACGTGCCAGGCCACGGCACCGCTGGTGGCCGCCCTCGTGCGGCGCCACAGGTCACTCGGCAATTCCATATCCCGGCATCGTCCGCAGGTCGGCGACCAGATGGTTACCGCACTCGAGTGTTTCGGCAGGGATGTGCTGAGTAAACGCGAGCGCGAGATCGCAGAACTGATCCTGAGGGGACACTCATCGAAGTCCGGCGCCCGGGAACTCGGCATCTCACCGGAAACCGAAAGAGTCCATCGCAAGCGTCTCTATCACAAGCTTGCAATATCGTCCCAGTCAGAACTCTTCTGGTTGTTCATCCAGTCGGTCGAACACTTCGATCCGGTGACGCACAACGATCCACTGCGGTCCATGCTCGAAAGTCGCTAGCCGTTCAGCCCGCGCTAACGCACATGGGTTAGTGGCAACAGGCATGGGCAGTGCTACCGTCATTGGCATCCGGCGGCGCTCTATGCTGCCGCAGCGGGACTGAGTACCTTGGCCGATACCGACTACACCCTGACGATCAATGGCGAAGCCGTTGCGACCGACGATCACTTCGAGGTCATAAACCCGGCGACCGAAGCGGTCGTCGCCGCAGCACCCAATGCACGCCGCGAGCACGTAGCGAGCGCCGTCGAGGCCGCTCACAAGGCAGCGCCGTCGTGGTCTGCCACGCCGTACGAAGCCCGTCGCGATGCCCTTTACGCATTTGCCGACCGAATCGCAGAACAGCGCGAAGCACTCGCGGCGCTGCTCGTCGCCGAACAGGGCAAACCGCTCGCGAGCGCGGAGGCCGAGGTGAAGAGCGGTATCGACTACGTTACGCAGCTTGCCGCCATTCGGATCGATGACGAGACGCTTCGCGATAGCAGCGGCCAGCGCATCATGCTGCGACATCGCCCGCTCGGCGTCGTGTCGGGCATTACAGCGTGGAACTATCCCATCCAGCTCGCCGCATCGAAGCTCGCGATGGCGGTTGCCACCGGCAACGCGACAATCATCAAGCCCTCGCCGTACACGCCGCTCACGACCCTGCATCTGGGCGAGCTCGGCCGCGGCGTCTTCCCGAAGGGCGTGCTCAACGTACTGTCCGGCCTCGACCCGCTGGGTGAGTGGATTGTCTCCCACCCTGGTATTGCGAAGGTCGGCTTCACGGGGTCAGGACCGACTGGCCAGGCCATCATGCGCAGCGGCGCCGACAACCTGAAGCGTGTAACGCTCGAGCTTGGCGGCAACGACGCGGCCATCGTGCTCGACGACGTCGATGTCGACCGGGTTGCCCAGGCTCTGTTCGATAGCGCGTTCGAGAATTCGGGCCAGCTCTGCAATGCCATCAAGCGGCTGTACGTGCATGAGAGTCGCTACTACGAGGTCGTGGGAAAGCTCGCAGAGATTGCTCGCGGCAAGACCATTGGCGACGGCATGGACCCGGCAACGGATCTCGGCCCACTGCAGAACCGCAACCAGTACGAACGGGTCATCGGCTTCCTCGACGACATTCGCGCGACGGGCGGTGAATTCGTCGCCGGCGGCAAGGTCCCGGAAGGCCCGGGCTACTTCATCGAGCCGAGCATCGTGACCGGCGTCAGCGAGGGATCGCGCATTGTCGACGAAGAACCCTTCGGGCCAATCCTGCCGGTGCTGAGCTTTAGCACTATCGACGAGGCCGTCGAGCGCGCAAATCGCACGACGTTTGGTCTCGGGGGGTCGGTGTGGAGCAGCGACTGGCAACGGGCCGAGTCGATCGCGCGCCGCCTCGAGACCGGCACAGCCTGGGTAAACCAGCACGCAGCGCTGGAGCCATCCATACCGTCGGGCGGTGCCAAGCACTCCGGCGTAGGCGTCGAGTACTCGCGCCTCGGCCTGCTCGAATACACCGTGCCACAGATTATCAACATCAATTGCGGCCCGGGCTGAGGCCGCCAGCAACACCACCACAGAGAGGAGTACTCGGTGAGTACGAATGGATATACTGCCGTGAACCGGATCGGTTTCGAAGATTCAGGGCTTTTGATCGAACGCGCCTACGTGAACGGACGCTGGATCGATGCCGACGAGACGATTCCGGTCGACGACCCGGCTACCGGACGCATTATCGGTCATGTGCCCAGTGTCAGCGTCGACGTCGTTCGCGATGCCGTCGAGGCGGCTGCCGCTGCCCAGAAGCAATGGGCGGCACTGCTGCCGCAGGAGCGGCAGCAGGCTCTCATACGCTGGCACGCGCAGATTGTCGCCAACAAGAAGGACCTCGCCACGATCATGACGCTCGAGCAGGGCAAGCCGCTCGCGGACGCGCTCGGTGAGATCGACTACGGCGCGAGCTTCATCGAGTGGTTCGCCGCCGAGGCCGTGCGCCTGAACGGCGAGACGATGCCAAGTCATATCCCGGGTCGCGAGCTGCTCACTGTGCGGGAACCGCTCGGCGTCGTCGCGCTGGTGACGCCGTGGAATTTTCCGAACGCGATGCTCACCCGCAAAGCGGGCGCCGCGCTCGCGGCCGGCTGCGCGATTGTCGCGCACCCGTCGTCCGAGACGCCGTTCTCGGCGCTTGCACTGGCCGAGCTTTCCGAACGGGCCGGCCTCCCGGCAGGTCTCTTCAACGTCGTGACGGGCAGCGGTCGTCGCATCGTTGCCGAGTTCTGCCAGAACCGCCAGGTGCGCGGCATCTCGTTCACTGGCTCGACGGAAGTCGGCAGTGCGATCCTTCGGCAGAGCGCCGACACCGTGCAGAAATGCTGCATGGAGCTTGGCGGTCATGCGCCGTTCATCGGTTTTGCCGACGCGCCGGTCGACCGCCTCGTTCGGGCTGCGATTGCCGCGAAGTTCCAAACCTCCGGCCAGGACTGCCTCGCCGCGAACCGCATCCTCATACAGGACACGATCTACGAGGAGTTTCTCGACAAGTTTGCGGCCGCCGCACGCAACCTAGTGGTCGGCAACGGCTTCGAACCTGGCGTCGAGATCGGCCCGCTGCAAAACAACAAGCAGGTCAACAAAGCGGAAGAGCACAGCGACGATGCGGTAGCACAGGGTGCAAGGCTCCTGTGTGGCGGCAAGCGCCATGCGCTCGGCGGACTGTATTTCGAGCCCACCGTTGTCGCCGACATCTCGACGTCCATGAAGCTATGGCGCGAAGAGACCTTCGGCCCCGTTGCCGGGGTGCGCGCTTTCTCGACAGAGGCCGAAGCGATCGCGCTCGCCAACGATACGGACTATGGCCTCGCCGCTTACGTGTACAGCGACGACCTCGGCACCTGCATGCGTATGAGTCGGGCGCTCGACTACGGCATGGTGTCGGTCAATAGCGTCAAACTGACCGGGCCACCGATTCCGTTCGGTGGTGTCAAACAGTCAGGCCTCGGCCGCGAGGGCTCGACTCACGGCACCGACGAATTCACGGAACTCAAGTACATCTGCCTGAATACAGGCACCGAATCCTCGAGGAACATTCTATGAACACCGCTGTAAAGAATATCCAGACTCTCGAAGACATCGACCGCCATACGGTGTTTCATCCCTCGACGGACCTCTATGCTCACGCCCACGGCAAGTCGGGCGGCCCCCGGATCATCGATACCGG